>Ga0256404_1009710_pt1 | contig 13652 bp, 8 predicted proteins | sample RumenRJG_01DNA_FD_185990 | JGI IMG/M metagenome (GOLD analysis project Ga0256404, IMG submission 185990) | Bovine rumen microbial communities from Lethbridge, Alberta, Canada - RJG_01 | ecosystem: Host-associated > Mammals > Digestive system > Stomach > Rumen | place: Canada: Alberta | collected...
GCCAGCTGGGAATTCCTGCGGCAGCTGTCGGACTACCGGGCCATGGGCGGTGCCGTTCGGTTCGATGACACAACACTTCCTGAGGCGGACCTGATTGTGGACGCGGCCTTCGGCATCGGTCTGAACCGGCCTCTGACGGGGCCCTGGCGGGAGCTCCTGGCCCGCGCCGACGGGATGCAGGCCCACCGGATCGCGGTGGACGTGCCCTCCGGCATCAGCGCGGATACCGGGGAGGCCATGGGGCCGGTGCTCCGGGCGGACCTCACCCTGACCTTCGAAAAGAACAAGACTGGCCTGGTCTCCGGGGCGGGAAAGACCGCCGCCGGTGAGGTGCGGGTCTGCGACATCGGCATTCCCGACGCCGTGTACCGGCTGATGCGGGCTTCTTCCGGAGAGGCAGCGGCCGCCCAGAACTCCGTGCAGGAATCTGCAGTGGACGCCGCAGAGGATGTTGCAAAGAATGCTGCAAATGACGCCGCAAAGGACGCTGTGCAGAACGCGGAACTGCAGCATTGTCTGCGGGAACTCCTCGACTGGGTCTTTCTGAATCTGGAGCGTCCCTCGGAATTCTTTTACCGCCTGCGGCGGGCCGGAAAGCTGGAGCAGTGGTTCCCGGAGCTCTCCGCGCTGGAGGATGTTCCCCAGGCCCGGGTCTATCACCCGGAGAAGGACGCCTTTGTCCACACCATGATGGTCCTGGACAAGGCGGCGGAGGAGTCCCGTAATCACACCGCCCTCGCCGGCGACAGAAGCCGCCGCCTCTGTTTCCTGTACGCGGCGCTGCTCCACGACCTGGGAAAGGCGGTCAGCACGGCCTACGACGAGGAGAAGCAGGACTACCGGGCGGTAGGCCACGAGCAGACCGGCGCGGAGTTGGCGGAGGGCCTTCTTCGCCGCATCGGGGCCGATGAGGACCTCATCGCCTGGGTGAACAACCTGGTGCTGCTTCACATGGTGCCCCACCAGCTGTACAAGGAGAAGCCAAACGACAAGGCCTTCCAGAGACTGTTCCGCCGCTCCGTGTGCCCGGAGGACCTGATCCTCCTGGCCTACTGCGATGCGGCGGGAACCGGCAGCGGGGAGGCTGGGGCTGATGCCGGAAAGAATCCGGGCGACGCGAATCAGGCGGCCCAAGGTGAGGCGGCCCAGGATCAGTTGGCTCGGGATCAGGAAGCCCAGGATCAGGAAGCCCAGGATCAGGAAGCCCAGGATCAGGCGGCGAAACACTGGCAGATTATGAACCTGAAGAAGGCGGAGGAGAACCGCCGGTACGCCACGGGATGCCTGCTCCGCACGCGGATCCGGACGGAAAACGAGCGCCTGAGGAAGCAGCTCTCCTTTATCCTGGCGGCGGATCAGGAGAAGAACATCTTCCGGCAGACCCGTCTCTCTGACGGGTGCCGGAAGGAGAACGACTCCGAGCACGCCTGGCATCTGGCGCTGATGGCAATGCTCCTCTCGGAGTACTCGGCGGAGCCGGTGGACCTTCTGAAGGTCATCATGATGGTCCTGATCCACGACGTGGTGGAGATTGATGCCGGCGACACCTACGCCTACGACTACGAGGCCCTGAAAACGGCTCCCATTCGGGAAAAGCAGGCGGCGGAGCATCTGTACGGGCTTCTGCCTGCCGACCAGGGCCAGTACCTGAAGGGGATCTGGGAGGAGTTCGAGGCCTTCGAGACGCCGGAGGCAAAGCTGGCCCACACCCTGGACAACCTGCAGCCCCTCATGCTGACCGACGCGGAGGGCGGAACCGCGTGGATGGAGCACGGCGCGGCCGATGCCAACATCTACCGCAGGAACAGCCGGACCGGGGAGACAGCTCCGGAGATCTGGGTCTACATGAAATCCGTCGTGGAGCGGAATGTGGCCGAGGGACGGCTGCAGCACGAGGAAGAGGCGAAGAGAAAGGAATGAGCGAGGAGAGACATGAGAGACTCAGATAAGGCTGGCGCTCCGGCGGAGCAGCGGCTGCTTCCTGTCCTGTTTGCGCCCATGGAGGGCATCACCGGCTACGTCTTCCGGAACGCCCACCACAGCGTGTACGGGGGAGTCGCGAAATACTACACGCCCTTCCTCTCGCCGGGGCCGGAGATCGGGATTCCGAAGCGGGCCATCCGGGACGTGCAGCCGGAGAACAACCGGGGCGTCCCCCTGGTGCCGCAGATCCTGACAAAGAGCCCCGGGGACTTCCTGGACACCGTATCGCTTTTGCATGACTTCGGCTACCGGGAGATCAATCTGAACCTGGGCTGTCCCTCCGGCACGGTGGTGGCCAAGGGAAAGGGCAGCGGCATGCTGGGAGACCCGGATGCGCTGGCCCGCTTTCTGGATGCGGTGTTTGAGGGGCTTCCCCGGATCGCCGGCGACCTGGAGCTCTCCGTGAAGACGCGGATCGGCCGCTGGTCCGAGCGGGAGTGGCCGGACCTTCTGGAGGTCTTTAACCGCTTTCCGATCTCCGAGCTGATTGTGCACCCCCGGATCCAGAAGGAATTCTACAAGGGACTCGTGCATCGGGACGCCTTTTCCCTCGCCGCAGAGCGGGCAAAAATGCCCCTGGTGTTCAACGGGGACCTGGCAGACCTGGCGGATATCCGGAGAGTCCAGGCAGAATTTCCGGACCTTAAGGCCGTGATGCTCGGCCGGGGCCTTCTGCGGGATCCCGCCCTGGCGGAGCGATATCAGGGAGCGAGGGAACAGGGAGCGATGCAGCAGGAGGAGTCAGCTCATGGAAAAGAATATCGGGCGTCGGAGGTTCAGGGAGACGGACCGACTGAGCGGGCCCTGGCAGAGCAGGTTCAGGGAGACGGAGCGGACGAGCGGGCCCGGCTGCAGAGGTTCCACCAGGCGCTGATTTCAGGCTACCGGGCAGCGGGCTTTGACGACCGGGTGATCGCCGCGAAGCTGAAGGAGCTCTGGTTCTACCTGGGACTCCGGTTTTCAGACGAGCGCCTCTTAAAGAAGCAGAAGAAGAGCAGGACCCTGGAAGAGTTCCTGCTGTATACGGACATGCTGCTGGAGAGCGCGGAACTTGTGGAAGAGCAGGGCGGCTGACGGAGAGCAGGATGGTCTATCATATGGGTTTCAGACTATGGGAGCAGGTTTTGACCTGCTCCGCTTTTTCTGCTATGATAGAGGGACAGGAACGCCGGTTCCGGAAGGAGAGCTTCGATTCGGGGCTCAGTCAGCATCTGCCTCAACCAACTCCTTTCTACAGATATGCTTGACTGCCGGGGTTCCTTTTTGTGTGCTTATTTGTTAGAAGTGACGGAATTCCGATGTTTTTGCCCGAAAGCTTCTACTTGTACAAAAGAAAATACACGTGTTAAAATTGTCACAAACTGCAGAAAAAGGAACATGAATTGCCGCAGTTTCCACAAAAATTCGGCAAATAACAAGAGAAAGAAAGGGGAACAAACAATGAAAGGCAATGTTGTTGTCGGACAGTCCGGCGGCCCTACCGCTGTGATCAACGCCAGCCTGGCCGGCGTGTTCAAGACAGCCATGGAGCGTGGCTACAGCAAGGTTTACGGAATGCGTTACGGCATCCAGGGCTTTATTGATGAGCAGTACATCGACCTGGGCGACTACATCAAGAACGAGCTGGATCTGGAGCTCTTAAAGAGAACTCCCTCCGCGTTCCTTGGCACCTGCCGCTACAAGCTGCCGGAGATCCACGAGAACAAGGCTGTTTACGAGCGCATTTTCGAGCTTCTGGACAAGCTTGAGATCGAGGTGTTCATCTACATCGGCGGAAACGACTCCATGGATACCATCAAGAAGCTGTCCGATTACGCCCTGCTGACCGGCGCGAAGCAGAAGTTCGTGGGCTGCCCGAAGACCATCGACAACGACCTGGCCATCACCGACCACACCCCGGGCTTCGGCTCTGCCGCCAAGTACATCGCCACCTCCACCAAGGAAGTGATCCGCGATGCCCTGGGCTTTTCCTACAAGAAGAAGAACGTCACCATCCTTGAGATCATGGGCAGAAACGCCGGCTGGCTGGTGGGCTCCACCGCCCTGGCCCGTCAGGAGGACTGCGACGGTCCGGACCTGATCTACCTGCCGGAGGTTCCCTTCGACGTTGACAAGTTCGTCGAGAAGATCCAGAACCTGCTGGATGAGAAGGACGTGGTTGTCGCCGCTGTCTCCGAGGGTATCCGCACCGCCGATGGCAAGTACATCTGCGAGTTCACCGCCGGCTCCGATTCCAAGGACGCCTTCGGCCACATCCAGATGACTGGAACCGCCGCCTACCTGGCGGATGTTGTCCACCAGAAGCTGGGCGTCAAGACCCGTGCCGTGGAGCTCTCCACCCTTCAGCGTTCCGCTGCTCACCTCGCTTCCAAGATCGACGTGGATGAGGCCTTTGCAGTGGGCGGCGCCACCATCAAGGCGGCCGACGAAGGTTCTACCGGTGTCATGGTTGTCATCGACCGCGTGTCCGATGATCCCTACCAGAGTACGACCGGCGTCTACGATGTGCACCGCATCGCCAACGGCGAGAAGGTGGTGCCGAGAGAGTGGATCAACGAAGAGGGCGATGGTGTCACCGAGGAGTTCGTGGACTACTGCTACCCGCTGATCCAGGGCCACTACAATCCCATGATGGTGGCCGGCCTGCCGAGACACCTGGTCATGGATCTGAGAGGCTACAAGGACCGGAAGTAAGACTGGCCGATCCGGGCAATTCTGGAATCAATAAAAAATGCAGGCTGTCTGCGTCTTAACTGGCGCAGGCAGCCTGTTGTTTTCTTTTTTTGTGTGTTCATTTCGGTTGGTGACGGAGCAGGAGATCCGCTGGGCGTCGGAAAACGGCGGGAGGCCAGATTCCGACGCCGCCGCTTCAGCGCTTCTCGGCCAGGGCCTTGTACCACTCCTGCATGATACTGGTGGCCTTCACGGAGGGATCCTCGTAGGTCACCTTGAAGAGGGTGCCGTTCTCGTCGTCGTCCCCGATCACCTGGCGGATGATGTTTTCCTTGCCCTCCATGGTGAAGAAGTCAAAGCGGACATCCTCCTCGGGGAAGTTAAGGACCACGTATTCGCCGTCCGGAGCCTCCTCCTCGTCGGAATACTCGAAGGTGGCGCCGTCCATCAGGCGGGAGACGAAGGGGGCGGGATCTACGTCCTTAGGCTCCAGGGGGCCGAACTCGGTGGTGCTGACGGTGTAGGGCGCCTTCTCGTCGTAGAGGATCTTGTAGAGATAGATCTCGGGGTTGGAGTTGCCGAAGGAGACGGGCGTCAGGCCGTTCTCCAGGATGAAGCTTCTGCGGGCCCCTTTGTTTGCCCAGTTATTCAGGGAAGTCCACTGGAGCAGGGCCTTGTCCATCTCCTCGTTGTTTTCCCGCACCAGGCGCACGTCGGTGGGGTGGTAGAAGAGGTAGTAGTCGCCGGCATCGTCCTTTGCCACCACGTCCGCGAAGGACATGTCGCTGCAGAGCAGCTCGTGCAGCTCCTTCTCGCTGATCTTGCCGATGGAGAAGAGCCAGCCGGGGCCATCGCCCTCGGCCCAGCCCTGGGCCTTGGCGGCCTCGATGGAGGCTTTTTCGCTGACGCTGAAGAGCTCGGTCTCGTAATTGCTCTCGGCGCCCGCGTTCACCTGCACCAGATCCTTGTACTCCGCCGGGACAAAGAGCTTCAGGCCCTCCGCCTCCAGCACCTGGCTCTCGTAGTCCGCAGCGCCGTCAAAGGCGGGAGAGAGGCCGTACTCGTCCCAGGTCTCCGGGCTCAGGACCTTTAAGGAGTCAATGACCACCACGCAGTCCTCCTGGACGTTCTGCATGACCCGGATCATCTGGTTCTCCGGAATGGCGACGCAGCCGCCGGTATAGGGCTTCACCGGGCCCAGGCAGTGCAGGAAGATGGCGGAGCCGCGGCCGGGGGTGCCCTCCTCGTTGTAGCTGATGTTCAGGCAGTACTGGTACTGGTACAGGTAGTCCACGATGTGCTCGCTGTCATCCTGGTTCAGGTCCGGCAGCTCGCTCAGGCGCACCATGGTGTTGTAGCCGTAGCCCTCCCGCACGTCGCCGGACCAGTAGTAGTCGTCGTCCACCTGGGTGTAGGGGATGGCGCAGCCGGGATCCGCCGCGATGCCGAAGGCCTTGTTGAAGCGGAAGGTGCCGACGGGCGTCTTGGAATCCCCCTCCATGGTCTTGCCGAGGCCCATCTTGCCGATGTAGCCCGGCGTGCTCATGATCTGCTTCCAGCTGCCGTCCTGGTCCTTCTCGTGCATGGAGACCCAGGCGGAGGTGTCGCCGATGCCGGCCACCACAAAGAGCTGGGTCGCGGACTCGGCCTCCTTCAGGGATGCCACCCACTCCGGGGACGCCTCTGCGGAAGAGAGGTCTGCCTTGCCCGAGGCTATGGGGCTCTCAGAGAGGCCCTCAGCGGCAGCGGAACCGGCAGCGGAGCCGGAAGCGTCCTCAGCACTGGTCTCCGCCGCAGCCTCGGAGGCGTTTCCGGCGGCAGTTTCAGAAGCAGTGGTCTGGGCCGCGGTGGATGCCGGGGCCGCCGTGGTCCCCGCGCTGCCTGCGGCAGCTCCGCCGCAGCCGCAGAGGGAGGCGGAGAGCGCCAGAGCCAGAAGCAGAGAGGTTCTGTTTGTTTTACGCATATGTTTGCTCCTTTTGAGTCATAGATTCATGAGATAAAACCGCCCGGCATACCTCAGAGTGCCAGGCGGTTCGACATTTCATTATACCCGCAGAAAGGCGGGATTGCAACTTTTGGGGGTAAGCCTCAGTTCTCCCGGATCAGGCTGTGCCACTCCTGCAGGGACTTCAGGCTGTCCAGCTCCTGTTCGCCGCCCTCGGTGGCGAGGATCTGCTGGATCCCCTCCGCGGCGGCCTTGGCGGCTGCCATGGTGGTGATGTAGGGGATGCGGTTCTTGATGGCCGCCTTCCGGAGGTAGCTGTCGTCGTGGACGCTCTCCTTGCCGGCGGGAGAGTTCACGATCAGCTGGATCTTCCCGTTGGTGATGTGGTCCAGGATGTTGGGCCGTCCCTCGTAGAGCTTTTTCACCAGCTCCGCGGGAATGCCGGCGGCGTTGATGAGCTCCCAGGTCTTGCCCGTTGCCATGAGCTTGAAGCCCGCCTTGTGCAGGGCCCCGGCCACCTCGGCCACCTCGGGCTTGTCCTGCTCGTTCACGGAGAGCAGGGCCGTGCCGGAGAGCGGAAGCGTGGCGCTCGCCGCCTCCTCCGCCTTGAAGAAGGCCTCGCCGGTGGTCTCGGCAAGACCGAGGACCTCGCCGGTGGAGCGCATCTCCGGGCCCAGGACCGGATCCACCTCCTGGAACATGTTGAAGGGGAACACGGCCTCCTTGACGCCGTAGTAGGGGATGCACTTCTCCTTCAGGGCAGGCACGGGGCTCGGCTTTCCGGTGAGCTCCGCCGTGATGATCTCCGTGGCGAGCGGCACCATGCGGATTCCGCAGACCTTGGACACCAGCGGCACCGTGCGGGAGGCTCTCGGGTTCGCCTCCAGGACGAAGACCTTGCCGTCCTCGATGGCGTACTGCATGTTCATGAGGCCCACCACGTGCATCTCCTCGGCGATCTTCCGGGTGTAGTCCTTGATGGTCTCCAGGTTCTCCGGGGCGATGTGCTTCGAGGGGATGATGCAGGCGGAGTCGCCGGAGTGGATGCCGGCGAGCTCAATGTGCTCCATGACCGCGGGCACAAAGGCGTGGGTGCCGTCGCTGATGGCGTCGGCCTCGCACTCCAGGGCGTGGTGCAGGAAGCGGTCGATCAGGATCGGCCGGTCCGGGGTCACGCCCACGGCGGCGTTCATGTAGCCGGTCATGCTCTCGTCGTCGTAGACCACCTCCATGCCGCGGCCGCCCAGCACGTAGGAGGGGCGCACCATGACCGGGTAGCCGATGGAATTGGCGATCTTCTTCGCCTCATCCACCGTGGTGGCCATGCCGGACTCCGGCATGGGAATGCCCAGCTTGTCCATCATGTTCCGGAACTGGTCCCGGTCCTCCGCCAGGTCGATGACCTCGGGAGAGGTGCCGAGGATGCGCACGCCGTACTTCTGCAGGTCGGAGGCCAGGTTCAGGGGCGTCTGGCCGCCGAACTGGGCGATGACGCCCACCGGCTTCTCCTTCCGGTAGATGGAGAGCACGTCCTCCAGGGTCAGGGGCTCGAAGTACAGCTTGTCGGAGGTGTCGTAGTCGGTGGACACGGTCTCCGGGTTGCAGTTCACGATGATGGTCTCAAAGCCCAGCTTCTTAAGGGATTGGGCCGCGTGGACGCAGCAGTAGTCGAACTCGATGCCCTGGCCTATGCGGTTGGGGCCGCCGCCGAGGATCATGATCTTCGGACGGTCGCTTCCCACCGGGTTGTGGTCCTCGCCGTTGTAAGTGGAGTAGTAGTAGGCCGCGTTCTCCGTGCCGCTGACGTGGACGCCGTCCCAGCACTCCGTCACGCCGAGAGATTCCCGGCGGTTGCGGACATCCTCCTCGGGCACCTCAAGTAGCTCGCTCAGGTACTTGTCGGAGAAGCCGTCCTTCTTGGCGGAGACCAGCAGGGCGTCGGCGGGCAGGGAGCCCTTCGATGCCAACAGGGCCTCCTCTTCCTCCACCAGCTCCTTCATCTGGGTCAGGAACCACTCCTTCACGTGGGTCAGCCGGTACAGCTCCTCCACGGTGGCGCCCTTCCTCAGGGCCTCGTAGAGCAGGAAGTGGCGCTCACTGGAGGGCGATGCCAGGCGCTTCAGCAGGTCCTCCTTCGGCATGGCCTTGATGGCGGCCACGCCGCCCAGGCCGTAGCGGCCCTTCTCCAGGGAGCGGATGGCCTTCTGGAAGGCCTCCTTGTAGGTCTTTCCGATGGACATGACCTCGCCCACGGCTCTCATCTGGGTGCCCAGCTTGTCCTCCACGCCCTTGAACTTCTCAAAGGCCCAGCGGGCGAATTTCACCACCACGTAGTCCCCGTCGGGCACGTACTTGTCAAGGGTTCCGTACTTGCCGCAGGGCAGGTCCTTCAGGGTGAGGCCCGTGGCCAGCTTCGCGCTCACCAGGGCGATGGGGAAGCCCGTGGCCTTGGAGGCGAGAGCGGAGGAGCGGGAGGTGCGGGGGTTGATCTCGATGACGATGATGCGGTCCGATACCGGGTCGTGGGCGAACTGCACGTTGGTGCCGCCGATGACGCCGATGTGCTCCACGATCTTGTAGGCCTGCTCCTGGAGCCGCTTCTGGACATCCTCCGAGATGGTCAGCATGGGGGCGGTGCAGAAGGAGTCGCCCGTGTGCACGCCCATGGGGTCCACGTTCTCGATGAAGCAGACGGTGATCATGTTGTTGTCCTTGTCCCGGACCACCTCGAGCTCCAGCTCCTCCCAGCCGAGGATGGACTCCTCCACCAGCACCTGGTGGACGATGGAGGCCTGCAGGCCGCGGGCCATGACGGTCTTCAGCTCTTCCTTGTTGTAGACCAGGCCGCCGCCGGCGCCGCCCATGGTGTAGGCGGGGCGGAGTACCACCGGGTACCCCAGCTCATCGGCGATCTTCAGGCCCTCCTCCACGGAGTAGGCCACCTGGCTCCTGGCCATGCCGATGCCCAGCATGTTCATGGTCTTCTTGAACTCGATCCGGTCCTCGCCGCGCTCAATGGCGTCTACCTGCACGCCGATGACCTTCACGTTGTACTTGTCCAGAACCCCTTCCTTGTAGAGCTCGGCGCAGAGGTTCAGGCCGGACTGGCCGCCCAGGTTCGGCAGGAGCGCGTCGGGACGCTCCTTTGCGATGATCTGCTCCAGACGCTTCACGTTTAAGGGTTCAATGTAGGTGACATCCGCCATCTCGGGGTCGGTCATGATGGTGGCGGGGTTGGAGTTGACAAGAACGATTTCGTATCCGAGACTCCGCAGGGCCTTGCAGGCCTGGGTGCCGGAATAGTCGAACTCACAGGCCTGACCAATGACAATAGGGCCGGAGCCGATGATCAGTACCTTGTGGATATCCGTTCTCTGCGGCATGTGGTTCCTCCTTCGATGTATGCGCTTGTGCCTGTCTTCAATCCATAATAATAACTTGTGAGAGGGAGGCGGCGCAATTGATAAAATATACAAATCGAATATTTTCATCACCCGGACAGATTATCCTCCGACACGCATGGTGCAGGAACGGCCGGCTTGTAGTATGATGGAGGTGCGCATGAAGGAGGATACGGATCTGTGAACACCTTTGTACTTGGACGGAGATTTGAAAAATTCCGGAACCTCTGCCTGGTGGTGGTGGGGGCCCTGGTCTTCGGCTTTTACTTCATCTACGACTATCTCTACGAGAGCTTCTCCTGGTGGAATCCCGGGCGGATGGCCTTCGTGTTCCTCCTGGTGGGGGTCCTGTTCGTGGGCATCACCGCGCTGCTTCTCACCCGGTTCCAGAGCTCCCACTACTACAGGCTGACGGCCAACGCCCTGGAGGTCTCCCTATGGGGGAGAAGCGTGTTCTACCCCTACTCCGATTTCCGGAAGGCGGAGCACCGCTTCGGCGGTCCCTTCGACACCTTCCCCGTGGTGTTTACCCTGCGGGACGGCGGGAGAGGACGGAAGTGAAGGGACGGGAGAGGCTGGTCTGGCCCGACGCGCTGAGGGGCGCCACCGTGATCAGCATGGTGCTGTACCACGGCATGTGGGACGCCGTGTATCTCTGGGGATTCTCCGCGCCCTGGTACGGTGCGCTCCCGGGGTATCTCTGGCAGCAGAGCATCTGCTGGAGCTTCCTCCTGCTGTCCGGATGGTGCTTCCTGTACGACCGGAAACCCCTGAAGCGGGGGATGACGGTCTTCCTCTGGGGCGCCGCCATTTCGCTGGTCACCCTGCTGGCCATGCCGGAGGAGCGGATCCTCTTCGGGGTCCTGACCCTCATCGGCAGCAGCATTCTCCTGACCATCCCCCTGGACCGGCTGGTCCGGGGCGCGGCGGGTGCCCATGCGGCCGGTTCCGGGAAGACCGGGGCCGGCGCGGCCGATGCCGGCAGCAGCGAAGGCGGTATGCCGGGCGCCGGCGGGACAGGAGCTGGGATTGCCGATATCGGCAGGGCCGGCGCCGCGCTGGCGGCACTTCTGTTTTTTATCACCCGAAACGTGAACCGGGGCACCCTGGGCTTCGAGCGCCTTTCCTTCTGCCCGCTGCCCGTGGGCCTGTACCGGAACCTGTTCACAGCCTATCTCGGATTCCCGCCCGCGGACTTCTGGTCCACGGACTACTTCTCCCTGATCCCCTGGTATTTTCTCTACCTCACGGGGTATTTTCTCCATCTGTCCATGAGGCAGAAGACTGTCGCGCCGGGACAGGAAACTCCCCCGGTCCTTATCCGGGCGCTCTGCGCCGTGGGGCGCCGGGCCTTCCTCATTTACCTCCTGCATCAGCCGCTCCTGTTTTTGATTGGCAGCGCCCTGCAGCGGATGGTAAAATGATGATATCAGGGTGAAAGGTGTCACGCGCGCACCGCGGGCGCAAGCGCCTCGTAAGGTGCCGCGCGCGTTTCTCGCGCACGAGGTTGCACCGAACGCGATATAGCACGAAGTGCGAAACGCTCCGGATATCACCTTTTGGCAATAAGAAAGCCCGCCGGATCGAAATCCGGCGGACTCTGAAAGACCGTGTGTGGTGCGGAAAACGTCACAGAATGCCGGCGTCCGCGGGAATGCGGAAGCTGATCCTGCGCTCCTCGGCCTCTTCGGGACCGGGGTTCTGCCCCGGCAGGTCGAGGCGTCCCTCCTGGACGTCTGAGACAAAGCTCCTGAACTCGGAGGCCAGCAGGGTGAGGGGCTGGTTCTTCTCAGAGACCAGCACGTATTCGGCGATTTTCGTGGGAGAGGTGATGAGCCGCTGGACCACGTTGGGGCTGGTCCAGGAGACGGTCTGGGGGTAGATGGCAATGCCGGCCCCCTGCTCCGCGAGGGCCAGGGCGTCCAGATAGCTGGCGGTCTCCACGATGATATTCGGCTCGTGGCCGGAGGCGCTGAACCAGCGGTGAATGGCATCGATCCGGGACTTGCGGTCGGGAACGATCAGGGGCTCCCCGGAGAGGTCGGAGACGGGCAGCGGGCTGTCTGCATCCGCCGCCAGGGGGTGAGAGGCCGGAATGTGAGCGGTCCAGACCTCACGGCCCACGGGAATGCTGTCCAGGTGCTCGCTGTCGTAGGGGCTGGCGATGAAGGCCAGGTCCACCAGGCCTCTCGAGAGGAGCGACAGGATCTCGTCACCGCCGCCGTGGGTCAGGCGGAAGGTGACCATGGGGTAGAGGGCGCGGAAGCCGGTGATATAGCGGGCGGTGATAAAGGGCGCGCGGCCCTCCACCAGGCCGATGCAGAGGGCGCCGCTGAGGCCCTGCTCCATGGCTGAGATTTCCTTCCGGGTCTTGTCGGCCAGGCCGAGAAGCTGGCCCGATCTGCGGTACAGGAGATGCCCGGCCTCAGTCAGCTTCATTTTCCGCTTTCCGCGGATGAAGAGCTGGACCCCCAGGTCATCCTCCAGGTTTTTGATCTGGTTGCTTAAGGGAGGCTGGCTCATGTTGAGCTTTTCTGCAGCGTGGGTGAAGTTCAGTTCCTGGGCGACGACGCGGAAATAGGTCAAAGTGCGAAAATCCATTCTGAAACTCCTTAAAAACAGGTGAAGCTTGGTGAAACAGGTGAAGCCTGGTGAAACAGGTAAAGCCTGGTGAAACGGGTAGAGCCTGGTGAAACAGGTAAAGCGGAATGAAACGATTTCTGCCTTAAAGGAACCAGGACAGTGTAAATATTGCTATATGTATAAATATACAACAGGCGCTTAATTAAATACAAGAGGTATCTTAATTTTCGTTATGATATGATTACAGCGGCAAACGTACCAAGCCCACGCAGCAACGCGGAATCTATTACTGCGATTAAATTTTTCAGACAGGAGGTCGCCGTGAACGCTATCATTCTCTACTGCTCGAAAACCGGAAACACCGAAAAGATCGCCCGGAAAACCGCAAAGGTCCTGGGCTGCCCCATCGTGAAGGTGGAGCCGGATATCCTCTACGGGGGCTTTTTCTCCGCCTGCGCCCGGGTGGTGGGGGACCGCCTGAAGAAGGAGGTGCCGGGCTTCGTGACTGAGATCCCGGATCTCGCGGCGTACGATACGGTCCTGGTCGGCTACCCGGTCTGGGCCAGCGGCGTGCCGGACTACATGCAGGAGTTCCTGAAGGCCTGCGACCTGGAGGGGAAGAGGGTCATCCCCTTCGCCACCTCCATGATGACGGACATCTCTGCCACCATTCCCGGCCTCGTCGCCGTGTGCCCCGGGGCTGAGATCACCCACCCCTTCTACTACGGGGTGAACCGCAAGGACAACTACCAGGAGTGGGTAAAGAGCCTTTGAAAATCACGGTTCTGACCATGTGCCCGGAGAGCTTTGAGAGCTTCCGGGAATCCCACATCGTGAAGCGGGCCGCAGCCCTTGGCGCGGCCTCTTTTGAGGTTGTGGACATCCGGGACTTTGCGGAGGGCTCCTTCCGGGCGGTCTGCGATTCCCCCTTCGGGGGCGGGAGAGGGCTACTGCTCCGGGCGGAGCCTATTTTTAAGGCCCTGCAGGCCGCGCTGTCAGGAGAGAAGCGCGACAGCGGGCCGGGGGGCAGCGGTCAGCCGGCCTCCGAAAACGTGCACGGGGCGGTC
>Ga0256404_1009711_pt1 | contig 13651 bp, 10 predicted proteins | sample RumenRJG_01DNA_FD_185990 | JGI IMG/M metagenome (GOLD analysis project Ga0256404, IMG submission 185990) | Bovine rumen microbial communities from Lethbridge, Alberta, Canada - RJG_01 | ecosystem: Host-associated > Mammals > Digestive system > Stomach > Rumen | place: Canada: Alberta | collected...
TTCACATATCCGGTGATGATGCCTGGATGGTTCCACCTGTTCCCATACCGAACACAGTAGTTAAGCATCCAGAGGCCGAAAGTACTTGCCTGGTGACGGGCTGGGAGGATAGGAAGTTGCCGGTTCGGAAACGCACTCGATGATTCGGGTGCGTTTTTGTTTTGCAGTGAGATTCGAGGGACTTTTCGCTGATTTCCTAAAAAATATTTCTCTGGCAAGCAGGTATTTTCCATTCTGTGTTGAATCTATGTAGCAGAGACATCGTAATGACGCGTTTCACGAATATAGAGGAGGAGTTTTCATGGCAGAAGAACTTATGGCTGGCCAGTCAAGCCGCGAGAATGAGGAAAATATCAAGAAGCTGACATCTTCTATCGAGGAGATCGCTTCTTCGACGCAGACGGTCTATGAATCGGTCGAGCAGGTCGCGAAGAGCGCGAGCGCGCTCGCGAAAGCCGGCCAGGAATCTGTCGAGCAGGCGCGTTTCCTTCAGGAGAAAAATGCTGATACGATCAAGGTCATCGACTTCATCACGAACATCGCCGGCCAGACGAACCTCCTCGGCCTCAATGCCGCCATCGAGGCAGCGCGTGCAGGTGAGCAGGGCCGCGGCTTTGCTGTCGTCGCAGAAGAGGTCCGCAAGCTCGCCGAGCAGTCCCGCGAGGCGACGGAGAAAATCCAGGCGACGTTGAACGAGATGAATAAAGCCGTCGAAGGAATCTCGAAATCCATCGAGACGACGGGTGCGATCAGCGAGCAGCAGGCAGCGTCGACGCAGGAGATCACGACGAACCTCTCGCGCGTGACGAAAGCAGCGGAAGAGCTCAAACAGTACGTCGAGCGTATGCATTGATTTCAGCAAAAAAAATCTGCAAAGGTTCTTGCCTTTGCAGATTTTTTTGTTGACAAGGCGCGGTTCCTCCTGTATAATACCTTCTTGTGATAACACTTTTGGCGCCATCGTCAAGCGGTTAAGACACCGCCCTTTCACGGCGGGTTCATGGGTTCGAATCCCATTGGCGTCACCATATTGGCCCGGTAGTTTAGTTGGTTAGAATGCCGCCCTGTCACGGCGGAGGTCATGGGTTCAAGTCCCATTCGGGTCGCCACTTCGCCTCGGTAGCTCAGTCGGTAGAGCAGGGGACTGAAAATCCCCGTGTCAGTGGTTCGATTCCGCTCTGAGGCACCATTTGATTTTAAAAGCTCGCTTGATTGCGAGCTTTTTTTGATATAATGATTTTTAAGATCGTCGTTATGCGTATGTGGTCTGTTTCGTGTGAAATTTTTGAGTTCGTGTTGTCTGCGTTGGTTTTGTATAGATTGTACGTCTTTGGTAGCAGCTCACAAATTTATTTTTCGGCGTTATAGATTTTTTCAAAATACCTGATATAATGTGTTTCAGATTCGAAAAGACAAGAGTAAGCGCTTTGAGTTTTTCACAGGAGGAAGATTTTCTGTATGGAGCAATTTTCTGTTTACTTCATGGAGTTCATCGCAGCCTGGGGGTATGTGGCGATCGCCGTGCTGATGGCGGCGGAGAATGCTTGCATCCCGATCCCTTCGGAGCTCATCCTGGGCTTCGCGGGCTATCTGATTTTTGATGGGCAGCTCGGCTTTGGCGGTGCTCTCGTCGCCGGTATGGTCGGCGGCCTCTTGGGCTCCTTCTTTGCCTACTACGTCGGTCATTACGGCGGGCGTTCGTTTGTCGACAAGTACGGTCACTATTTCTTCATCAAGAAGAGCCACGTCGACATCGCGCAGAATTGGTTCGACAAGTACGGGCTCAAGGCGGTGTTCTTCAGCCGTATGCTGCCGGTCGTGCGCACGTTCATCTCGCTGCCGGCGGGCTTCGCTCATGTCGATGCGAAGAAGTTCTTCGTCTGCACGGTGGCTGGCTCGCTGCCGTGGACGGCGCTGATCCTCTTTGCGGGCATGATGCTCGGCAAGAGCTGGCAGATCATGCTGGCCATCGGGCATGAGGCGAGCCTCGTCTTCGTCGGCGTCTGCGCCGTCGTGCTCGCGTTCCTCTATCTGCGTCATCGCAGAGGCAAGAAAGCGGAAGCGGCTGCCGTTGATCCGGAATGAGTTAAAAGGGAACACGGCAGGGCCGTCACACGAAAAATTTTTGTGTGACGGCCCTGTTTTTTTGTAAAAAGAAAAGGAAGAATCCGACGTTGCGGCGAATATATCACACAGAAAGTCCGATATAAAGAAGGGAGTTTGAAACATGGGAGAAGAAAAGCATATCGGCCTGGTCGCAGAGGATGAATGGCTGGCGCCATACGAGGACGCCATCCGCGGCCGTCATGACCATGCTGTGTGGAAGATCAACCAGCTTACGGGCGGGAGCGGCAGCCTCTCCGATTTCGCGAATGGGCACGCGTACTTCGGGCTGCACCGCACGCAGGACGGCTGGGTGTTCCGCGAGCGGGCGCCGCATGCGCTGGATATTTTCCTCATCGGCGACTTCAATGGCTGGCAGGAGCAGCAGCGCTACCGCCTCCAGAAGGTGGGGGACTCGGGCAACTGGGAGCTGAAGCTGCCGGCGGACGCGATCCATCATGGCGACCTCTACAAGATGAAGGTGAAATGGTCGGCAGGCGGCGAGGGAGAGCGCATCCCCGCTTGGTGTCAGCGCGTGGTGCAGGATGCGCAGACGAAGATCTTCTCGGCACAGGTCTGGGCGCCGGAGAAGCCCTATGTCTGGCAACATGGGCATTTCCGCCCCAATCGCGAACCGCTCTTGATTTATGAGTGCCATGTCGGCATGGCGGGCGACGCCGAAAAGGTCAGCACCTACAAAGAGTTCACAGAGAACGTCCTGCCTCGCGTCAAGCGGGACGGCTACAACGCCATTCAGGTGATGGCCATCCAGGAGCATCCGTATTATGGCAGCTTCGGCTATCATGTGAGTTCGTTCTTTGCGGCCAGCTCCCGTTTTGGCACGCCGGAGGAGCTCAAGGAGCTCGTCGACACGGCACATGACATGGGCATCGCGGTCATCATGGATCTCGTGCACAGTCATGCGGCGCGCAATGAGGCGGAGGGGCTCGGGAATCTCGCAGGCGACCCGAACCAGTATTTTTATCCTGGCGACCGGCACGACCATCCGGCCTGGGACAGCCTTTGCTTTGATTACGGCAAGGACGATGTGCTCCATTTCCTGCTTTCGAACTGCAAATACTGGCTGGAAGAGTACCATTTTGACGGCTTCCGCTTTGACGGTGTGACGTCGATGCTGTATTACAGTCACGGGCTCGGGGAGGATTTTGGCGGCTACGGCGATTATTTCAACGGCCATCAGGACGATAACGCCATCTGCTACCTGACGATGGCAAACCAGCTCATCCACGAGGTCGATCCGGATGCCATCACCATCGCCGAGGATGTCAGCGGCATGCCCGGGCTCGCGGCGCCTTTTGAGGCGGGCGGCTATGGGTTTGATTACCGCCTCGCCATGAACATCCCCGACTATTGGATCAAGCTCATCAAGGAGAAAAAGGACGAGGATTGGCATCCTTCGGGCATTTATTGGGAGCTCACGAACCGTCGGCAGGGGGAGCGTACCATTTCCTATTGCGAGAGCCACGACCAGGCGCTCGTGGGCGACAAGACAATCATCTTCCGCCTCATTGATGCCGATATGTACTGGCATTTCCGCAAGGAAGATCAGAGCGGCCCGGTCACGCGCGGCATCGCCCTGCACAAGATGATCCGTCTCGCCACGGCTTCGACGATGAACGGCGGCTATCTGAATTTCATGGGCAACGAGTTCGGCCATCCCGAGTGGATCGATTTCCCGCGCGAGGGCAACGGCTGGAGCTATAAGTACGCGCGCCGCCAATGGCATCTCGTCGATGATAAAAACCTGTGCTATCATTGGCTGGGCGATTTTGACCAAGCCATGCTGCGCGTGCTCACGAGCGTGCCCGCCATCGAGAACATCCCCGTGCAGGAAGTTTGGCACGATGATGGGGATCAGGTGCTGGCCTACGAGCGCGGGGCGCTCGTCTTCGTCTTCAACTTCTCGCCGACGCGCTCGTTCCCGGACTACGGCTTCCTTGTGCCCGAGGGCAAATACAAGGTCGTGCTCAACAGCGACGCGAAAGCGTTCGGCGGCAACGGCTTCGCCGACGATAGCGTCGTGCATGAGACGAACTATGACCCGCTCTACGCCAAGGACGGCAAAGGCTGGCTGAAACTGTATATCCCGGCGCGCAGCGCTGTGGTGCTCAAGCGGTGCTGAAGATCGTGCTGTAGCATTTCACCAGGACGCAAACAGGGGCTGCTGCATGAGTGATGAACTCATGCAGCAGCCCCTGCTTTTTGTGTTCATTTCATCAAGAAAAACAAGATGGGGAAGATGACGACGAGGTAGGCGGCGGTCGTGACGAGGAAGCTCGTGGCGGCGAGGTCGACGTTCAGCTTGTAGAGGCGCGTCGAGAGGACGGCGTTGATGGCGGTCGGGCAGCAGGAGAGGATGATGATCGTGTGGCGGAGGATGGGATCGGCCACGATGGGCTTCGCGATGAGGTACGTGACGATGGGCATGAGCACGAAGCGCAAAAACGTGAGGCTCTTGATGCGGCCGAGGTTGCGCTTCGCGGCGCCGAAGCTCAAGAGGAAGCCGACGGGCAGCATGGCCGACCACGCGCCGATGTGGACGAGGCTCTGGAAGACGGGGCCGAAAGCCGCCGGGCGTTCGATGCCGCAGGCATTCAGCGTGAGGCCGACGATCATGCCGACGAGGCACATCTGGTTTGGCGTCAGGAACATCTCGCGCAGGTCGTGCAGGCGGCTGTGATGCTGCACCTCGCGGCCGGCCGCTTTCATCTGGCAGAAGTGCGCGTACGGGAAAACGACGAGGCAGAGCAGCATATTCTGGAACGCGCCGATGAGCTGCGTGTACGCGAAGCCTTGCTCATTGTAAAGAATGAATGCGCAGACGCCGCCGAGCGTGCCGAGGTTCGCGAGCATGGCGCTCGCGACGTAGGCGCCGCGGTCGAGGTAATCCGCGAGCCGCCGCGCGAAGAGCAGATAGCCGACGCCGCCCGGGAACAGCACGAGGTAAAAGCCGAAGAGCGGCAGCAAAAGCAGGCTCCAGGAGAGTGGCAGCACCCAGAACGACAAGAGCGAGAGGATTGTATTGACGATGATGATGTTGAACTTGATGAGGCGGTCATTCGTGCGCTGCGTGATGAGATGGCGCTTTTTGAAAAGATAGCCGACGACGAGCGGCGCGATGAGGTCGGTGACGACGAAAAGCAGGCGGAGCGTGGTCGTGTCCAAGGGGATTCCTTCTTTCTTGCATGGTACGTTGTCTATTGTAGCCATGCGCCTCGGGAAAGACAAGCGGAACGCGCGTGAAACTTTGCAATGCTTTCGATGTATGGTAAAATGAGAAAAAACAGGAAACGCATCGCGAGGAGGATTTTTTATGCTGCAAGGGGAAGAACGAAACAAGGTCGATCGCATCTGGGAGACGTTTTGGACGGGCGGCATCACAAATCCGCTCGAGGTCATCGAGCAATTCACGTATCTCTTGTTCATCAAGCAGCTCGACGATCTGGAGACGGAGAAAGAGTCGAATGCTGTGATGTTTGGCATGGAGTACCATGGGATTTTCGACGAACATCCCGGGTATCGCTGGAGCCGCTTCCGGCAGCTTGGCGCGCCGGAGCAGATTTTTTCGCTCGTCGCGGATGGCGTGTTCCCTTTCATCAAAGAACTCCATCCCGACGGCGATTCGGCGTATGCGAAATACATGGGCGACGCGGTCTTCAAAATCCCGACAGCAGCGATGCTCGTCAAGGTCATCGAGGGCATCGACCAGCTCGATCTCGCGGGTGAGGACAGCAAGGGCGATCTCTACGAGTATCTGCTGTCGAAAATCGCGACGGCCGGCACGAACGGCCAGTTCCGCACGCCGCGCCATATCATCGACATGATGGTCGAGATCGCCGCGCCGCGCCCGTCGGATGTCATCGTCGATCCCGCCATGGGCAGCGCGGGCTTCCTCGTCGGCGCGGAGTCGTACGTGCGGGCGCACTATGGCAAAGAGCTTGCGACGGACACGAAATTTACGGAGCATTTCCATACGGCGATGTTCCACGGCTACGACATGGATCGCACGATGCTGCGCATCGGTGCGATGAACATGCTGCTGCACGGCGTGGAGAATCCCGATATCGCTTACAAGGACAGCCTTTCGGAGAAAAATGAAGACGCGGGGCTCTACACGCTCGTGCTCGCGAATCCGCCATTCAAAGGCTCGCTTGATGCGGAAGCCGTCGCGGATTCGCTGCTCGCCATCGCGAAGACGAAGAAGACGGAGCTCTTGTTCCTGTCACTCTTTTTGCGCATCCTCAAAATCGGCGGGCGTGCGGCGGTCATCGTGCCGGACGGCGTGCTGTTCGGCTCGTCGAAAGCGCACAAGGAAATCCGCCGCGTGCTCGTGGATGAAAATAAGCTCACGGCGGTCATCTCGATGCCGAGCGGCGTCTTCAAGCCGTACGCCGGCGTCAGCACGGCGATCCTCGTCTTCACAAAAATCGGCCGCGCCGGCGCGGGCACGACGGACAAGGTCTGGTTCTACGACATGCACGCCGATGGCTACACGCTCGACGACAAGCGCCAGCCGACAGGCGAAAGCGACATTCCCGACATCCTCACAAGGTTCCACCATCTCGAAAACGAAACCAGCCGCAAGCGCACGGAGCAAAGCTTCTTCGTCCCCGCCGAGGACATCCGCAAGAACGGCTACGATCTCTCGCTCAATAAGTACAAGGAAATCGAATACGTGCCGGTCGAGTATCCGAGCACGGAGGAACTGCTCGGAAAAATCGCCGAAGCGGATCGGGCGTATGCGGAGAGCGTGGAGAAGCTGCGGGAGATGCTCGGGTGAGAAAGGAGAAAGCAGATGCCAGTCGTATTCAAGGCTTGGGAAGACCTCACGATTCGCGATGATTTCATGTTTAAAGCGGTCATGTACAGCAAAGAACTTTGCATGGGCGTGCTTGAAGCCATTTTGAATGAACCGATTCATGATATCAAATATCTTGGTGAAGAGGTGTCGCTGAAGGCAGGCTATATGAGCAAGGGCGTTCGGCTCGATGTGTACGTCGAGGACGAGGCGCACACGGTTTATGACGTAGAAATGCAAGTGGGTGCCGAAACGGATGAAGAAATAGCGAAACGAATGCGGTACTATCAATCGCAGATGGATGCGGAAATCTTGAAGCGTGGCAAAGATTATACCGAGCTTCGTCAGACGATTATCATCTTCATTTGTCCCTTCGATCCCGTTGGGCGCGGATGGCACTTGTACTGGTACGAGAATACTTGTCGTCGTGATGCGAAGCTGAAACTCAAGGATGGGGCCATGAAAATCATCTTGAACACGCGTGGCACGGGCGAAGATATTACGCCGCAGCTTCAGGCGTTCATGGAATATGTGAATAGTGGCATTCTCAGTTCGAATCCGCTCGTACAGGCGATCGACCAGCGCGTGAATGAGGTCAAACAAAATGAGGAAGCGAGGTTGAGTTACATGACGCTTGAAATGAAATTGCGCGATGCGCACAAAGATGGAAAGGCGGAAGGAGAGGCACTCATGCTCCAAGTTTGGCATTTGTTACAGGAAAAGGTTTCATTTCCTGAGATTGCGCTGAAGACGGGACTTTCTCTTGATGAGGTGGAGAAAATCGCTAAGGAGTTTAGAATCGTGTATTGATTGAGTGGATAGTTGGCGGGGCGATGTGATGAAACGGTATTGCTTAAAAGATGTTTGCGAATTTTACGCAGGCACGGGATTCCCCATGGAGTATCAAGGGAATGCGGACGGACAATATCCGTTTTATAAAGTGGGAGATATTTCGGAGAATGTGCTTGCGAACCATATTCACCTGCAAAAATCCCGGAATTATGTCGATGCGGATGTTGCAGCAAAACTGAAGGGGACGATTATTCCTGCTGGTACGGTTGTCTTTGCGAAAATTGGCGAAGCATTGAGGTTGAATCGCCGCGCCATCACAGCTTGTGATTGTCTCATTGATAATAATGCGATGGGGATAAGGGCGAACTCGACGGGATTATCTCCCAAGTATTTCTTCTATTTCATGAAGAATCTTGACATGAGCCGGTTTGCATCTGCAACAACTGCGCCGTCCGTGCGGAAATCCATATTGGAAAACCTGCAAATCAAGTTGCCATCGTACGAAGAGCAAGAGACAATTGCAGTAAAGTTAGACATCTTGCATGATTTGATTGTGAATCGGAAAAGAGTTTTGGCGTTGCTCGATGAACTTGTCAAATCGCGGTTTGTGGAGATGTTCGGAGACCCGGTTATCAATGACCGCCAATTTCCCGTTATGAAGTTTTCGGAGATTGCTTCATCACGTCTTGGGAAGATGCTTGATAAGAAGAACCAAACTGGGAAATGTGCTTTCCCATATTTGGCGAATTACAATGTGCAATGGTTTCGCTTTGATTTGAGCTCCTTGAACACGATGGATTTCACAGAAGCAGACCGTCAAGAGTTTGAACTCCGCAAGGGCGACTTGCTGGTTTGCGAGGGCGGGGAAGTTGGTCGGTGCGCCATTTGGAATAATGAGCTCGAACATTGTTATTTTCAGAAAGCGTTGCATCGTGTTCGGTGTGATACGTCTGTGATTTTGCCAGAGTATTTGGCGTTTACGTTCCTCTTACATTCAAAATATAATGGATTTGAAGATGCCATAAGTGGCGTTTCTACAATTGCGCATTTGCCGGGCGATCGGCTTAAGAAATTACAGGTGATTGTTCCCCCGCTTCCTCTCCAACAAAAATTCGCCGCCTTCGTCCATCAAGTCGATGCGGCGAAAGCGGCGGCGCGGCGGGAGATGGCAGCACTCGAGACGCTGCGCGGGAAGATGATGCAGGAGTTTTTCGGATGAGACGGGAGGTGCATTCCTGTGGCTTCGAATTTCGATTTTTTGAGCGAGGAGCCCGCGTTTTGCACGTTCGCTGATGTCGCGATCGAGGCGGAGCGGGCGATGGCGTTTTCGCCGGAGACGGCGGCGATCTATGCGCGCAAGGCCCTCGAGACGGCCGTCGTCTGGGTGTACGAGCATGACGAGGCGCTGCGCCTTCCCGAGCGATCGCAGGTGTCGGCGCTCATCCATGACGAGGACTTCCGCGCCCTCATCGAGCCAGAGCTCTTTCCCCTTCTGAAATACGTCATTCGCATGGGCAATTTCGCCGTGCATCGGGCGACGCGCATGGGGCGGGCGGAAGCGCTGCTGTCGTTGAAAGACCTCTTTGCGTTCCTGTCTTGGATCGCGTATTGCTATGCCGCATCGTATGAGGAAGTGGCGTTCAACGAGGTGCTCGTGCCGGCGACGGGCGCGGATGCGCGGGCGGCGAAACTCGCGCGGGCGCGGCTCGCGGCCGCGCGCAAAGAAGCGGAAGCGGCGCAGGCGGAACTCGCAGCGCGTGAGGAGGAACTGTCGGAGCGCGAGGCGGCGCTCGCGGCGCAGCAAGATGCCTTTGACGCACAGTCGCAGGAAATGGCACGGCAGAAAGATGCCTTCGACGCGCAGGCGCAGACGCTTTCCGCACAGCAGAAAGCACTCCTTGCGGCACAGCAGGAGAACGAGCGCTTGCGCAAGGAAATGGAGGCGCTCCGAAAGGCGCATCAGGTCGAGCGCTCGTTTGCCGTCGATGCCGCGACGGAGGCCGAGACGCGGCGGCGGTTCATCGATCTTGACCTTGCGGAAGCGGGCTGGATGATGGATGTCGATTGCCGCACGGAAGTCGAGGTCACGGGCATGCCACCAGAGCCCGGGCGCACGGACGGGCGTGGCTTCGTCGATTACGTGCTGTATGGCAAGGACGAGCACCCGCTCGCCATCATCGAGGCGAAGCGTACCGCGCGTGATGTCGCGGACGGCGCACATCAGGCCGCGCTCTATGCCGACGCGCTCGCGAAGCAGTACGGGCGGCGGCCGTTTATTTTTCTCACGAATGGCTTCGAGGTGCAGTTCCTCGATGACGCGACTGGCGCACCGCGCCGCCGCGTCGGCGGCTTTTTCTCGCAGGACGATCTCGTGCGACGCATGGCACGGCGCTCGGGAGAATGGGCGGCGGCACAGCCCATCGACGCACCGGAAATCGACGACGCGATTGCCGGGCGTCCGTATCAGCGCGCGGCCGTGCTCGCTTTTTGCGCCGCCGCCATGCAGCACCAGCGCCGCATGCTGCTCGTGCAGGCGACCGGCACGGGCAAGACGCGCGTCGCCGAGAGCATTGTCGATGTGCTGACGCGCGCGAATTGGGCGAAGCACGTGTTGTTCCTCGCCGACCGCACGGCGCTCGTAAAGCAGGCGAAAGCGAGCTTTGCCGACCAATTCAAGAACCGGCTGACCCTTTGTAATCTCTGCGACAACAAGGACGATCCCGTGACGAGTCGCGTCGTCTTCGCGACGTATCCGACGATGATGAATGCCATCGACCGCTTGCGCGACAGTGCGGGGCGGCGCATCTTCTCACCGGGTCATTTTGACCTCATCGTCATCGACGAGTCGCACCGGAGCATTTACCAGAAATATCAGGAGATTTTCGCGTATTTCGATGCGATGCTCCTCGGCCTCACGGCGACGCCAAAGGCGGAGGTCGGGCGCGACACGTATCGCGTCTTCGGCCTCAAGGATGGCGTGCCGACGTACGATTACGATTACGAGACCGCCGTGCGCGAGGGTTATCTCGTCGATTACGAGCTGCGGTCGTATACGACGAATTTGTTGCAAAAAGGCTTGCATTATAAGGATTTGAAAGAAGAAGACAAGGCGCAGATGGAAGACCTCTTCGGCGGCGTGCGCGAAAAGGCCGAGGCTGGCGCGTATGATGTCGAGCCGACGGCGTTCAACCGTTGGCTGTTCAATCGTGCGACGATCGAGCTCGTGCTGCAGCGGCTCATGGAGGAAGGCATCCGCATCGAGGGCGGCGACCGCATCGGCAAGACGATCATCTTCGCGACGAATACGCGCCACGCGCGCGCCATCGTCGATTGCTTCCACGAGATGTACCCCGAGCTCGGCGACGCATTCATCCAGCAAGTTGATTACAGCGTCGATTACGCTGATGACATCATCGACCGCTTCCGGCAGCCGGACAAGCTGCCGCAGATCGCCGTGTCCGTCGACAAGCTCGACACGGGCGTCGACGTGCCGGACATCGTGAATCTCGTCTTTTTCAAAAAAGTCCATTCATACAGCAAGTTCTGGCAGATGATCGGGCGCGGCACGCGCTTGCGGAAAGATCTCTACGGCCCCGGGCGCGACAAGACGCATTTCCTCATTTTTGACTACGGCGAAAATTTTGCGTATTTCGCGGAAGAACGTCATCGCGTGAAAGCACAGAAGCTGCCGCTGCCGCTCTCGGCGCGCGTGTTTTTGCTGAAGGCGAAAGCGGCGAAGCTCGTGCAAGGAGCAAAGGACGGGCGGCTCCGGAAGCTGCATGACGAACTGGTGGCCGCACTCGAAAAAAGCGTCACGGCCCTCGACATGCAGAACTTCGCCGTGCGACAGCATCGCCGCGCTGTGGAAAAATATAGCAAATCGTATGCGTGGAGCAAGCTGAATGACCTTTCTATCGCGGAGCTCGGGCGGCACATCGCGCCGCTCGTGCGCGACGCGGTGATGCCGGAGACCGTGCGGCGCTTCGACCATCTCATGCTGACGATCCTCGTCGCCGCGCTCGATGGCAAGCGGGGCGACGTGGACGCACAGGTCGCTGCCGTGCAGGGGACGGCACACGCGTTGCTCGCCGACCATTTGCAAGGATTGCCGCAGATCGCGGCGCATCGGGCGGCCATCGAGTGCTTGGCACGGCCGGACGCGTGGCAGGCGATGGACGCCATCGAGCTCGAGGCGTTGCGGCGCGAGGTGCGCGCGCTCGTGCAGTACATCGAGCCGGACGCGCAATTTTACGTCGTGTCAGATTTTGCCGACACGCTGTTGCCGGGCGCGGGGGAAAAGCTCGCAGCCCCGCAGCCGTCGGCCGAATATCGCCGCAAGGCCGAAGCGTATCTGCGCGACCATCTCGATGAGCTTGCCGTCTACAAATTGCGCCATAACAAGCCGCTGACGGCGGCGGACATGAAAGAACTCGAGCGCATTTTCTGGCAGGAGATTGGCACGCGCGAAGACTACGAGCGCGCGTATGCCAAGGAGCCGCTCGGCCGGCTCGTGCGGCAGATCACGGGCATGGACGAGGAAGCTGTGCGCGAGGCGTTCGGTGCATTTTTGCGCGCGCATCCGCTGAACCGCGACCAGCTCGATTTCGTTGAGCGGATCGTACGTTACATCGCACATAACGGTTTCATCGAAATCACACCCGAAACGATTCAGAAAGAACCGTTCAAAGGCACGAAGATTCAAGACCTGTTTCGCGGCCAGGTGCCGGCGTGGCAGGAAATCTTGGCGAAAGTGAAAGAGATTTCGGGAAATACGGGCGTCGCGTAAATTTTTCCTTGCCATGACCCTTTCCCCGTGATATACTATTTTAGTCGCTGGAAAGCGGCAAGAAGAATTTGACTCTGCCTTTCCTCACGAGGGGAGGCCACAGACCAGAGAGGGAGGTGATTTCGTGAGAAAGTACGAAGTCATTTTTATCGTGAAGCCGATGGAAGAGGACGCGACGAACGCTGTCATCGACAAGTTCAGCAAGCTTATCGCGGACAACGGCGGCACGATCGACAAAGAAGATCGTTGGGGCAAGAAGCGCCTTGCCTATGAGATCAAGGACAACACGGAGGGTTTCTACGACCTGTTCTACGTGACGGCGGAGCCTGCCTGCATGGCAGAGTGCGACCGCGTCATGAAGATCACGGACGAGCTCCTCAAGCACATGATCGTGCGCACGGACGAGGACTGAAATCCCGTACAGCATAGCACCTGCGCGGTGCAAGGAGGAAAGCCATGAACAAGGTGATTCTGGTCGGTCGCTTGACGAAAGATCCGGAAGTCCGCTACACGCAGTCGAACATTGCGGTCTGCACGTTCACGCTCGCCGTGGATCGCCGCTATGCGAAGCGCGATGCGAATGACGGCCGCCCGACGGCGGATTTCATCCCCATCGTCTGCTGGCGGAAGCTCGCCGAAACTTGTGGCAACAACTTGGCCAAAGGCCGCCAGGTGTGCGTCGAGGGCGCGATGCAGGTCCGCTCGTACGATGCGCAGGACGGCTCGAAACGCTACATCACGGAAGTCGTCGCCGACGTGGTCGAATTCCTCGGCTCGCGCGGCGACGCGCAGCATGCGCCGCAGCAGAATTACGGCGGTGCCCCGCAGCAAAATAATTACGGTGGCGGCGCTCCGCAGCAGCGGCAGTCTGCTCCGCAGCAGAATACGAACTTTGGCCCGGCACTTTCCGACGAAGAAATCCCGTTCTGATCGCTGATCAGACGGCGAACGTAAGATTCCCATGAAATGGAGGGATAATGGATGAGACGCGATAGAGGCAGAAGACCCCGCAGAAAGGTTTGCACGTTCTGCGTGGACAAAGTCGAGCACATCGACTATAAAGACGTGGCGAAACTGCGCCGCTTCATCACGGAGCGTGGCAAGATCCTGCCGCGCCGCATTTCCGGCAACTGCGCGAAGCATCAGCGCCA
>Ga0256404_1009712_pt1 | contig 13650 bp, 6 predicted proteins | sample RumenRJG_01DNA_FD_185990 | JGI IMG/M metagenome (GOLD analysis project Ga0256404, IMG submission 185990) | Bovine rumen microbial communities from Lethbridge, Alberta, Canada - RJG_01 | ecosystem: Host-associated > Mammals > Digestive system > Stomach > Rumen | place: Canada: Alberta | collected...
GTGGGAGCTGAGGGAGTCGAACCCCCGACCCTCTGCTTGTAAGGCAGACGCTCTGAACCAACTGAGCTAAGCTCCCGAACTTCTCCGAAGCTGTTTTCGTGTTTCGGGATTGCAAAGATACGACAGATTTTTAATTCTGCAAACTTTTTGGGAGCATTTTACAGGATTTTCTTGAATTATGATTCATTGCGTTCATCGCCAGCAACCAAGCCTTTGCCTTACTGGGCAGACTTGACCGTGCCACGGTACTTGTCGTTGGCGCGATAATGATTCGCATAGAGAGACTCAATGGTCACGACCGGCGCAATGAATTCGCCCTCGCGGGTTACGTAGAGGTCTTCGCTGACCACAGTGTCTTCCTCCGGATAAACATCATAGAAGAACTCCGTGCGGTCGAACTTGACATCCCTGTAACCAGACGGCGTAAAGCTCCATGCATTGTAGGCAATCGGGCGGCCCCACCAGCCATACCAGCCAGAAATCTGCTCCGCCGGAATGAAGGCAGCCTCGCGCGGAGCGGTGAGTTTCACGAAACTACGGTTCTCATCGCTATGTATCTTATACTCGGCAGTAACCTTGTCGCCAACGTGCAGCAAAGTGCCCGGATAAATTTCAAGCCGGGTAGACTTTCCCTCTGCCCCACGGACTTCTTTGTAAAAATGCCTTTCGATGGTAAATCCGTTGCCTGCGGCCTTGATGTCCCTGATTGGCTTGCGATATGTCTTCACGAGGCGGATTACTTTAGTGGCAAGTACCTCGGAGGAGGCGCTAAGAACTGAGTTGATTCCGTCCACGTAACCAGGATCGGCCTCCCAATGCTGAGTTTCCTTCTGGAGCATTATCCAGATACGGATTCCGTCAGCAATTTCCTTCGCTCTGGCAGAAGCAGAAGTCGCAGAGGAGCCGGCGAATGAAACAGCGCCAGACGGCAGCGCCGCCACGATATATTCATTTGAAAACAGGTCGCAGAGCATCGAGTGAGCATATAATTCGCTCTCGAGCAAGCCGCGCCATGGCATTACTGCGTTAGGATAGTACCAGCCTCCATTCTCATGCTCTACGGCATATTCAAATAACGATTGCATGTCGGCTGCCATAGACGCATTCATCCGAGATGCTGCCGAGAGTTTGATTCCCCAAGCTTTGGCAAGGCCGATGCCACCGGAACGATTCACGAGGTTGCTCAGTGTGCTGATCCTGCGAGCCTTGGAGAGAATCTGTCCTTTCAGTCCCCTGCCATCTTTAGCCGAAGGCACCAGGTATCCGGCGATATATTCCTTGAAATCTTTGAGGTTTTCGACGAATTCTTTCTCGCCGCTCTTGGTTGCAGGATCTACCTCGAATGAGAATTCCGAATATAGCGACCTGACGAATGCATACTGTTCATTCGAGAGCCAGCCGCACCAATATGGGAATGCGTCGCCATGGATGAACTGCCTGGCATCAAGGAATTTCACTGCGGATTCGGCATTGAAGCCGGAAACCGCAAGCCCCCGGTCGCGAAGCTTGGCGAACCTTTCCAAAAGAACCGCCGTTATAGAGGCATTGGATTTCATTCCTTGGAACCAGCCGAATCCACCGTCGGCGTTCTGGCAAGCGAATATCCTGGTGATTAGCTCGGAATCAGGCATCTCTACCGTCAGAGAATCGTTAAGCTTGCGAGCGACGAGGCGCACATACAATGCCTCGGAGAGCGACAGCACATCTTTCCCGGCAGGCTCGGCCTTGTCAGGAATGGCATCCATGAGCATCTGGCGGATGTCAATTTCACTATATTCCGCACCCTTCGATGTAGTGCCGGTAAACTGTCCTTGGAGCATCTTCAATACGGCTTTCTCGTCCGCTCCAGGGAGAACCACTGCTGAATGCGCCTCGGTGATGGTCTGGGCAGCATCGTAAATCGGGACGCTGACGAGAACTGCATCGGAGAAGGTCTTAGCGTCATCCTCGAACACCACCTTCAGGGCAATGTTGTCGAAATCTTTAGGGTCAACGTCGAACTCCGCTTGAATCGACTTTCCGGCAGGAACTTTGACTTTCTTTGCGAATGATGAATATGGTTTCGCGCCGGCAATGGCAGAGCCAGTGCCAGAGTCGGCAGAGACAGAGCCGGAGCCGGCAGGGATTGCGAACTGCTGCAGGACTACCCTGCCGTCCACATCCTTGTCGGAAGAGTTAGACACTGAGGCAGACAACACATATTTATCGCCTTTGAATAAATATTTTGGCTCCGCCACAGAAACTTTCACGGGGATGGTGACCACCATCTCCCGGCGAGCCACGGCGTTATGCATCTGCTTATCGTGGGCGAACACCTGCACGACGAAAGTAGACAGCTTGTCCGACGTAGTGAAATTCATTGAAACATCCCCTGAGGCATCTGAGCGCAGGAACGGTTCGAAAGCAATCGAAGTCGAGAAATCGGAGCGAACCGGAACATCCTTGGAAACCTCAGCCGAAACCACTTCGGCCTCAGAAAGGCCACGCACATGAACTTCCTTCGACTCTGCGCTGGCATCGTAGACAGGTTCCTCAGCGGCGATTGCATTGTCCATTGTTGCCATAGCAACCGCCGGAGCTGAAGACCGGCTGAAAAGCTTGGAACGACGCGGCTTTCCATAGCCCACGACTACTTCCTCTAGAGCGAGGCCAGCGTCGTCGGCGATTCCTCCGTCCGAAACATAGGTGTTAGGATATGCAGCATGCCAGCCCGAAAGGATTACCGGATGCCAGCCATTCGAAGCAATCCTTTCGGAACTCTTATCGAAAATGGCAGCGACCGCCTCTGCGGAAGCGCCTGTCTTGAACGTCAATGAATATTTAGTTCCAGGCAACGCCTTGTCGGTGAAAGACTTGAACTCGAGTGGCATTTGCAGGTCATTCCTCTCGCGAGACACTTCACGGTTGAACTCGTAATGAGTGCCATTTCGGAAATAGAACACCAGCAGGCGCACTGCGTCAGGATATTCATTCTTATATTCAAACGAAACAGTCTCAAGCGAGCCTGACTCCCCTACCTTGCCAGTCAAGTGCACCATCCTTTTTTCCAGCACATTAGACCTGTCGTCGAAAAGTTCGACGACAGCCCATACCGGGCCACAGGAAGCGCCGATCTGCAGGTCTATGTTCTCGCCGCTCTGCACTTTCCCGTCGGAAGCAGAGCCAGACAGCCTGAATATGTTCTCTACCTCAGCTGAAAGCACCTTGTCAGAATCAGCGACTTTCAAGAGCCTCATGGTAGCTTCAGACCTTAGAGGCTTGCCTGCGGATGTTAGCTGCTCGACGCTAGCCTCAACTGAATATGCGCCAGAAGCCTTAAGGGAGAATTCTTTAGCCTCACTAGACGTGGCAGTTCCGCTTTCAAGCACCTTTCCGGAAGCGTCTTTCAATGAATATTTCACCGGCACCCTTACGTTGACGCCCGAAGAGTTGCGTACCGAGAACACCACTTTGGCGACGTCATCGGAAATCAAAACCGACTGGCTGTACCTAGCCATGCCAGACAAAAAATAGGGGGCCTGATCATCAGAGTCAAACTGCACAGACCCGTTGGCAGAGTTACGCAGCGACATGCCAAGGTTCAGCGAATTGACTACATAGACAACCTTGCTGAACTCCTGTGTCTCGCCAGTCTGATCGACGACTTTGACCGTGAATCTGTAGAAATAGTTATCCTTGGCAGGAGGGCAGGAAATCTCGAACGAACCATCAGAAGCGACGTCAACTTTGCCACCGGACAGCTTCTGGCTGAAATTGCCGACCTCATAGGTAGCGCGGGCAGAAGACAGAGAATGCCCGGAATAACTCTCCAGATGGCCACGGACCGTGACAGTGTCGCCCTCGAAATAGAGGGTGTCGATGTCGTCGAAGGTCACGTCGAACGTAGGCAGGACGTATTCACCTACCGTGAGGTAGCAGTCGCTGGAGAATTTGCCGTCGGTAATGACCAGGCGGAAGCCACCGTTCCTGCGGTCTTTAGGAATCTCCAGCTCGCCTGCCACGGAACCATATTCATTGGTCGTAAGTTCCAGCGAGCCAGCCGCCTTGCCTTCGGAATCGATGAGTTCGGCCTTGACTGAACGTCCGGCTGGCATCACCGAAAGTCTCTTGCGCAAATCACCTTGATAAAGCACGGCTTTGAATTTCACGCTTTCGCCAGGATTGAAAGCCTTCTTGTCAGTCAGGATGTTGCAATATTCTGACTCGAAGCCATCGGAACGTAAAGATTCCAAACGAGGGTATATATGCTGCCGCGCAGAATTCTTGACGTACCCATCCGCATCTTTACAAGAAGCCTCGACGAAGGCAGTCACGTTTTCAGCCAGCTTGGAAGAAATGGCATCAGGGAGCGGGGTGAAGCCGTCCACGGCAACATCCTTGGCACTTGCAACCAGGTTGCCATTGACGTACAGATTCAGGTCGACGACTTTTTCAGGCTCTCCGCTCTTCCAGTCTGCCACATAAAAACGGAAATCCTTTCCTTTTCCTCGAACGGCTATCGAGAGCCGGTGGCGGGAAAACGCCGCATCGCTGGAAATCTTGCCATTCTTGACTCTGACAATGTAATCCCCATCATCCTTGCAATTGAGTTTCACCTTCACTGTGTCCTGCACATAAAAACTCTTCACTGGATTGACTACGGTCTTTGTCAGGAGCGGCTTTGCATTCTTTTCATTTCTGGAGAAAGAGAGAACCGCATTCTCCATGTTCCGGAATATTACTAAAGCCGTGTCTTCCTTTACCTCAACGCTGAGGTTTTTCGATGAGAGATCTTGCCTGAAATAGATAAAATCGGTTCTGGACGCCCAAGCAATCTTGGACTCGATGCCACCTTTGCTGACATAAGATCCCGACTCATCGTAATATTTCGAAGCCTCGTCGTACAGCCTGCGGTACTGCGCAGAAGCGGCATTCACCGCATCAAGGCTGTCTTTCTCCACGCCCAGAAGCATGGACTTCGCCAACAGAGAAACCGCCTTCCCGGAATATTCATCAATATATCCATTGCAAAGCGAGATGCACTTTGCATGGTCACGATCTTCCAGCCAAGTTACCTTATCGGACATCGACAGGAACTTCAGAAAAGCCTCGGCAGGGTAGGTGCCTTCAACCTCAGACGAAAGCAGCGGATAAGATTCTGACTCTGAATAGCTTCCCGAATGCCTTGCCAGTTCATTCCAGAGCACGAACTCATAGTCGTTGCGAATCGCATCAGGAATGAGCCCTTTCAACAGCCAGGCAACTGATGAATTATTGCAGCGCGTGTAGAAATCATCCCTGCGGAATGCGCTCAGCTTATTTTTGTAGATCTTCGCAGAATCAGCCCAAGAGCCATCAGAGTCATTTCTGACGTTAAGAAGATACGTGAGCAACGGGTCATCGTATTCTCCCACAGCCTTGGACAACTCGTCTTCAGCCTTCGCCCTATCCTTCCAGTTCCTCTGAGAGATAACATTTGCCTTCCGAGTCACAGCATCGTAGAAATCCCATGCGCAACGCTGATTCTTCGCCTCTTTCGCGATTGCGGAAAGCACATCTTCTTCCTGTTGGGGAAGGTCCGCCTTCTCAGCCTTGTAATATTTCGACCAGAGTTCGGTCAGTACGTGTCCTTGTTTGTCAGCTTTCGATGTTTTTTTCTGATTCATGCCTGAAATTGTCGTCAGTGCTGCGAGCCCAGCGATTAGGATTAGAACTAGCGCACTCAGTAACTTTCTATTCATATATTCAAAATTATCGCTTAATAAATCCCGAAGCCAAGAAATCTTGCATCAGAGGCTCGGCTTCGCTTACAAGATAGGAACTTCCTCCGACATAGACAAGAGGCTTGTCAGCCTCTCGAGAGAGCGAAATTGCCTGCTGGAGGGCACTGGAAACGTCCTTAGCCACATGCAGCCTTTCAGTGTTTCTGCCCTGCTCTTTCCAATATTCCCTGCACGTTGAATATAGCTCATCCACAGGAAGCGCCCGCTTGATTGCCGGTGCCGTGAAAACATATGTGGCATCTTCCGGCATCAGGGGCAATATGTGCGAGAGATCTTTATCGGCCATGACGGCGTAAACTATTATCAGAGAGTCACATTCACCATTATTCGACATCGACTTCAGCTGGTCGAAATTCTCTTTGAGCGCTGGGGGATTATGCCCGATGTCCGCAATGACGAGAGGCCGGCTCGACACTCTCTCCCATCTGCCGTGAAAGTCCATGCGGGAAGCAGTGTGTTCCAAGGCATCCGCCACCATGTTCCCATCTTTCAGCCTTGAATATTCTGCCTGTCCGGCTTGCCTATTCATCAATATGTCCACGGCAGCAAGCACTGTGCGTAGATTTTTCTCTTGATACCAGCCTTGCAAATCCATTTTTGGGAGAATATCCGGATTCCAGAGCGACGGGACGACATCCTGAGAGAAAGTCAGAGGGCAAAAATCTTTTGCCTTAGCCTCGAACACCGGACGGGTTTCCGGAAGATACTCCCCGACAAGGGCAGGAACGCCTTTCTTGAATATGCCAGCCTTCTCGCCTGCGATTGCCGCCAGGGTGTGCCCCAGCAGTTCACAATGGTCCATCCCTATGCTTGTAACTATGGACAGGTCCGGGGTTATGATGTTCGTGCTGTCCAAGCGCCCCCCGAGTCCGACCTCAACCACGGCAACGTCAACGTGGATGTCTGAGAACCATTTGAATGCCATGCCTGTTGTTATCTCGAAGAACGAAAGGTCCAGACTCTCAAAATCAGCCTTGTATCTCTGGAGAAAATCAAAGACATATTCTTTAGGCGCCATCTCCGTGTGGCCTCCTCCGCTTGCAGCCGAATCTGGGACCCACACCCTCATCCTCTCCCGGAAATCCACCAGGTGCGGAGAGGTGTACAGGCCCACCTTCAGCCCCGCAGAGCCAAGCACCGAAGCTAGCATATTCGCCACAGAGCCTTTCCCATTCGTTCCTGCGACATGCATGCTCCTCCAATCTTCGTGAGGATTCCCGAGGATGGACTCGAACTTCAGCATGTGCTCCAGCCCGGGCTTGTAGGCTCCTTCCTTCGCACCAAATCCAACGTTCTGAATTGATGGGAAACGAGTGAAGATGGCATTCAGAGCATCATTATATTCTTTCTCAGAGTAATTCGACATATTCATGAAATTCCACTGCGGCGGCCTCTAGGATTCCTCCATGGCAACCGTTAAATACCGAGCAAATTTACTATTTTTATAACATACCTGATTAAGGAGACAAAAACGAAATTAACCATTCGGCAGTCTGGACAGTATCGGAACAACACTGTTGGAATCGTCGGGTGTGACACATCGTTCATCTGTCCAGATTTTGCTCCGACGCCCGCAATTGAAAATCGACCTCCATAGCATATATGTGATGGGGCGGTTTCAAGTTTTGTCTTTGAACTGAAAGTAAAAATGCGTACTTTTACGCAGTTATTCACGAAGAATGAAAGGAAACACTTCTGCACTCAATTCTACCTATGTCATCGACGGCGTAACGATGGATCTTACCCCTGCCGAGATTCTCGACGACTGCCTCCGCATGCCTCAGAGCGAAGCCAATGGCAATCCTGCATTAGAGCAATCCTCAGCGAAAACCGCCGTCGATCCGATCGTGGACGAGACTACAGATCCGTCCCCTACGCTCAGCCCGATAGACGACATCAGCCCCGAGGAGTGCCTGGAGAAGGTAATGCCCCTGCTGGGATCCCCAATGGGATGCATGTCGTGCTATTCCGGACCTTACACTAAAGGAATAATCGCCAAAACGCTGCTGGACTGCCTCTGGATGCACGGGCATTTCAGGCTCAGCGACCTTCTGCTCTCCGCCAGATGGAGATGGGTGACAAAGCCTCTGGGCAACATGGCAGGCTTCTACTCTTCAGTCGAGGCTGCCTCGGAATACATGCAAGGCTTGGGGATAGGGCTGAAGGAATATTCTTTCAAGGAGAGCGACAAGGCCTGCAGCGTAGACTTCAAGGTCGGCACTATTTCAAGAAACGCCAGCGACATGAATGAATATGACGACGAGGAGATTTACGATCTCTCAGGAAACGACCCATTCGGAAGCGACCACCCTTCAATAGGCACGCGCCGTGCGATTCCCTGCAAGCTTGCGGCAGATCCGGACAGCTGGCTGATCTACGTGCCTTTCGACACCTGCGATTTCAGGCTAGGCAATTCGCTACTGGGCAAGGCGCTTGGAAAGAACGTCGATATATTCCCGGAACTGGGAGATGCCGACTACTTCATTGACTGCTTTGAAGTCGTGAGAGAGTTCGTGGAAGACAAAATAGCCGTCTCCGCAATTTCCGTGGCAGGCGGAGGACTGCTCTCGGCATTGAAGCTGATGTGCTCAGATGGCATCGGAGCCACGGTGGACATAAGCGGAATCATGAATTCCTACGACGAGAAAAACGAGCTCAGGGTACTTTTCTCAGAGATTCCTGGAGTTCTGCTCCAGGTGAAGGATGCCGATTACGACTATATAGATGCCGAATTCCTGCTCCAGGACGTGGCTTATTATCCCATCGGACACCCGATCCTGAATCAGGACAATATTGCCATCAAGAATGCCAGAAATCCTAAAATATCCGACATCTTGCTCTCCCTCATGAACAGTCAGGCCTCCGAAGGAGAGGATTGATTAACATGCTGGGAAAATAATATATCAAATGAATATGAAAATTAACGTAAACGCCATCCCAAATCACGGAGTGAGGAAACCAAAGATTTTCGTGCTAGACACGAACATCATCCTGCATGACTGCAAGGCCATCAGGAAATTCCAGGACAATGACCTGGTGATACCTGTCACGGTCATCGAGGAGCTGGACAAATTCAAGAAAGGCAACGACAACCTGGCTTACAACGCCAGAGGATTCATGCGCGACATCGACCGCATTACTGACGGCCGCACCTTCGGAAAGGACGGGATTCCCATCGGCAAAGGGCTGGGGAATATCAAGATAGAGCCAAATCACCCTTTCCCTGAGAGCATGAAGGGGATGTTTTACGAGGATATTCCCGACCATAGAATCTTGGCGACCGCAATCTGGGTAAGGGACAATAATCCTGACAGGTTCGTTGCGCTCGTCACGAAAGACATAAACCTCAGGATGAAGGCGAAAGCCGCCGGCATGGAAGTCCAAGACTATCTCACCGACAGGATTCAGGAGGATAAAGTAGAGAATGCCAACCGGGAGGTGCAGATTCTCGAGAATATTCCTCAGGAAGTGATCCAGAAGCTCGCATACAGTCCAGAGAACAGCGTGGAATGGAAAAGCATCAGCAAGACCCAGCCACGGGCCAACCAGCTTTATAAGATAAAGAAAAATGGAGACACGATCTGTGCCAGATACGATGCGAACGTTGATAAGATAGTCTTGGTGAAGGCTCACGACGTGTATGGCATAAAGCCTCGCAATCAGGAGCAGAAATTCGCCATCGATGCCTGCCTGAATCCAAATATCCAGCTGGTATCCATGACCGGGGGCGCCGGGACGGGAAAGACCCTGATCGCATTGGCCTCAGCCCTGGAACAGGCCGACAAGTTCGACCAGATTATCCTGACGCGTCCGACAATCGTGCTAGGCAATCAGGACATCGGCTTCCTGCCGGGCGACCAGAAGACCAAAATGAGTCCGTTCGTACAGCCTCTGATGGATAATTACAACGTGATCCGCTCACAGTTCCGTCCAGGGAGCAAAGAGGCTGCCAGGCTGGATGCCCTGATTAACGACGAGAAACTGATCATCTCTCCTCTCGCCTACATCAGGGGACGCAGCCTCGGCAGGGTCTACTTTATCTGCGACGAAGCCCAGAACCTCACCCCTAATGAGATAAAGACCATCATTACCAGAGCCGGAGACGGCACCAAAATGGTGTTCACTGGCGACATATTCCAGATAGACCAGCCATATCTCGACCAATGGTCCAATGGACTGACGCATCTGAATGAGAAAATGGAAGGGCAGAAACTTTTCGAGCACATCTTCCTTCGAATCGGGGAAAGGAGCGAGCTCTCCGACATTGCCGCAAAACTTCTGTAAATTTGAAATATTCAAAGTTGTATAATAGATTCCTTTTTTTTACCTTTGCGCTCGAAATTCTAGACTAAAATAATTTCAGAATATGTTAGAAAATAAGAAACGCGTTTATCGCTTCGGCGGGAAAACCGCTGAAGGAAACGGCCAGATGAGAGAGCTCCTTGGAGGAAAAGGAGCTAACCTTGCCGAGATGAGCAAGCTTGGAATGCCTGTTCCGGCAGGCTTCACCATCACTACAGAATGCTGCACAGAGTATTACTCCTTAGGAGGCGGTTACACCGACGAGCTGAAAAGAGACGTCGCCGCTGCCATGAAAGCGACAGAGAAAATCATGGGGCGCAAGTTCGGCGACCCTTCCGACCCGCTTCTGGTCAGCTGCCGTTCCGGCGCAAGAAGCTCCATGCCTGGAATGATGGACACGATCCTGAACATCGGACTGTGCTCGAAAACGATTCCTGGGTTAATTAAGAAAACCGGCAATCCTCGTTTCGTCTATGATGCCTACAGGCGCCTCATCATGATGTATTCAGACGTCGTGATGGAAAAAGCTGAAGGAATCGAGCCTGCCGACGGCGAAGGAATCCGCCAGCAGCTTGACAAGATGATGGAGGAGCTGAAGAAAAAGAAAGGTTACAAATCCGATACTGAGATAACTGCCGACGAGCTGAAAGAACTCTGCGAGAAATTCAAGGCAAAGGTCAAGGAGGTTCTTCACGTCGAGTTTCCTGACGATGCCTCTGCTCAGCTGTGGGGTTCCATCGGAGGCGTTTTCAAATCATGGAACGGAAAGAGAGCCATCGCTTACCGGAGAATCGAGAAAATTCCTGATGACTGGGGCACAGCAGTGAACGTCCAGTCGATGGTATTCGGGAACATGGGAGATACTTCAGCCACCGGCGTAGCTTTCTCCCGCAACCCTGCGACAGGCGAGAATAAATTCTACGGAGAATGGCTGGTCAATGCCCAAGGAGAGGACGTCGTAGCGGGCATCCGCACGCCTAATCCTCTGAACGAGGCAACCAAGAACGAGCACAATAAGGACTTGCCGTCTCTCGAAAAGGCAATGCCGGAAGTATATAAGGAACTGGACGAGATCCGTCTCCGCCTTGAGAATCACTTCCATGACATGCAGGACATCGAGTTCACGATTCAGGAAGGCCAGCTCTGGATGCTTCAATGCCGCATAGGCAAACGAACCGGCTTGGCAGCCCTACAGATGGCTCTGGACATGGTGGACGAGAAAATGATTGATGAAAAAACCGCCGTGATGAGAGTTTCTCCTGCACAGCTGGATGAAATACTCCACCCTATCCTAAACCCAACTTCGGAGAAAAAGGCTACTGTCCTTGCAATGGGTCTGCCGGCATCTCCGGGCGGAGCCGTAGGCCAGATCGTGTTCAATTCTGCCGATGCCATGGCCGCAGCCGCAGAGGGCATGAAAGCCATTCTCATTCGCGAGGAAACATCGCCTGAAGACATCGAGGGCATGCGCGCCGCAGAGGGAATCCTCACCACTCGCGGAGGAATGACTTCGCATGCGGCACTAGTAGCACGCGGCTGGGGCAAATGCTGCATCGTAGGGTGCGAGGCCATGCACATAGACCTTGCGAAGAAGACTGTCAAATTCGGCGACAAGGTGCTGAAAGAAGGCGACTGGCTCAGCCTGAACGGCTCCAAAGGACTCGTGTATGCCGATAAGCTCGACACAATGGATGCCTCGCAGAATCCTATGTTCATCAAATTCATGAATATAGTAGATAAATATCGCAGGCTTGGGGTCAGGACCAATGCCGACACTCCGGAAGATGCAGAGAAAGCATTGAAATTCGGAGCCGAGGGCATAGGCTTGTTCCGCGTCGAGCACATGTTCTATGGAGCGAATTCCGAAATGCCGCTCATGAAACTGCGCAAGATGATACTTTGCGACACAGATGATGAACGTCGGGCTGCTCTCGCTGAGTTGGAGCCTTACATCAAGGCCGCCGTGAAGAGCACCATGAAGATAATGGATGGCAAGCCGGTCGTATTCCGCCTGCTGGATCCGCCTCTTCACGAGTTCGTTCCTAAGACAGAGGAGAAAAAGAAAGAGCTAGCGAAGGAACTTGGAGTTTCAGTCGCTGAAATCGAAAAACGTGGCGAGGCCCTGCACGAGCAGAATCCAATGATGGGTCATCGCGGAGTCCGTCTCCACGTGTCATTCCCTCTCATCGCCGAGACACAATACAGAGCGATATTCAACGCCACGGCAGAACTCCAGGCCGAAGGCTACAATCCTCAGCCGGAGATCATGATTCCTGTCACGATTTCCGCCAGGGAGCTGAGCTTCCAGCGTGCCATCTGCGATAAAGTCAAGGCAGAGGTTGAGGGTACCACGAGGCAATTCCTGACCTACAAGTTCGGAACCATGATAGAAATCCCTCGCGCAGCTCTGACTGCCGACAGGATGGCTCGAGCCGCAGAGTTCTTCTCATTCGGCACGAATGACCTGACGCAGATGACCCTCGGCTTCTCTCGCGATGACGTTGGCACATTCATGGGTGATTATCTTGGCAACAAGATTCTTGATGCCGACCCATTCCAGACCATAGACACTAAGGGCGTAGGAAAGCTGGTGGAATTCGGAGTCCAGAGCGGGCGCAAAAAGAGGCCAGACCTCAAATGCGGCGTCTGCGGCGAACATGGCGGAGACCCTGATTCCATCAAATTCTTCAACAAGATAGGAATCGACTACGTTTCTTGCTCCCCTTACAGGGTACCTATTGCACGCCTCGCTGCTGCGCAGGCCGAAATCGAACAGTCAAAATAAGGTTGAACATTTTATCCGAGATGAGAAAATTCGCATCAATCCTTCTAGCGGCTGGCGCGGCACTTTCATTGTTGCCGCTAAGCGCCTCTGCTCAGGAGCCAGGACAGAAAAAAGGTTTCTTCCACAGATTCAACGTGGGACTAACTGCCGTTGATTTCGGGTACTGTCCTTCAACATATGAAGGTTCATCATCCACTAAAGTCAAGACAGACTTTTACTATGACTTGGGAGCGAGCCTGAAATATGGGGACTACCTGTCTCCTGTTCAAGTTGAGGCTGGCGTTCTTCCCGGACTGATATTCCGCAAGAAAGATTTGGTTAACGATGATGACTTGAAGAATGATTTCAGGCTCATATCTTTTGCGAAGGTCAAGGCGAACATCTGCGATGCATTCAACGGATCAAAATTCTATGTTGCCGGAAGCGGATTCTACAACATCATTGACAAGTACGAATTGAATGTCTCGGGAGCCGTCAGCGCAGGAATAGCTTGGAAAAGCCTGGACTGCTCGCTGTTCTTTAAGATGCCTATTGGTGACACCGAAGGATACCCTAAGTGCTACGTCGGCACCACCGTAAGTTTCTATTTCGGACTTTAGCGGACCACATACGATATAGAGAGGAGATGACTCTTAAGTCTTAGGACATTGAGGTCATCTCCTTTCTGTTTCCCGACTTTGGCAGTCTGAAATTGCGAAATTTCCTTATCGCCGAATAATCTGACAGATAGCAAAAAGGATATATGACGAGACCGGCTTCAACTCCATTGACGACGACGTGTTGCGTAATCCCGGCTTCTCG
>Ga0256404_1009713_pt1 | contig 13650 bp, 10 predicted proteins | sample RumenRJG_01DNA_FD_185990 | JGI IMG/M metagenome (GOLD analysis project Ga0256404, IMG submission 185990) | Bovine rumen microbial communities from Lethbridge, Alberta, Canada - RJG_01 | ecosystem: Host-associated > Mammals > Digestive system > Stomach > Rumen | place: Canada: Alberta | collected...
ACAGTTGACAGAACGACGAAAGGACAGTTTTATGATCCAGGACATCTACCCCCATCGCCTCCACAACGAGTTCATCCCGCATCGGGCGCTGGACGGGGAGGGGATCGGGTTTGCTTTTGACGGGCCCAAGGTGCTGTGCCGGTTCGAGGGGAACGCGGTGCGGCTGCCGAGGGTGAAGGAGCTCGGGGAGGAGAAGGCGTGGCGGTTCCTGTTCACGCTGGACGAAACGCCCTGCTATCTGCTGGAGGCGGCGCTGGACGCGCCTGAGGGCTGGGAATACGAGGTCGTGAAGGCGCTCAGGCACCGGGCCGAGGGTCCGCGGGAGGGCATCTTCGCCGCGTGGACGGCCTTCCAGCTGGCCAACTGGTATCGGGACAACCGCTTCTGCGGGCGCTGCGGCGGGCCGACCCATCCCGCCGACGACGAGCGCGCCATGGTGTGCGACCACTGCAGGCGCCGCATCTACCCCCGCATCATCCCCGCGGTGATCGTGGGCGTCACCCACGGCGACGAGATCCTGATGACCAAGTACAACGGCCGGGACATCCCCTATTACGCCCTCGTCGCCGGGTTCACGGAGATCGGCGAGACCCTGGAGGAGACCGTGGCCCGCGAGGTCATGGAGGAGGCGGGGCTGCGGGTCAAGAACATCCGCTACTACAAGTCCCAGCCCTGGGGCATCGTGGACGACCTGCTGGCCGGGTTCTACTGCGACCTGGACGGCTCTCCCGAGATCCACATGGATTCCCGCGAACTCAAGGAGGCCGTCTGGGTCCGCCGCGAGGACGTCACCGGACAGCCCAACGATTTCTCACTGACCAATGAGATGATGATGGTGTTCAAGGCGGGAAGGGAACCGAAGTGAGGAATGAGAATGGATAATGGATAATGGAGAATGGATAATGGAGAATGGATAATGGAGAATGGCGCTGCAAATCCTGAACGCTACGCTAAGCCTTCGGCAACAGATTTGGTAACTGTCCAGTTCCGCTGTGATAAATGAGAATTTGGCGGGATAACGGATGAGGTACCCCGTCATTCCAACATAGAGGAAGAATATTCCAGGATGCGCAATTATGCCAATTCACGCTGTTTCAGTCAAAGAAATCCGCAAGGATTTCCACATTCATTCTCCATTCTCCATTTTCCATTCTCCATTATTCTTCCCACCTCACAAGCCCCCTGTAGGTCCTCAGCGCGCTGGGGAAGGGGAGGGGGTCGAGCTGTTCGGGGGTGACGGCGGTGTAGGCGTCGGGGAAGGCGTCGCAGGCGGCGCGGAGGCCCCGCATGCGCCAGACGAGGTGGGTGAACACGTGCCGGGCGTCGGGGAGGGTCTCGAGGATGACGGGGTTTTTGAAGCCCATGTCCTCAAGGATCGCAATTACTGCCTCAGTGTCGTGCCAGCCCTCCACGGCGCAGAACTCGTAGAGGCCGCCCAGCAGCCCTTTGGGGCGGCGGCGCACCAGCAGCTTATCGCCGCAGGTCATGAGCAGGACGGTCCAGTCCTGTTCTTTTTTTGCCACAGGGGCGGGCTTTCGGGGAAAATCCAGCGCGGCGTCCTCCCGGAAGGCGTGGCAGCGTTCCGCCACCGGGCACAGGCCGCACCGGGGGGCTTTGGGCAGGCACAGGGTCGCGCCCAGGTCCATCAGCGCCTGGTTGTAGTCGCCGGGACGGTCTTTGGAGATGAGCGACTGGGCGGGCTTTAGCAGGTCGAAGGGGGTTTTCAATTCCGGCTCCCAGGCCAGCACCCGGCCCAGCACCCGGGCCTGGTTCCCGTCCAGCGCGGGCACCGGCTCCCCGTAGGCGATGGAGGCGATGGCGTTGGCGGCGTAGGGGCCGACCCCCGGCAGCGCACGAAGCCCCGCCGCGTCGGTGGGAAAGACCCCGCCGCATTCGCGGACGACCTTCCGCGCCGCCGCGAGCAGGTTCCGCGCCCGGGAATAGTATCCCAGCCCCTCCCACAGCTTCAGCACCTGCGCCTCCTCCGCCGCGGCCAGGTCGGCCACCGTGGGGAAGCGCGCCAAAAACCGCGCGTAATACCCCTTCACTGTCTCCGTCTGGGTCTGCTGGAGCATGATCTCCGAAAGCCAGATCCGGTAAGGGTCGCGCTCTCCCCGCCAGGGAAGGTCGCGCTTGTTGGCGTCGTACCAGGACAGTATTTCATCGGAAAAGGACATGTGTATACCTCGGGGGAGCGCAGAACAATATAGAGCTCCGAAGAATTGGGATTTGTTGAATATGAAATTAGGAATTAGGAATTAGGAATTAAAACGGTTTGGCTGCGAAGGGGCGACGATGTGCAGCCTGCCAAGAAGTACACATCACGTCGATATTGGGGCGGGCGGTACCTGGCCTCAATTGGTACAGAACGCGCGGCAGCTACTATCTTAATTCCTAATTCCTAATTTGAGAGCCATATTCCTGTTTATCCTCTTCGGACATATCTGTTGTCGCGTCTGACAAATCGGAGAGCGGAGCGCTTTGCCGCTCCGCTCTCCGCGTTTTGGGTTGGGATTTATTCCGCCGCCACGGTGGCCACCTCGCTGCCCATGACGCTCTGGACCTCAGCCCAGACCTCGCGCATGCGGGTGACGTCGGTGCCGTAGGACATGCCCTCGGGCTGTTCCTCCAGCCACTGGCCGCAGGCCATGGTGTGGTAGGAATAGCTGCCGTCGGTCTCGCCCTGGGCGCGCCAGACGTAGGTGGGGATGTACTTGGGTTCAACGATCTGGTACTTGCCGGTGCTGGAGCCGGTCTCCTCGATGGTGAACTCGAAGATCATGCCGGAGTCGGTGTACTGGTCGCGCTGGTCGGACAGGAAGTTGCCCGTGGCGCAGACCACCAGCGTGCGATGGACATTGCCGTCGGAATCGGCGGGACCGTCGATCCAGTAGGCCTCCTGCACCACGTGCGGGCCGTAGCCGATGATGACGTCCACCCCGGCCTTGATGAGCACCTTCGCGATCTTCTTCTGGTCGTCGGATACCTCGCGCTTGCCCATCTTGCCCCAGGACATGTAGCAGACGATGATGTCCGCGCCGGCCTCGCGGGCGGCCTTGACGTCGTTGGTGGGGTTGGACTTGGTGACCAGGTTGACGCCGTACTTCACGGCCTTGGAGGTGTACTTCTTCTCCCTGCCGTGGAGGGTGTCGGTGTAGCCGAGGAAGGCCACGTTGATGCCGTTGATGTTCTTGAGCACCGGGTGCTTCTTCTCCTCGGCGGAGGTCGCGCCGCCGACGAAGTCCATGCCGGCCTGCCGGATGTTGTTCAGCGTGGCCTGCTCCTCGTCAAAGCCGGCATCCAGGGCGTGGTCGTTGGCCACGGTGAGCATGTCCACGCCGCAGTCGGCCAGCGCGTTGAGCAGGCTGGGCGGGGTGATCATCTTGTCGTCGCCGGAGATCTTGGCGGTGCCGCCCAGCGTGCCCTCCACGTCGGCCACGGTGTAGTCCGCGTCGCCCATGATGTCGGACACGTAGGAGAACATGTCGGAGAAGTCGAAGGTCTGCCCGCCGTCCGTGGTGGCCGCCTTTAATAGGTTGGTTTCCATGGCGATCTCACCCAGCGAGCGGATGCGCGCCGACCGGGGCTCCGGCGTCGGGGAGGGCGTCGGGCTGGGGGTGGGCGAGGGCGTGGGGGTGATCAGCGCCGGGTCGATGGTGGGCGTGGGGGTGGGCTCCGGCGGCGTGCGGTCGAAGCCCCCGAAGGGATTGAACACCACCATCACCACCACGGCCAGCAGTATGAGCAGCAGTATGCCCAGCGTGGCCAGGCCCAGCGGCGTGATGCGATAATTGCCGATTCTTAAACCTCTCGGTTTGGACATAGTCATACCTCCCGGGAAAGGCGGAACCAGGGGCGAATCCCTGTAACGATTCCGCAAAATCATACCGATATTATACCACACACGCCCCGCGGAGGCAATCCGGGATTGTGATGATTCGGTATATTTTTTTCAATAACATTTCGATATGTGACGTATCTATTAAATTAAATTGTGACAAATTTGAAAACTTTGGGTCCCGACGGATTGACATATGAGGGGTTATGATGTATGCTTGTAATGGTATAACGTGAAGAGTATGCGCGGGACAGGCCCGCGCGAGGTGATTGAGCAACGCGACTCCACGCTCAAAGGTGGTACAATATGGCGACACATTCTATTGGAAAGCTGAAGTTCAAGCTGTCGAAGGACGGGCTGGACTACCGCTGGGGAGACGGCGATATCAAACGTCTCTTCGGCAGTAAAAACCAGGCCGCCGACGCCGATATGGATGAAAACGAGATCCTGGATGGGGAATACGCCGACGATCCCGGCTATGACGATGGCGATTACGCGGACGATCAGGGCTACGACGACGACCCCGGCTATGACGACGATCCCGGCTACGACGACGGCTACGCGGACGATGACGGCTACGCGGACGACGCGGGCTATGACGACGGCGCGGGCTACGATGACGGCTACGCGGACGACGGCTACGACGATGACGACGGGTATATGGACGCGCCCGAGTACGCCGATGACGGCTACGACGACGGCGCGGCCTACGACGACCGCTATTCCGACGCCGACGCGGGGGAATACGACGACGATTACGCCCCCGGCGAGGAAAGCCCGCTGATGCAGTATGTGGACGAGAACGACTGGGTGACCTACCTGCTGCTGTTCCTGTTCCCGCCGCTGGGCATCTACCTGTTGTGGCGCCGCAACAAGTTTGAAAAGCCCATACGCTACGCCATCTCCGCGGCCTCGGCCATCTGGTTCGTGGTGGCGCTGATACTGATCTTCTCCGCCATCTTCGGCGGGGCGCAGGACGCCTCCACCGACGCGACCATCACCCTGGCGCCCACCACCACGCTGTCCGTCGTGAACCTGAATGGCGACGGCGACGGCATGGACATCACCGTGGACAACGTGGGCAGCGGCGGCACCGGCGACGGGGAAGGCAACGCGGAGCCCACCGAGGAACCGGCGGCGACGCCCATCCCGGATTCCAACGGCGCGTCCACCGGCACGGAGCCCTCGCCCACGCCCCTGACGGACGCTGCCAGCGCGGCGCTGTCCGCCTTGGCCTACGTGTACAGCCCGGCTACCGGCCTGTACTACCACAGCCGCAACGACTGCACCAACATCGACGAGGGCGTGTCCGTGAGCCGCGTGCCCCGCGAGGTGGCGGAAAACAACCGCAAGCAGTCCGCCTGCCCGATCTGCATCGGCGCGGCCGTCGGCGGCGACACCTCCACCTTCTACGCCACCGAGACCGGCGAATACTACCACACCGACCAGAACTGCTCCGGCATGACCGGCGCGACCCCCATCACCAAGGAGGCCGCCGAGCTGCGCGGCAAGAAGGCCTGCCCCAAGTGCGTCACCGGCGAACAGGCCAGCATCAAGTCGGGCGAGGTGAAGTTCATCTCCGCCTCCACCACCGACAAGAGCAAGATCTCCGTCTACACCACCAAGAACGGCAAGTACTACCACATGACCGCCAACTGCTCCGGCATGTCCGGGGCCACCCGCGGGTCCCTGAAGGACGCGCTGCTGGCGGGCAAGGGCGCGTGCCCCACCTGCTGCAAGGCGGCGGGCGCGTCGGTGTACTGCACCAAGGACGGCAAGTACTACCACCTGGACAAGAGCTGCTCCGGCATGAAGGACGCCGCCGAGGTCACACTGGCCGAGGCGCTGGTGCTGGGCAAGAGCCGCTGTCACACCTGTGTCAAGAGCGGCCAGCTGCCCACCGCCAGCCAGCTCCAGCAGGCCGCGGAATCCGGGGATGACGGCACCTACGTCTACGGCACCGAGAAGGGCAAGTACTACCACACCGATCCCAACTGCTCCGGCATGAAGGACGCCCAGCGCTACACCTTGAAGAGCATGCTGCTCCAGAAGCGCGAGGCCTGCCCCAAGTGCGCCTCCGCCGCGGACACCGTGGTGTACGCCACCAAGTCGGGCAAGTATTACCACTCCTACGCCACCTGCTCGGGCATGACCACCGCCACCGCGGGCTCCATGGCCGAGGCCATCTCCCAGGGCTACAAGCGCTGCCCCAAGTGCTGGACCGAGACCACCAGCATGGCCAAGGCCCGGGGCAAGATCGACGAGAGCCAGGTGAGCGACAGCGCGTCCTCGTCGAGCGGCTCCTCCGACGCAAAGACCACCTCCGGGTCGTCGGGCAGCTCCTCGTCCTCCAAGACGTCGGGCAGCTCGTCCTCCTCGAAGAGCTCCGGCAGCGCGTCGTCCGGCTCGTCCGGGTCCTCTTCCTCCTCCTCCGAATCGGAGGCCGTGAAGAAGTCGGCCATCAGCGCCAAGGCCACGGCGAAGAACACCTACGTCTACGCCACCCGCAACGGCAGCTACTACCACCTGGTCAGCAACTGCTCGGGCATGAAGGGCGCGAGCCGCATCACGCTGAAGCAGGCCATCGACGCCGGGAAGAAGGCGTGCCCCACCTGCGCCTCCAAGGCCAAGCGGACCGTCTACTCCACCAGCGGCGGCGACCACTACCACAAGTATTCCACCTGCCCTGAGTCCGGCATGAAGAACGGCAGCGCCCGGACCCTGGCCGAGGCCCTGATGCTGGGCCAGACCGCCTGCCGCTACTGCATGAACCGCTCCGCCAGCGCCAATGCCGCCGTGGCCGCCGCGTCCAACACCGCCGACGCCAAGACCGTGGCCTCCATCAAGGCCGCCGAGGCGAAGCTGGTCAACAGCCACACCTACAAGAGCGGCACCTCGGGCATCTACGTCTACGCCCGCGCCGACGGCAAGTACTATCACCGCGACAAGGACTGCTCCGGCATGACCAACGCGGGCCGGGTGACCCTGGAGACCGCCATGAACTACGGCAAGACCGCCTGCCCGAAGTGCTGCTCCGCGGCCCGGCGCACGGTCTATGCCACACGGGGCGGCAAGTACTACCACAACAGCAAGACCCACGCCGGGTCCGGGGCCAAGAGCGGCTCCCTGGCCTCGGCGGTGGCCTACGGCTACAAGGCCTGCCCCTACTGCGTGACCAAGACCAAGACCCTGGCCAAGACCAATACCTACAAGGAGGGCAAGTCGGGCATCAAGGTCTATGCCACCGTCAGCGGCAAGTATTACCACTCCAGGTCCACCTGCTCCGGCATGGAGAACCCCTCCCACATCAGCCTGGAGACGGCGCTGAACTACGGCAAGAAGGCCTGCCCGAAGTGCATGGCCGCCGCGGGGATGAAGGTGTACTCCTCCTCCGGGGACAAGTACTACCACTACTACAAGCTCCACGCCGGGTCCTCCGCCAAGGCGGGCACCCTGGCCCAGGCGCGGGCGCTGGGGAAGAAGATGTGTTCCACCTGCGCCAAGATGTACAACAACGGCATTCCCGCCAGCGCCCTCTCCGGGGACAGCTCGGGGGATGTGGAGGATATCGTCGAGATGATCTCCGACGAGGGCGGCAAGGCCAGCTATTCCAAGGCCCCCGTCTCCACCAACCACTACTCCGCCAGCGGCGATACCAAGGTATATGTGGACCTTGACGGCACCTACTACTTCTACTATCACAACTCCAGCAAGTGCTCCGATACCCACATGAGCGGCGGTACCGGCGTCACCCTGGAATATGCCAAGGAATGGGGCTATCTGGCCTGCCCCTACTGCAACCCCCCGACCAGCGTGTCGGACTGACAGTGAAGCGCCCGCGAGGGCGCTTCATTCATTTATGCCGGTTTTCCCGTTCCATCGACCGCAAATCATTTACCATAACCCCCTGTTCACGCCCGGAAAAACGTGGTATAATATCGCTGTATTCCTTTTGATACGCAGCTGTTCGGGGCCGGGACACATCCCGGCGCATCGGAACAGACATCATGAGACGAAAGCCGGTTCAACGTGATCGGCGGGGGAGGACGATATTATGGAAAACAACACCGAGAGGCGCCCCGCGAATTTTATCGAGGAATTCGTGGCCCAGGACCTGGCCAGCGGACGGTTCGACCACGTGCACACCCGCTTCCCGCCGGAGCCCAACGGCTATCTGCACATCGGCCACTGCAAGGCGCTGTGCGTGGACTTCGGCATCGCGGAGAAGTTCGGCGGCAGCTGCAACCTGCGCTTCGACGACACCAATCCCACCAAGGAGGAGACCGCCTTTGTGGAGGGCATCCAGCGGGACATCGAGTGGCTGGGCTACAAGTGGGACAAGCTCTACTTCGCCTCCGATTTCTTCGACAGGCTGTATGAGATCGCCAAGGACATGATCCGCCGGGGCGTGGCCTACGTGGACGACCAGACCCCCGAGGAGATGCGCAAAAACCGCGGCACGCTGACCCAGCCCGGCGTGAACAGCCCCTACCGGGATCGCTCGGTGGAGGAGAACCTGGACCTGTTCGAACGGATGAAGAACGGCGAGTTCGAGGAGGGCGCCCGGGTGCTGCGCGCCAAGATCGACATGGCCAACCCAAACGTGCTGCTGCGCGACCCCACCATGTACCGCATCAACCGCCACAGCCATCACCGCACCGGCGACAAGTGGTGCATCTATCCGATGTACGACTTCCAGCATCCCATCCAGGACGCCATCGAGGGCATCACCCACTCGCTGTGCTCCCTGGAATATGAGATCCACCGCCCGCTGTACGACTGGTTTGTCAACCACGCCGGGGTCACCGACCAGCCCCCGCGGCAGATCGAATTTGCCCGCCTGAACATCGAGCGCACCGTCATGTCCAAGCGCCTGCTGCGCCGCCTGGTGGAGGAACACGCCGTGTCCGGCTGGGACGATCCCCGCATGCCCACCCTGGTGGCCATGCGCCGCCGCGGCTATCCCGCCGCCGCCATCCACGACTTCATGGGCCGCGTGGGCGTGGCCAAGGCCGATTCCATGGTTCAGGGCGCGCTGCTGGATCAGTGCGTGCGCGAGGCGCTGGCGGACACCGCCCCCCGCGCCATGGCCGTCATCGACCCCGTGAAGGTGGTGCTGACCAACTGGCCCGAGGATAAGCTCGACGTGCTGACCATCGAAAACCACCCCGACCACCCCGAGATGGGCGCCCGCGAGGTGAAGTTCGGCCGCGAGCTCTACATCGAGCGCGAGGACTTCATGGAGGAGCCCGTCAAGAAGTTCTTCCGCATGGCCCCCGACAAGGAGGTCCGGCTGAAGGGCGCGTACATCGTCAGGTGCGAGGATTTCGTCAAGGACGATAACGGCAATATCACCGAGCTGCACTGCACCGTGGACATGGATTCCCGCTCCGGCAGCGAGGGCTCCAATCGCAAGGTCAAGGGCACCCTCCACTGGGTCAGCGCCGCCGACGCCGTGCCCTGCGAATACCGGCTCTATGAGCCCATACTCGCCGAGGACGAGCCCGAGGCCAACGCCGTGGAGGTGGACGAGAACGGCGACACCGTGGAGGCCGCGCCCGTGGACTTCATGGACCGCCTGAATCCCAACAGCCTCACCGTCAAGCGCGGCTTCTGCGAATCCTGGATCGCCGCCCACGACGTCGGCGCGGTGTTCCAGTTCCTCCGCATGGGCTACTTCTGCAAGGACAAGGACTCCACCGAAGCCAACCCCGTGTTCAACCGCACCGTCCCCCTCAAGGATTCCTGGGCGAAGGAAGCTAAAAAATAATTGGGAATTGGGAATTGGGAATTGGGAATTGAAACAGCCTGGCCGCCCCTGAAGCGGGCGCGGCTCTCGTCGAGCCGGTTCTGCGGCGCGCAGGTCGAAACGGTGTCGTACGGCATCCGGGTGACGTATGCGGACAGGCCCTCGCGGATCGGGGAGACGGCGGCGTCCCTCTGCGCCCTCATCGAGGCCGAGGGGCATCTCGTCTTCCTGGACCCCGAGGGGAGCGTGCTGCTGGACGAGACTGCACTCGAGACAGTCGAGATACAATGGCAGGATGAGACGCTGACCCACATGGGCGTGTCGTTCAGACTGAACGAGGCGGGCGCGGCGGCGTTGGCCGAGGCCACGTCCCGGCTGGTGGGGCAGCGTCTGACCATACTGCTGGACGGGGAGGTCCTCATGAAGCCGGTCATTCAGGCGGCCATTGTCGGCGGACATGGCTTCATCGCCGGTGATCCCTATATGACAACGGAGCAGTCCCTCATCTGGGCCACCGACATCGCTGACAGGATGAGGGCCAAACCTTTGCCGGTGAGACTTGAGGCGGAATCTGAAAAGGATATCAATTGAATAAGGCATCAGGCATTAATCGGGGCGGCGGCAGAGATTGTGATCTCTGCCGCAACCTTTGTATCCTCCATCGGGTTAAACAATGCGAAGTGTCGATGGAGCGCACAAAGGAATTGCCGTAACTCCGACTCATGCCTGATGCCTAAATATAGTCCTTCCAATCCTCCCCCGGCAGCGCCGTATGGTGCAAATGCCCCTGCCCGGACAGGCCGGGGAAGCCCTGCTGGCGCAGCGCCTCGTAGAGCACGATGGCCACGGAGTTGGAGAGGTTGAGGGAGCGGGCGTCGGGGATCATGGGGATGCGGACGCAGCGCTCGTAGTTGGCGGCCAGCAGGTCCTCGTCCAGCCCTTTGGTCTCCCGGCCGAAAACCAGGTAGTCGTCGGGGCCGTATTGGGCCTGGCAGTAGTCGCGGGGCGCCTTGGTGGTGGCGAAGTGGAGCGCCGCGCCGGGGTTGGCGGCCAGGAAATCCGCCCAGCTGTCGTGGACGACGTAGGTCATCAGGCGCCAGTAGTCCAGCCCCGCCCGCTTGAGATACTTGTCGCTCAGCTCGAAGCCCAGGGGGCGTATGAGGTGCAGTTTCGCGCCGGTGGCGGCGCAGGTGCGGGCGATATTGCCGGTGTTCTGGGGAATCTCCGGGCGGTCCAGTACGATGTGCATCATAGCTCCAGCTCCAATACTCTCTCAAAGATGACCTTGGCCACCCCGTCGTCCACGTCGGCGGGGGCTACCAGGCGGGCGGCGGCCTTCAGCGCGGGGTCGGCGTTGCCCACGGCCACGGGCCACCCGGCGGCGGCCAGCAGGTCGCGGTCGTTCATGTTGTCGCCGAAGGCCATGCAGGCCTCGGTGGGGATGCCCAGGTGGGCGGCCAGCCAGCGCAGGGCCGCGCCCTTGTTCACGCCCCGCGCCATGATCTCCACGTTGCGGGCCGAGGAGTGGGTCACCGACAGGCCCGAATCCCGCAGCGCCTCGCGCACCGCGCCGATGATGGCCGGGTCCTCGGACAGCGCCTCCAGCTTGTAGGCGCTGCGCAGGCCCTCCGATTCAAACGCCGCCCGGTCCTCCAGCACCAGCCTGTGGCCCTTGCCGCCGATGTAGCTCTCGATCATCGACGAGCGCCGCCTGAGGGCCGCGGTGTTCAGACAGTACAGCACCCCGCGCCCGTAGCCGTTGATCTGCACGTCGAAGCGGCGCAGGATGTCGTACATCCGCCGGGTGTCGTCGTCGTCCAGCAGCCACTCCTTCATGGGCTGGCCGTCCCCGTCCAGTATGGCCGCGCCGTTGGCGATGATCAGCGGCAGGCCGCGACAGCCCGCCTGGTCGATCACGTCGCCCATGGCGCCGATCCACCGCCCGCTGGCGATGATGAACGGTATTCCCCGCGCGCGGCACAGCGTCACCGCCCGCCGCAGGTTGTCCGAAATCACCCCGCCCCGGGGCAGCATCGTCCCGTCCACGTCCGAGGCGATCAAGCGTATGTCGGTCATAATATGTCCTCCGGGTCCGTCATATCGTCGAGCTTTGCCTCCAGCCGCCGCCGCTCCGCCATCAGTGCCCGCTCCAGCTCCTCGGCGGTGGGAAGCGTCAGCTGATAGCGGGATGCGAACACCTGCTTGGCGTCGTTCAGCACGGAGTAGCGCGCAATGGCCTCATTTTTCTGGGAGCAAAGTATGATTCCGAGGGTGGGGTTGTCGTCCTCGTTCCTGTAGAGGGCGTCAAACATGCGGATATAGCTGTCCATCTGTCCCACGTCCCCGTGGGTCAGTTTGCCGATCTTCAGGTCGATCAGCACGTGGCATTTGAGGATGCTGTGGTAGAACACCAGGTCAAGGTAAAAGTCCTCGTCATCAAACCGCATCCGCTTTTGCCGCGCTACAAAGCAGAAGCCCCGGCCAAGCTCCAGCAGAAAGTCCTGGAGCTTGTCGATCAGCGCCTGCTCCAGGTCGGATTCCCGCAGCGCCGGATAGTCCTTGAGATCGAGGAAATCCAGAACGTAGGGGTCCCGGATGAAATCTTCCGCGGCCAGCGGGGCCAGCAGCGCCTCTGCCTCTGCCGTCACGGGCGCTTTGTCCCGGCTGGACAGCAGGCGCTCGTAATACAGCGTGGAGATCTGGCGCTCCAGCTGACGGCTCGACCAGGCGGCGCGGATACATTCCTCCATGTACCAGCTCCGGGCGGCCTCGTCCTCCACGCGCAGCAGGGCGCGATAGTGCGTCCAGGTCAATTGCGCACGCAGCGCGTGCGTATTTGGGAAGAGGATGTAGAACTTCTTCATCTGTTGAAGATTCCGCACAGTGAAGCCTTCCCCAAACTCGCTCTGCAGCTTTTGTGAAAGCCCTTTCAACAGCCCTTTTCCGTACTCAGCTCGCAGGCTGCCGTTCTGCTCGTGCTCCACGATGAGGCGGCCCACCTGCCAGTAGGCCTGAACCATGGCGAAGTTGACCGCGCTGTAAGCCTGGCGGCGCGAGGCAAGGAGGACTTCCCTGATCTCAGAGTAAAGCGTGGAGGGATAATCGGTCATTCTCCTCGACCTCCTTCTATAGCGTCCACTCCGGCGCGGGGGCCTCGAATACTTTGCCGCGGTAGTCGATGAGCGGGCTGTCCGGAGGGACGGTCAGGCGCTCGTGCCACAGGCACAGGGGGGCGCGGGGGTGCAGGCGGTTGGCGGCGCGGTTCCCGTATTTGTCGTCGCCCAGCAGGGGATGGCCGAAGTCGGCCATGTGGGCGCGAAGCTGGTGGGTGCGCCCGGTGACGGGCTCCAGGCTGACGTGGAACAGGTCGGGCCCCGCGGGTGCGGTCACCCGGCAGCGGGTCTCGATGGGCTTTGAACCGGGCAGGGGCCGATGCAGCACCCGGACCTCGGCGCGGCGGGCGTCCTTCCGAAGCCAGGCGCGCAGGGTGACCTCCGCCCTGTCGAAGGGGTGCAGGGCCAGGGCGTGGTAGCGCTTCTGGACGCCGTGGCTTTTGAAGGCCTCCAGCGCCTGTTCATAGACCGCGTCGTCGTTCGCCGCCAGGACGATCCCGCCGGTGGCGGCGTCCAGGCGGTGGCACAGCCGCGCGTTGGGATATGCCCGCCTGAGCCGCGTCAGCAGGGTGTCCGCGCCGATGCCGTCCTGGTCCGCGTCCACGGGCAGGCCCTGGGGCTTGACGGCGACGATCAGCCGCCCGTCGGTCCAGAGGAGGTCCGGCGCGGGCTCAAACAGTGCGGCGTCGGCATAGATGGTCAGCCGGTCGCCGCCGCGGACCGCGGCCTTGCCGTCGCGCTTGACGCCGTTGACCCGCACGTCCTTCCGCTTGTCCAGCGCCCGCAGCGCCTGCCCCGGCAGCAGCGGCCAGGCGCGGCGCAGATAGCGCTCCAGCGGCATGGCGGGGACGGGATCGGGAATGGTGTGCTCGATCACGGCGCGTCCTCCTCCGGCCAGGCCAGGTACATCTCCTCATAGCGCAGCGGCTCCACGGTGCCCTCGGACATGT
>Ga0256404_1009715_pt1 | contig 13649 bp, 13 predicted proteins | sample RumenRJG_01DNA_FD_185990 | JGI IMG/M metagenome (GOLD analysis project Ga0256404, IMG submission 185990) | Bovine rumen microbial communities from Lethbridge, Alberta, Canada - RJG_01 | ecosystem: Host-associated > Mammals > Digestive system > Stomach > Rumen | place: Canada: Alberta | collected...
CTAGAGTCACTAAGTCCTGAGAATCAGATGCAACTCATCTCGGCTATGCGTGACATCCAAATGCTATTAGACACAAAATCGTAAGATTACCAGTCTAAGCTGAAAGCAAAGAAGGCGATGGTATAAAGTAGCTGCGCTACCAAATAAGTTGCCATAATCGGCAAATCGCTTCTTCTAAAGTTCTTTTTAAACATGGTAAAAGTCAGGATTCCATCCGACACCAAGAAGAACAATCCCCCAACGATTCCGTAAATGAAAGACAAATGTCCTAACGCTACCCCAACGATTTGGAAAACAAGGTCCATGGCTAACGCTACCGCATAGAGGGAGCCGCCATATAACATCGTTCCTTTTAAAGCATAGACTTTGCGTACCGTAAGAATCACGCCAACATAAAGCGCTGCAGCAATCACATCTAAGCCGATGCCAAGCGGTAATCCAATCTCATTTCCAAACGAAAAACAGGCTTCGGTAATGAGAAAAATATGTTCGCACAAAAAGAATAAAATCCCGAGGCCAACGCAGGTTTTATTATCCGTAAAAATTAGGAAAATATCTCCGATCATGCCGCATAGTAATCCTAGATAGAGAGCCCAACGCGTCGGAAATGTCATCAAAGCGGCAAAGAAAAGAACAAAGACACAAAATGGTTTGCTGATCTTTCTTAACCGGTCTTTTTCCCATCCTGCGGCCAGTAATTGAACCGCGCTGCATAATAAAAACAAGACAAGATAAATGGAGAAAGAAACGGCATTGCCAGGAATCCAACTTCCCTGTATTCCCGTTTCCAGGCACGGAAAGAACATCGAAAACTCCTTTTTGAAACGAATCTCTTTCTATCAGTATAGCAAAAATACCAGGCAACAAAAAAGGCCGTCTCACGAAGAAACGACCGGGAATTGTTATTTCTCCTTAGGGTCAGGAGAATTCGCATTAGAATCGCCTTTTTCTTGCTCTAAAGAGGCAACTTTCTTCCGTAACGCTTCTAATTCCTGATCTTTAGCTTTAATTTCGGCACTATTCGCGATTTTCTCGGCTTCAGCTTTTTCTTTCTTGTCTTTATTCACCATGCGAACGATGTTGAAGACTTCATAAATCACGACGGCAGCACATGGAACGACAATGAAACATTCCATGACATACTTGTTTTGCACAATATTGGTTAAGAACCAGCCATAAGGAACAGAAACAGAGGTGACTTTTCCGACAACCATCATGGCAGGAACCGTTTGTGTCGTCACCGTCACAATATTGCCAGAAGCGTTTACGTGGTTATCACCTTGGCAAATATAGGTTGGGTTATCTTCGCTTCCTGCGATAGAAACAATACGGTGGGTGACGGTTACCACGTCGCCAGAAGAAGAATAAACTGAAGATTGCGAAGACATCGACCAATAAAATGTGATGACGTCCCCGGTTTTTAATTTGTGGAAAAATGTTTTCTGTTCCTCTAAGTCGGTTGGGGTTTCTTGATTCCGAATTGCCGAATTCATCGGCACTTTCTTAATTTCATAATCAGGATGTTCTTCGTAAAATTCGTCGCTTCCTTCCATGGAGTTTGTTTTAACAATCCGGGTTTGATGACCGAATAACGATAAACTATCCGAGGAAGGCATCCGTAACTTAAGAACCAATATCGTCACATCAAAAACCACCAAGACACCGATGATCACCCAAGAGATGATGTTCAGGATCTTCTTGGCTTTTGAAGGCTTTTTAAGTTCGCTTTTTGACTCATTCATATTTTTGGGAAAGACGCTTTGAAAACATCTTTTTCAAAAAGAGGAACAAGAGAATATCCTGCCGTAGACATGCCACGGCAGGATATCTAGCTTAAAGAGAGAAGATTAGGCAATCGTAACCGTAATCTTGGTGGTATCACCAATCTTGGTGACATCGTCTTCAGCGAGAGAAGCAGCATCCGCTTTTAATGTAGCGGCATAGGTGCCGTCAGAAGCGATGACGGCTTTCTTCGCGCCGTTTTCCGCTTTAATCGTGCAGTTTTCGAGCTCCAAGGAAGCAGGGAGGTTGTAATTAGCAGCATTGGTATCGCCAACAACAATGGCTGCCGCCGGGACTTCGTTGCCGGATTTCCAGTTGCCACTCATATAATTGCCAGCAGTAGCAATGGATTGACCATAAGTGGTGTTGAAGAATTTGCCATCAGAAATGAAGGAACTATTCTTCGCAACCGCTTTGCCGGTTCTTAAAAGAAGCGCTTGACGGTTTCCAGAAACAACCGAATTCTTGATGTTGAGATTCACTTGCTCATCGGAGTTAATGAGGATAGCAGCATCATCATATTCATCGTTGTCTTCAACGGCGATCTTGGAATTGGTGATGTTAATTTCGGTTGTAGCATTGTATGCATCGGTGTTGTTTTGAGCAATGACATAGGTGTGATTGGTGGTAATCACGGAGTCAGTGATGTTCAAAACACCTTGGGCAACCACAAACGGAACGGAACTGGTCTTCTCGCCATCGTCCACTTTGCAGAGGGTGACGCCGTTCAGATCTAATTCACCGCCATCGAGAGAGAAGACGTGTTTTTCGGTCTTCGTGGAATTGGTGGCAATCACACCATTCGAAATCGTTAATTTATTGCCAGCTAAGAGCGTGGTGGCATCGTCAGCAACCGTTAACGTATGTCCGCCTAAATCGATTTGCGCAGCAGCTTCCACAAGATCAGCATTGCTGGAAAGAACAACGTCGTCAGTCAATTCAGCAATTTTGCCTTCTTTAAGAGCGCTGTTAAGGTCATCCGCGTCAGCAACAGAAGCAATACCATTGGCTTGGACAGCTTCGACGGTGATTTTTAAGGCATAGCTCTTGCCTTGGTATTCATCGCCAACGCTGGCCGGGAGTTCAACCGCGATCTTGACGTTAGCAGATGGATTGGTGTTCGCATCGAGTCGCGACCAAGAAGCAGCTTCACCGGATAAGGTGAATGGGTTGGATTCGCCAGATTCATTAGTGATCACCACACGATAGGCCGTTTTAACGGTGCTCGTGTTAACGATCTTGATTTCGAATTCAGCTTTGTCACCAGGGGTAACGTTGTTTAAGGTTAAATCGTTACCAGAGAGAGCAGCGGTTCCACCGTTTTCAAAAGTGGTGCCAGATTGTGCCACACCCATCGAATAGAGCTTGAGGCTGTCAGAGAGAACAGTCGCTTCGTATTTGACGGTTGCCGTGTGAATGGCAACGTTCGCTTCAGCCGTAGAAGTGAAAAGGGCGAAGGTTCCACCTACTGCGAGACCCGCAAAGGCACAGGCAGATAACAAAGAGGTGGCCAATAATTTTTTATTCATGAAAAATCCTTCTTTCGAATAATCGTAATCAAAATGTTCTTAGTTTAATCAAGCAGACAAAGCTTGCGTGGCGGTAAGAACGACCGCAAAAGAAAGGTTGGCGTTTTGGGCATCATTATCAACGGCTGTGTCCAAGGCGACTTTCACCGTGAAATTCAACGTGGCGCCTTTGGTAACGTTTGGTAACGTCGCCGAAGACAAATTGTTTAATTTCATGGTCTTATCGTCTTGACCATCCGCATGGATAGTAACTGACGTGTTGCTCCAAATCGAGTTTGTCGCAGCAAGTGCAGCTCCTTCCGCATCGGTCGCAGCTGCGTTATTAAGCGCAACAGAAACGGAGAATGCGGTAGAACCCGTGTTCGTTAAAGCAAAGGTACCCGTGTAATAGGCGCCTGGCGCAGCATTGCTGACATCCATGGCCTTTGCACCACTCGCGGTCAGATCCATGACAGTGGTGTCTGTTTGATCAACGAGATAACCAGTAGCGTTATCTAATTCATGGCTTAAGAGTTGAGTGCGTTCGAACTTGAAGTTCAAATTGCCCACTTTGACATGAACTGTGGTGTCCGCTTGACGGCTGAAAAGGGCATATGTACCACCAACGGCGACACCGAGAGCAGCCACAGCGGCACTGCTGGCAATAATGAGTCCCTTAATTGTTTTTGTGTTCATTAATGAATTTTCCTCCTTTCTCTTCTTTATATATTTATCATAGAGGAAGCAATGTAGAACTAGGCTTGCTTCGTTTCAGAAGCAGCCGCTTTGGGAGCCAGCCCATCAATCTTGCCATCATATAAGGCAAGGATCGAATAGGCATCTCCAGTTGGGGTATCGGATTGTGGATTCCAAATGAGGGAAACACATCCGACTTCGTAGAGGTCTTCGTTCGGTTTTGGTGCTGCTGGAGCAGGAGCAGCCACAACCGCCGCTTGTTCCCGCTTGTTCGAGCGAATGGCAGCAATGCCAACCCCAATCATGGAACCGGCAAGGGCAACCGCGAGAACGACAATGACAATGATTAACACTAACATAGTTCGTTTTCCTTTCGTTATTTCTCCACTTTGAGATGGCTTTGGAACGAGAAGGACAACGAGTCGATTTCCGATCCTAAGTCACGAGACAAGGAATATGTGAAATGGAAGGTTTGTTGCTTCTCCATCACCGTTTCGAAGGTGAATGGCTTTTCTTTCGTCCAATTCGTCAGCGTCGTCACAGGAGATTCGTAATTGTCCGTGGTAACTTTCACGGACAAATATTGTTGTCCCTCGCCTTGGAAGTCATCGAAATAAACGGAAACGTTCACCTTGCCCGCCCACATCATCTCGACGTCATAATCCAACGTACGAGAATCGCCGGGATATAACGGATTATCAACAGTTCCTAAATGGACTTCGTGATTTTCGTCCACCAAGACACCCGCCGCTAATGATGTTTCGTTTAACGATTGATGTTGCTCGTTATAGACATAAGCAACCGGAACGGCTACTGCGCCCGCAAGCAAGACACCGCCAAAGACAAAGGTACTGATGATCCAACCTTTACCAATCATACTTATTCAGCGCCTTTCACTTCTTCACTCTTTGCTTCGACCGTTGTATCCGAAAGCACAGCATGATCCAAGAAGCTTAAGACTGACTTTGCAGCCGAGAGAGCCGAATCTTTAGAAGGATAGGTTTCTCCTAATAACAAAGTCGCGCCATTGCCAGATTCCACAACGAATTGATAACGTTTTTGTTTATCGACAATGATATGGAATGGGTTCGCTTCATGTAATTTCGCTTTGATGGTTTCCAGCCCTTGCAAAGCGCCCGATTTCGAAGCATAAGCGCCAGACACAAAGAGGACTTCGCCGTTCGATGCTACCAAGCGGACTAACCATTTATCCGCATCGGTGAAGACTTCGAATTTGCCACCATCTTTATCGCTATCTTTCGTTAAGCCTTCGACGGTCCATTCCCGAATTTCGCTTTCTGGAATTTCATCGAGGTCAACGATTTTTGCATTCTGATAGAACCGTTCTACGGATTGGTAGGCCGATTCAGCTTGGGCAACGTTTTTATAGAATTCGCCCGAGACAATCATACGAGCACCGTTTTGCGTGAAGATACGGAATTGCGAATAACCGTTCTTTTCCGTAATGATTTGATGGGTGCCAGCAGCAACGTTCTTTTGTAACGTTTCAATGCCAGCTTTGGCACCATCACGGGTGCTATAGCCAGAAGAGACGATTAAGATTTCGCCGTTATTGGCCTTTAAACGATATTTGAATTCACCCGCTTCAGGATAGACTTCGTATTTTCCAACAGCTTTGGCCGTTTCCGGAGCAGCTGCTTCTTCTTGGGCTGGTGCTTCTGTTGCTGGAGCAGCTTCTTTCTTCGCGGCTTTCTTTTCGATGCCGGCTGCTTTCATCGCATCGGCAAGCAAGGCTTTGGCGCGACGGACCGAAAGTTCAGAACGGACCCGGAAGAGCATCGGGATTTCGGCATAGGCCTTCTTATCGGAGGCATCTTCATGCGGAATCGGGGTGTTGTCGTAATCTTTTGGATTCAAACGATAATAGCAGCGAAGTGTTTTGCCGACTAACGTGATCTTTAAATACTCCAAACGCGAATGACGGAAGGTATTGCCGGCTTTCGAAATCCGTTCATGGAGGTCATATGATAAGGCTTCTTGACGGATTTCTTCGTATTTGTCTTGTAACTCTTTGTCGGCTGCGGCGAGTTTCTCCACAAACGGACGGGTTTGCCTTGCAATGCCGTCAAAAGCACTGCCTTCTTCCGCAGGTTCAGCTTCTTCTGGTTCTTCTTTGGCTTCTTCAGCAACAGGGGCTTCAACCACCGTTGGAGCAGGTTGCTCTTCTGCCGCTTTTTCTTCCTCTTTGGCAGGTTCTTCCGCTGGTTTTGCTTCTTCCACAGGAGCTTCCGCTGGTTTTTCTTCTTCAGCTGGGGCTTCTACTGGTTTTGGTTCTTCCGCCACCAGTTGTTCTTCTTTTGGCGCTTCGACCACCAATGAAGGTTGTAACTTCACAATCAAAGCATCCGCACCTTTGGAGGCGAAGACCAAATAGTCTGCGCTCGTTAAAGCGAGGCGATATGCCTCATCGGGATTACTACGAGAAGAGAACGGTTCGGCCGCAATGGCTTTATCGTGTTCTTCTTGGTGTTCCGAGACGTATTGGTTCACTTCTTCAGCGTGGTTAGCTAAGAACGCTTTCGCGGCGTCTTTTAAGCAGCCATTCAAGCAATCCGAGAATTCTTGGGTGCCTTTTTGCTCCCGAAGCCAATCAAAACGTTCTTGGAAAAGCGCGGAGATAGCTTTTTCTAATTCTGGCTTAGCGGCTTCTCCAAATGGGCCTTTCACCTGACCCGTGGGGATCAATGTGACCACAATCGGAGTCACTGCTTTTTCGGCTGGTTCAGCGTTGTTATTTTCCACCGCTTCATTTGTCGCTTTGTTTTCTTCCATAATCGTACGCCTTTCGCATATACTTCCCGTATTTTTGACTTTTCACCCTGACGGGGAACGGCCGATGTGAGTAGACAAACGTATAATAAACGCCGTTTGTACAACTTAAAATGTAAACGTGTCTTTTTACTTTGTAAAGTGAAAATCTTAACAATTGATTGCGTTTTGACTTGTTTTACAAAAAATCGAAGCAAAATGGAAAAATAACGAGGGTATATTCGATTTTACTGGACCCCTTTCAATAAAAATGAAGATGTGATGCAGGAATTTGCATCTCATGAGAAAATCCAAATTCCGCAAACACTCCCCTTCTTTTTGTTTTTTCGACGTTTTATTTCTGGCGATTTAAGCAAGATACACTGCGAATCGGAAAAACTGCGTTCTGCCCCTCTAAAGAAGCCATTTTTGCTGGTTTTTGGCAAAAATATGGCGATTGTATCGCGTAAATGAATCGCTGATTTTGTTACGGGGTAGTGAAGATGCATACCACTTTGCTTCCGACAAAAGAAAAACGATGCAGCAACGGCTACATCGCGTTCTATTAACGGATGCTGATTACAACGATCCGCTTTTCTCTAATCTGGTGGAACATAACGGGTTCGAACCGTCGACCTCCTCGTTGCGAACGAGGCGCTCTCCCAACTGAGCTAATGTCCCAGCGGATTAATATTATAGTTGCCACACGCGAAAAGAGAAAGAGAAAAATAAGATTCGAAAAGTCAAAGACAACGACTTTGTAAAGACAGCTTATTTCTTTCGATGGTTCCTAACTTTTAGGAACGGACGTGAAGGAGAAAATCTTAGGACTATCTTGGATTCTCCCTTGTCAAATTCGCCGAACGATGGTTTTTCTCGTTACCTTTTTTGACGTGGTATAGTCCAATTTCAGCCCCGTTTGTAAAAGTTTTGCCTTTCTTCTCCGATGTTGGCTTTCTTTTTGTTTTTGCCACCTCGTCTTCGCAAAAGAAAAACGCTTTAATGAAGGAGACCAAAGGAGGGACAAGAGATGGACCACGCACAAGCATTAACTTGGAGAATCGCTTATTATTCCGCGCAAGAAGAGGCGGATCGACTTTCTGAGCTTGAATATGAAGCGAATAAAGTACCTTGTCCTCGGCCTTCCTTAGCAGAAAAAGCAGCCATGCATGACATCATTAACCACTACCATGGTCAAAAAGTCTTCGCCCGGTTTTGGCATGACGGGTACTTCTATTCCATCTATGGCCGGATCAATTCCGTTTCATTGGAAGAAAATCTCGTTGTCATTGAAGGACAAGAGATTCTTTGCTCACATCTATTAGAATTAACAGATAATTTTTAAACAAATCCATTCTTTTTGTTTACTTTCGTAGGTAACCTCTATTTTCCTTGCTTCAAGCAAGGTATCATTTTGTTATTCTTATCCTATCTTTTTAAAGGAGGCACCTATATGGCAGACGAGAAAGAGAAAAAAGACGGTGAAGAACAGCCAAAAGAAGAAGCCAAAAACGAAATAGTGAAGGCGGAAGAAACAAAGGCTGAGGAACAACCGAAAAAAGAAAAGAAAGAGGAACCAAAGCCACAAAAGCAGCCGAAAGAAAAGAAGGAACGGAAGCCAATCAACTTCGGTAAAGGCGGACTTGTTTGGTCTATTTGGAACTTCGTTGAAGCGGCTTTATTGGCGGTACTCGGCGTGCTTTGCTTTGTATATATGGCAAAGGCCCAAAACGGAGAAACCGATTACAGTTCCGTTGTTTCTAAAGTTTTATTCATCTTTGGCATCTTTATGATTGTCGGCGGTTCATTACGCATTTTAACCAACTTCTTGCCTGTGGTAGCTACCAGCCGTTATGAAGCGGAACGGAAAGCTGCCGTCAAAGCATCGATGGCCTATGACTTGGTCATCGGAGGATCGGCTGAACTCGCATTAGGTATTGCCTTAATTGCCATCTATAACGCCTATAACGGCAATTTGATGCAGATTACGGAAGTCTTAACGAAATTCATTTCCATCTTTGTTGGGGTTGCCGTCATTTGTGCCGGCGCAAGTTTAGTCTTATTTGCCGTCGCGTTCATTATCTCGAAACTCTATAAGATTTATCTGCCCATCCTCGAAATCATCTTTGGCGCTGGTTTGATTGCCTTAGGCATTGTGATTCTCTACTACTTAAGCAACAACGCTGATTTAACGTCCCAAATCGCTTTGATCGTCCTTGGTGTCGTGTTATTGCTCGGTGCAATCGCCGTGATTGTGAATACCATCATGGAAATCAACAATGCTCGTTTGAAGAAAGCCGTGAAGAATGGCGACGTCAAACTTCAAGACGCGAACGGAAACGACATCATTGATGCCGAAGAACCCAAGAAAGACGACGACGCGAACAAAGCCTAATCCTCTTCTACCATAAACAAAAAGCCAACCCCGCGGGGTTGGTTTTCTTTTGGCCGCATGGTGGACGGCTTGATGATTATTTGTTTTCTTGTTTTGGCTCTTCTGCCTTTGGTTCTTCGGGCTTCTTATCAACCGCTTTCACTTCGGTCGCACCAGCCGTTGAAGTTCCTTTGTCGGTAGCGTTCGTTTCTTCGAACTTGATGCCGCCATCTTGGCCAAAGAATTCAGAGAAGGAGAAGATTTTGTCTTTCGTGCAGGCCCAAATGATGTTGCAAACCCAGAAGAAGGGGTAGACCACAACGCCAAGAAGGGCATCCCATACGACTAAGCCGTAGTTCTTGTCTGTGATATCGACAATGAAGCGATAGACCACAAACAAGGGGTTTAAGAGAATTGCGAAGAGGATCTTCGCAAGATGAGGTAAGTTTTCTAAGAATTTGCAATATGCCATTTGATTAACGGTGTGACACCGCCTCCATTAAATTTTCTAAGAGAGCAAGGCGCGTCAAGAGTCCTACGCCTCCCGGTACTGGCGTTTGTTTCGCCACCGGAAGTCCTGGAACGAAGTCACCATGTAGATGGCCATCCTCTCCACGGGTAATACCGACGTCCACTAGCCAAGCGCTGGGGCGATACGAATAGGAGTTGTCCCATAGATGCATCTTCCCAATGGCCGAGACGATCAAATCCGCATGGGCGAAATAGAATCGTCGGTCTTCTTCCTTGGTTTTGCTATGTAATTGAACCACATTGCAATCCTTCTCTAAGAGAAGTTTTGCCATCGGTTTACCCACAATTTCACTCCGGCCTACGACAACGGCATTCGCGCCACGGAACGGGAAGCCTTCTGCCGTTAAATAATCGATAATCCCACGCGGGGTGCACGGACGGAAGTGGCTTGTCGGAGTAAAGCCATCCACGTCTTTCTTCGGATCGATGGTTGCGTTGATATGTTCCACCGAAATGGATTTAGGAACTGGTAGTTGTACCAAAATGCCGTCGATGGAAGGGTCGTTATTTTGCGCCCGAATGGTGTCTAATAACGTTTGTTCCGTGATGTCCTCAGGGAACCAAGTTTGTTTGGCTTCGATGCCGACTTCTGCCGCATCTTTCTTTTTGCCGCGCACATAGGCTTCGCTGGCTGGATCATGCCCTACCGTGATAATCGATAGGCATGGTTTTCTAGACAACGTTTCCACTTGTGCTTTGATGGCGTTTTTACGTAACGCTACATATTCTTTAATTTCCATAAGAACCTCACAGGCATTATAGGCGTAGCGTTCCAGTTTTGCATTAAGAAAAAGCGCTCATCCGAGCGCTTCATCATTTCTTGTCTTTTAGCGGAAAAGCAACATCCGAATTGCTGCTTCAGTGGTTTCACTAGAAGAAGCATCGGAAGAGGAGGAACGCGAATTGAGCAACATGATGACGATGGCCATGAACAAGAAGAGAATCGCGAAGCCGAATGTCATCCAAGAAACAACTTTTTCAGAGCCACGTTCCTTCGTTTTGGCGAAAACGTTTAAACCACCGCCGGTAATTGCACCAGAAGCACCTTCTGATTTACCACCTTGCAACAAGCTAAGGACAATCAGAATCAACGAGATGATAATGAAGATAATGTCGTACCACTTCATAAGAGTTAACGCTCCAACGAACGCTTAATAACTTTAGTATAGAAATAGGGTTTTCGCAACGAAAGAAAAGCAGAAAAAATCATTTTGCGGCGTTTGCCTTTAAGAATTCCGCCTTCTTGGCGCGGTATTCATCCAAGATTTCCTTGTGTGTCTCGGGCCCATAGATTTTTTCAAATCGCGCTTGATCCCAAGGTTTCGCCGTGGCATTACGGAAGAACGATTTCGCCCGATACCACTTGCAATAATGGCGAATCACCGTATCGGGATGAAGGTAATGTTGATCGTTAAACCGTGGGGATAAAAACGCAATATCCCCTTTAAAAACGCGGTTAATCGCCGTTTGGTCAGGCATGAAATAATGATGATGAAGTAAGTGCTTCCGCACTTTTTCAAACCCATGATTCTCACGGATTTTCTTGGCGTCAAGCAAAAGAACGCCGGCATTGCAGTAATTCTTTCCAAGGCAATGAGATCCCACTTCATCTCTCACCATACCAAGCGATGCCCCATGTAAATCCGCAGAATCTAGTCGGTCTAAATCACCAGTAACTACGATGTCTAAATCTAAATAAACCACCCGATCACCAAGTTCAGGATGACGGTCAATAAATAAACGCATCAAGGTATAAGGAGAGAATTTCGTGTCATAAACCCAAGACGAGGCAAAACAATCATCAAGCTCTTTGGTTTCATCGATGCAAGTCAATGTGGATAAAGGACTATGTTCTTGCAAGACTTTCTCGGCAAAGACAACTTGTTCAGGCGTAAAGGCGTGATATTCTTTTTGCTTTGTTTTGAAACTGCCCGTCATTAAAAACACATGAAGTGGGCGTTTCGTGTTTCTCGTCGCGCTTAGCAACACGATGAGTAAGCCGTCTAAACAATGTCCATCGCCACAAACGAGCAATGAAATGGGGGTGTTTTGTTGTTCCATTCTTTTTGATTCCAAGCCTGCCTATTGTAATGTGTTTTGCTTCTATTTGTCGAGAGAGGCACGAAGTTCTAGGACGGCATCGCGGATTTCCGCAGCCCGTTCGAAGTCGTACGCCTTCGCAGCTTCACGCATTTCTTTCTCCATGCGTTGAATTTGCTTCATGAGTTCGTTTCGAGAGGCGTGGTGCGAAATTGTCTTTGCCAAAGAGGCTTCTTCGTCTTCCGAATTCGATAAAGGCGGTCTTAATTCTTTGATAATCGTGGTCGGCACAATGCCGTATTTCTCGTTATAAGCCTCTTGGATGGCGCGACGGTGATTGGTTTCGTCCATGCACTCTTTCATGGACTGGGTGATCGTGTCGGCATAGAAGATGACTTTTCCATGCGCATTCCGAGCCGCACGGCCCGCAATTTGAATTAACGAGGTCGTCGAACGTAAGAAGCCTTCCTTATCGGCATCCAGCACGCAGATTAAAGACACTTCGGGGATATCTAAGCCTTCCCGTAATAGGTTAATGCCGACGAGAACGTCATATTTCCCTTTCCGGAGTTGATAGATAATTTCGGTTCGTTCCAACGTCTTCGTTTCGTTTTGAAGGTAAGTGACTTTAATGCCCTGCCCTTTTAAGTATGCGGTTAAGTCTTCCGCCATTCGGATGGTCAAAGTGACAATCATCACGCGTTCGTTCTTTTCCATCCGTTCATGGATTTCATGGAGGATGTCATCGATTTGGCCTAAAGGTTTACGAACTTCGATGACGGGATCTAATAATCCGGTTGGACGGATGACTTGTTCAATGACATGATTCTCAGCACGTCCTAATTCATAAGGCCCCGGGGTAGCCGAGGTGCAGATGACATTGGAAGGCATCAAGCTTTCAAACTCTTCAAAGCTTAACGGACGATTATCTAAAGCGCTTGGCAAGCGGAACCCATAATCCACCAACGTATGTTTACGGCTTTGATCACCGAAATACATGCCCCGTACTTGAGGAAAGGTAACGTGGGATTCATCGACCATCAACAAATAATCTTTCGGGAAATAGTCCATCAAACAGAATGGGCGTTGGCCAGGTTTACGACCGTCAATCGGGGCGGAATAGTTTTCAATGCCCGGACAACGACCAAATTCTAACAAGGACTCCATGTCTTGTCGGGTACGCATTTCCAAACGCTCAGCCTCCAGTAACTTACCTTGTTGCTTAAAGAAGGCCAATCGATTGTCAAGCTCAGCCGAAATTCGTTCGCAAGCTTTCTCGATTCTCGCCCGACTAGAGGCGTGATCATAAGCCGGATATATCGGATATGTGGCGTAAGAACGATGAAATTCTCCTGTGGTTTTATCGATTTCTGAGATGCGTTCCACTTCATCGCCGAAGCATTCAATACGAAGATAATAATCGCTGGCAATCATGGGGCAAATATCAATGACATCCCCATGCGCACGGAAGTTTCCAGGATTCAAATCAAAGTTATTGCGGGTATATTGCGAATCGACCAAACGGGCAAAGAATTTTTGACGGTCTAACGTCTCGCCTTGACGGACTTCAAAAACGAGTCCCGAATATTCTTCCGGGTCCGTTAAACCATAGATAGCTGCCACGGATGCCACGCAGATGGTGTCTCTACGTTCGAGGATTGAATTAACGGCAGAGGTACGTAATTGCTCAATCTCATCATTCATCATCGCGTCTTTCGCAATATAGGTATCTGTTTTCGGAACATAGGCCTCTGGTTGATAGAAATCGAAGTTCGAAACGAAGTACTCAACCCGGTTTTCTGGAAACAACGATTTAAATTCACCGTAAAGCTGAGAGGCCAACGTTTTGTTATGCACCATCACAAGCGTAGGACGATTTAAGGCCGCGATAATATTGGCCATTGTAAAGGTCTTACCAGTACCGGTAGCCCCTTTAATGACCTGGAAAC
>Ga0256404_1009716_pt1 | contig 13649 bp, 9 predicted proteins | sample RumenRJG_01DNA_FD_185990 | JGI IMG/M metagenome (GOLD analysis project Ga0256404, IMG submission 185990) | Bovine rumen microbial communities from Lethbridge, Alberta, Canada - RJG_01 | ecosystem: Host-associated > Mammals > Digestive system > Stomach > Rumen | place: Canada: Alberta | collected...
CGGCTGCCAAGCCTGCCTCATGGCACCCACCGAAATCCTAGCCACCCAGCACTTCGCCACCTTCCAGCGCATGCTCGACGGCATGCCCATCCAGGTGGAACTGCTCACCGGCTCGCTCCGCGCCGCACAGAAAAAGAAGATCAAGCAACGCCTGGCCGAAGGCGAAATCCAACTCCTCATCGGCACCCACGCCCTGATCGAGGACGATGTGGAGTTCCGCTCGCTCGGCCTCGTGGTCATCGACGAGCAACACCGCTTCGGCGTGCAGCAGCGGTCGCGCCTGTGGACCAAGGCCGCCACCCCGCCCCACGTGCTGGTGATGACCGCCACCCCCATCCCGCGCACCCTCGCCATGACCCTCTACGGCGACCTCGACTGCTCCGTCATCGACGAACTGCCCCCCGGCCGCCAGCCCGTCAAGACCTACCATCGCCTCGAGGGCAACCGCCTGCGGGTGTTCCACTTCCTCAAGCAGCAGATCGATGCCGGCCGCCAGGTCTACATCGTCTACCCCCTCATCGAAGAGAGCGAAAAGATGGACCTCAAGAACCTCCAGGACGGGCTGGAGATGGTGCAGAACTACTTCCCCCGGCCGCAGTATCAGACCTCGATGGTCCACGGCCGCCTCACCGCCGAGGAGAAAGAGAGCGAGATGCGGCGCTTCAAAGAGGGCAAGACGCATATCATGGTGGCCACCACGGTGATCGAGGTGGGCGTCGACGTGCCCAACGCCACGGTGATGGTCATCGAGAACGCCGAGCGCTTCGGCCTCAGCCAGCTGCACCAGCTGCGCGGCCGCGTGGGTCGCGGCGGCGGCGAGTCCTACTGCATCCTCATGACCAAGGACAACCTGGCCGCCAGCTCGAAGGAGCGCATCCGCACCATGTGCCAAACCACCGACGGTTTCAAGATAGCCGAGGCCGACCTGCGCCTGCGCGGCCCGGGCGACATACAGGGCCTGCAACAGAGCGGCATCCTCGACCTCAAGCTGGCCGACATCGTCGACGACGAGCCCCTGGTGCGCGCCACGCGCGACACCGTGCGCGACCTCCTCGCCGCCGACCCTTCGCTGTCGCAATACCCGCTGCTGCGTCAGCATATCGAACACTCAAAGAACAAGATGCTATGGGGAAAGATAAGCTAATGAGTAATGAGGAATTAGGAATTAGGGACTCTCCCTCCATCACTTTGGTTGCTGAGCAGGGCGCATCGCTCTCCAGCGGCAGCCTGCGGCTGTATGCTCTGCCCTACGGCTGCATCGACCTCTACAACTACGACCCCCTCAACCGCCGCTGCGCCGTCGGCATCATGGTGGCCACCGAGCACCGCCGCCAAGGCCACGCCCTGGCCATGCTGCAGGCGCTGGCCGACCAATACCGCAGCATGCTCCACATCCTCTATGCCGACATCACAGCCACCAACACCGCCTCCATCGCCCTTTTCCGCAAAGCCGGCTACACCCAATGCGGCCACTTCAAAGAATGGCTCCTCGTAAACGACCAATACATCGACTCCATCCGCATGCAACTCATCCTATGAAAAAAGCAATCCTTGTCACCCTTGCCGTCGGCGGCGCCCTGGCGTTCCTGCTCGCCATCTTGCTCTTCCTCGGCCCCTACCATACCGCCAACTGGGACACCGAGCCCGTGCGCCTCAACGTGCCGCAAGGCTGCAGCTACGATGCCCTGCGCGACTCGCTCGACGCACACCAGGTGGTGCTGCGCAAATCCCTCGTCGCACTGGTATTCAACCTCGAAGCACGCGTGCTTGGCCTGGACAAACACGTGCGGCCCGGCAGCTACCTCGTGCCGCGCAACATGAAAATACTCGCCCTCGTGCGCAAACTGCGCAACGGCCAGCAAGACCCCATCCGGCTGACCATCGGCAAGTTCCGCCTGCCGCAGGACCTCAATGCCTATCTCAACAAAAAACTGATGCACAACGACTTCGACGTGCCGCTCGACAGCTTCCACCTCGTCCTGCCCGACACCTACGAGTTCTACTGGACCGTCACCCCCGAGCAGTTCATGGAGCGGATGGAGAAGGAATATGCCAAGTTTTGGGAAGTGAAAAGGAGTGAAAGGACAAATGCAGAAAACGACACTATCGTCCTCTCACTCCCTCTCACTCCCTCTCACTCCCTTTCACTCCAAGAAATCATCATCCTCGCCTCCATCGTTGAGGAGGAGACCAACCACGGGCCGGAGAAGGGGCTCGTGGCCAGCGTCTACCTCAACCGCCTGAAGAGAGGCATGCCCCTCCAGGCCGACCCCACAGTGAAATACGCCGTCGCCACCAGCAGCTCCCCTTCCCAAGGGGAGCTGACTGCGCAGCAGGCTGAGGGGTTCGCCATCAAGCGCATCCTCCACAAGCACCTGGCCACCGAGAGCCCCTTCAACACCTACCTCCACCCCGGCCTCCCCCCCGCCCCCATCTGCCTCCCCTCCAAAGCCACCATCGAGGCCGTCCTCAACGCCCCGCAGACCGACTACCTCTACTTCTGCGCCAGCCCCGCCATGGACGGCACCCACCGCTTCGCCGCCACCCTGGCCGAGCACAACGCCAACGCCGCCGCCTTCCACCGCGCTCTCAATGCCCGCGGCATCAGATAACAGAAGCCCTTCGGACGCAGCACCATCCTATCTCTTTCATTTACAACCCTATAACGCCGATGCTGACTATAGAACGCATCGGGCGTTTTTTTTGTCGAAAAAATGGAAAAAGGGGGCAAAATGGGCAATTCACAAGAGGCTGATAATTAGCACATAGGAGGCATCCTCTTCTTCTCCCCTTTTTCTCAACTTAATACATACTAGGGGAGGGAATGAGGAATGAGGAGGGAGGAATGGGGAGGGAGAGGAGCAAATTATTTTTTGCCGTGTCAAAAAAAGTTCGTATTTTTGCACCGTCGTTTCCGGACCGCCGAAGCCCCTCGAGAGTGAGGATGTCCAGTGGACATCCGAGTGGGTGAAACGGGTGGGGCATGGATGCAAATCCCTGTGCCACAGGGGACGGCACATATAAGAAAGACGTTGTAACGGCGTTTATCTGCGGCTATTCTGAACTTCGCAACTTCACTAGTTATCCGCAAGGTAAAAGCAACTGTCAGCGTCCATGGGTTGGTACGCGGTGGACACGCCGTGCATCTTCAGCGTGGGCTTCGGCATTGCTTATCCTCGGATAACAGGCAATGCGAAGGCCTAGAATAGCGGGATAAGCAAGAAATGTTGTCTCGCGCTCTTTTTTATATGTTGTTTGGCGAGAAACATTAGTAACTAACAAATAACAAACAACATGAAGAAACAAAGACTATTCCCTTTGGCCGTCCTGCTGATGACCCTGGCGTCCCCCGGTGTGGCGAATGCCTACGACTTTTCCGCCGTGTCCCCCAGCGGGCATACACTGTACTACGATATTGCTGGCAGCCCTTACGGTTTCCCTATGGTTGCTGTAACCTATCAGCAATCTCCAGATTATTGGTATAATGGAAATTATGAAATTTCTGCAAACCCTAACCTCGTTGGGGACCTTATTATTCCCGACAGTGTGATCTACAATGGCACAACATATTATGTAGGTAGCATAGGAGACAGCGCCTTTGCCTGTTGCAGAAGTCTGACCTCGGTAACACTTCCTAATGTTTTCCAGTATATGGTTATTGGACAAGAGGCTTTCGCACACTGCAGCAGATTGTACACACTGGCCGTACCGTCCTCCTACCGGTATATTGAGCACAATGCGTTTCTCGGTGTTTTTCACATTGAGTACGACGGCACAGCCACTGGGGCTCCATGGGGAGCAAGGTTTATGAACCATATGAACCTTCCCCGCGACGGCGATTTCATCTTCACCAACACCACCAAGGACACCCTGATGCGCTACGTCGGCAGCAGCGGAAGCGTTACCATCCCATCCACGGTCAAAGTAATCCACGACGGTGCATTCTATCGCAACAGCACACTCACCGAGATTACCATCCCCAGCCAAGTGGAACAGATTGGGATGCTAACCGAGACCGTACGGGATGCGCCCCGGGCTTTCCGTTCCTGCACAGCGCTTACCACGGTGAACTTCAACGCCACCAACTGCCGCAATGCAGCAGAGGAGCGGAGTCCCTTCAGCGACTGTCCGCTCTTTACCACGCTGAACATCGGCGAGGGCGTAACCCTAATCGACCATGCCATGTTCATGAACTGCACGGCGATTTCTTCGCTGGTTATACCGAACACCGTTTCCAGCATCGAACATTTTGCGTTTGAAAATTGCGTCGGGATTCCGTCTATACATATCCCGAGGTCTGTAACCGATATTAGTGATGCCGCCTTCATGGGTTGCAAGTTCACCTCCATGTCGGTTGACAGCGAAAATCCGGTCTACGACAGCCGCGACAACTGCAACGCCATCATCCACACCTCCACCAACACACTGTTGCGTGGCTGCGCCAATACGGTGATTCCCAGCAGTATCCACAGAATAGGCAGCTGTGCATTCCAAGGGTGTACCAACTTAACCTCCATCACCATACCCAACTCGGTAACCTATGTTGGAGGATATGCCTTTAGGGGCTGCAGCGGTCTCGACACCCTTCACTTCAATACCGCCGATTGCTATATGGGTGTGTTCCCCGAGATGAGTCCAATATTTGACGACTGCGGCGAGTTTGTATTGACGGTAGGGGAAGACGTGACGAAAATCCCCGATTTTATGTTCTTCAACTGGGGCCCTATAGAAGAGCCAACCTTCACGCTGACGGCCATCGTCTCCTATGCCACGGTTCCCCCTGCTGTGGGGCGGGATGCATTTTATATAACCGACCGCCAGATTCCGCTCACTGTGCCCTGCAGCGCCATGGAGGCCTACCGCGCCGACAGTGCATGGTCCGAATTCACTAACATACAGTGCATGGAAGTGGGCATTGACGAGGTTGCTGAAGAAAATGGCATCCGCGTGTGGAGCGCCGAGGGGCACATCTTTGTCGAGTACGCCGAGGGACGGAATGCCTTCGTGTATGACATGATGGGGCGCCGTGTGAATGGAGAACAGAGAGCGGGGAGCGGAGTGAGGGTCATACCTGTGCCCGCCTCGGGTGTCTACCTGGTGCGGATAGAAGGCTTGCCGGCGCGGAAAGTGGTGGTGATAAATTGAAAATTGAAAATTGGAAATTGGAACAGAACAGCCGTGGGCGAGCCCACGGCTGTTGCTTTTGCAGACGCTAGTCTTTTGAGAAATAGACACTGGCGCCATACAATGGCACATTGGTCATCCGTTCCTGCTGACGGTATCCGCTCATAGAGAAACGGACTCCATGCATTTCGGCATCAGCGTAAAGAATGGTCTTAAGTGATTTCGATTGCAGGTTTTCCTCTGCCTTCACTTCAATGGGGACAATCTGCCTTTCCTGTTGGATAACGAAATCTATCTCCAGCTTACTGGTGTCTCTGCTGTAATAAAACAGAGACTGGTCGATGCTTGCCACAAGCTGGGTGCAAACATAGTTTTCCGTATACATGCCTTTGCCCTCTTCCATGTTGTTAGGTATTAGAAGAGAGGCGGCAGGCGTGTTTGACAAAGCTCCCAACAACCCCACATCAAGGAGATACAGTTTGAAGGCTGCAAAATCCTCATAGACCTTCAATGGCATGGCGGGTTTCGAGACTCTAGCCACCCGATGGACCAGTCCCGCATCAATCAACCACTGTATGGCCAGTTCAAAATCCTTTGCACGGCTGCCTTCTCGCACTACGCTAAAGACGAATTTCTTGTTCTCTTTCGAGAGTTGCGAGGGGAGAGAGTTCCACACCTGGGAGATGCGATTCATTTCCGACGCTGTGGTGTGCTTCGACATATCCTGAGAATAGGCTGTCAAAATACTCTTTTGTATTTTACGTACAGCATTGGCATCGTTTGAAGCAATGAACTTTGATACCGCGCTCGGCATACCTCCTACAAAATAGTATTCCCTCAATAACTGAATGAGGGTAGAATGAAATCCATGAATGGTACGCCAGTCCTTTTTGATCAAGAAGTCTGCCATCATGTCATAGCCCCTGGCTTTTAAAAACTCATCGAAAGTCATGGGGAACAACCTGATCATATCAACCTTGCCGACAGGAAACGAATCCCCGTGGCGCATAGTTATTCCAAGTAGCGAACCGGCCACACAGATATGGTATTGCGGTGCGTTCTCGCAAAAATACTTGAGCGACGACAATCCTCTACGAATTTCCTGTATTTCGTCAAGAATAATCAATGTCTCACCTGGCACTATCGGTTCTTTTGTAATGGCACTAATATTCAGAATAATTCTGTCGGTGTCGTAGTCCTCAACAAACAAATCTTTGACTTTGGCATTATTGTCGCAGTTGATATATGCGACATTATTGTAACAGGTCTTCCCGAAGTGTTTCAAGATGTATGTTTTTCCAACCTGACGTGCACCCAAAAGGATCAAAGGCTTCCTATCTGAGGAGTCCTTCCATCTAATCAGCTCATTTATAACATTTCTATACATAAAACATTCTGTGTTTTCAAAGTGCAAAGATACGAAAAAAAATGTAATCAACATTTAAAAACAACATTTTTTGTAGCCACTTTTTCGAACAAAACACATTTTTAGTAGCCACTTTTCGCATAAAAACAACATTTTTCGTAGCCACTTTTATAACCTAAAGCACATTTTTCGCAACGTCTTGGTACACGCAGCAGCAGCCTGGCGGCAACGCCGTCAGGATTTCTTCCGCAGGACCAGGCGGAAGGTGGTGCCTTGGCCGACGACGCTGTATTTCAGGTAGAGCTCGCCGCGGTGGTACTGGCTCATGATGCGCCCCGCCAGCGGCAGGCCGAGGCCCCAGCCGCGGGTCTTGGTGGTGTAGCCGCTTTCGAAAATCTTCTTCTGCGCCGAGGGCGGTATGCCGCGACCGGTGTCGCTGACGTCTATATATATCTTGCGCGCGTCCTGCGAGCCCACGATGGTGATGGCGCCCACGCCCTCCATGGCGTCGACGGCGTTGCGGCAGAGGTTTTCTATAACCCACTCGAAGAGGTAGCTGTTGAGCGGCGCCACGAAGCTTTCGCCCTCGGGGAAGGAGACTTTGTACTGCACCTTCTTCGACGTGCGCCCCTGCAAATAGCGTGTGGCGCGTTCCACCACCTCCCGCACGTCCTCTTCCTTCAGTTCGGGCACCGAGCCGATTTTCGAGAAGCGGTGGGTGATGGTCTCCAGCCGGTGGAGGTCTTTGCCGATTTCGTCGGCATACTGGTCGGTCAGTTCCTTGCCGCGCAGGTATTCGTTCCAGGCCACCAGCGAGCTCAGGGGTGTGCCCAGTTGGTGGGCCGTCTCCTTGGCCAGGCCCACCCAGATGCGGTTTTGCTCCATGGTGTGGGTGGTGCGGAAGAGGAGGTAGGCGGCGGCGAGCAGCACCAGCGCGATGAACACGTAGAGCAGCGGCACCCACCGCAGCGACCGCAGCAGGGGCGAGTTCTCGTAGTAGACGTAGGCCAGGCCGCCCTCGGGCAGGGTGATCTGCACGGGGTCGTTGGCGCGCGCCATGGAGCTCACGCGCTCGGCCAGCTTGCGCGGGGTATCCACCTCGCTGCTGTCGATATTGCCCAGGGCCACGATGTCGGTGCGCGCACTGTCGAGGATGATGACGGGCACTTTGACCGAGTTGCCCGTGATGTCGGCCAGGAAACTCTGCGTCAGCCGCTCCAGCACCTGGCGCAGCTGGGTGTAGTACTGCGACTCCTTGTAGTAGAGCGTCATCGGCATGCCCCAGAGGCGGTAGGTGAAGGGGGGATTGCGCGAGTATTCGTCGCGCAGGGCGCCGGCCAGCTTCTGCCCGGCCAGCTCCTGCGGCACTGTGATGAGCGAGTCGGCGGCCGTGGTGATGATGATGGGTGTCTGCGACGAGTCGACGATATACCTTATATATGCCAGGCTGAAGCGCAGGTCCACCGACTGGTCGGGGTCGTTGAACGACTGCAGTATGTCGGTATAGAGGCGCATTTTGCGGTGCTCGTCCAGCGTAGCCTGCTGGAAGAATTCCTGGGTGACATCGGCCAGCTGGCTGCGCTGACCGATGGCGTTGGCCCAAAGGCGTATCTTGTCCTCCTCGGAGCGCTGCACCTCGCCCGCCGCCTTCTGCACCTGCCACAGGGCAAAAAACGCCAGCACCAGCGAGAGTGCCATCAGTATCAGTTTCAGCCGATGTTTCATATTATGTTGATATGTTGATAAGTTGATATGTTGATAAGCCCCCACCCACTCCTCATTCCTCACTCCTCATTCCTAATTCCTCATTCCTCACTCCTCACTCCTCATTCCTTTCACCGTCTCCGCCGGGCTGATGCGGCTGATATACGACGCCGGCAGCAGCAGCGCCGCCAGGCAGACCGCCAGCGTGCCCACGGCCACCAGTGCATACACGCGCCAGTCCATGTCCACCGGCACATGGCTCATCGAGTAGCTCTCGGGGTCGAGCCGCACGGGCTGCCAGCGCCGCTGCACCCAGCTCAGCGCAAGCGCCAACGCCAGTCCGATGCCGATGCCCCACAGGATGAGCCGCACGGCCTTCAGCAGGAATATCCGCCTGACGCTGGCGTTGGAGGCCCCAAGCGTCTTGAGGATGCCGATGGTGGCCCCCTTCTCGAAAATCATGATCAGCAGCGCCGACACGATGGCGATGGCGCTGACGATGCACATGATGGTGAGGATGAGGGTGATGTTGGCGTTCAGCAGGTCGAGCCACGAGAAGAGCGCCGGGTGCTCCTGCACGACGGTGCGGAGCGTGAGGTCGTAGGGCAGTTCGGCCAGCACGGCGGCGGCGGTGGCGTCGAGGCCGGCCAGGTCGGCGACCAGCAGCTCGTAGCCGCCCACCTGCCCGGGCGTCCAGTCGCTGAGGCGTTGCACCTGCCGCAGGTCGCCCACCACGATGAGGTCGTCCATCTCGGTGAGGTCGGTGCTGTAGATGCCGCTGACGGTGAAGGCGCGCGCCCGCGGCGCGCGCTCCTGCCAGAAGTAGGTGCGCATCTTGTCGCCCACCGCCAGCCGCAGCTTCGAGGCCAGCGTGGCCGAGATGGCCACCTCGTTGCTGGCGGCGCTGTCCGCCAGGTGCGGCAGCCGGCCCGCCGTGAGGCACGAGGCGAGGAACGTCGTGTCGCTCCCCGCGCTGACGCCGCGCAGCACGATGCCGTGGATCTGCTCGCCGGTCTTCACCATGCCGCCCTTGGTGGCATAATACTGCACGTGGCGCACGCCCGGCACAGCCCGCAGCCGCGCCGCCAGCGCGCTGTCCACCTCCAGGGGGGCTTCCTGGTAGTCGGCGCTGGTCGAGAAGTTGGTCACCGTGATGTGGCTGCCGAAGCCCGCCACCTTGCCGGCAATCTCGCCCTGGAAGCCGCGCAGGATGCTCACCGCCATGACCATCACCAGCACGCCCAGCGCGATGCCGGCCACGGCGATGGCCGCCAAGGGGCCTGAGAAACCGCCCCCCTCGGCCTTCCGCGGCATGAACCGCCGGGCTATGTAGCGCTCGAAAAGCATTTAGTGGTCAGTGGCTAGTGGTCAGTGGCTAGTGGCTAGTGGGCAGTGGTTGACAAAACAACTGATGCGTCAGCCCACTGACCACTGACCACTGGCCACTTTTTCAGAAACTCATCGCGATAGCCACAAAGTCCTCGGCCTTGAGCGACGCGCCGCCGATGAGGCCGCCGTCGATGTCGGCGCAGGCGAAGAGTTCCTTGGCGTTGGAGGGCTTGCAGCTGCCGCCGTAGAGGATGCTCACCTCGTCGGCCAGCGCCTGGCCGTACTTGGCGGCGAGGAGGCTGCGGATGTGGGCGTGGATCTCCTGCGCCTGCTCGGGCGTGGCGGTGCGGCCGGTGCCGATGGCCCACACGGGCTCGTAGGCGATGACCACCTCCTGCATCTGCTCCGCCGTCAGGTGGAACAGGCCCTGCTCGACCTGCCTCTTCACCACCTCCAGCTGGCGGCCCGCCTCGCGCTCCTCGAGCACCTCGCCGACGCACACGATGGGCTTCAGCCCGTGGGCCAGCAGGCGGTCCACCTTGGCGGCGACGATGGCGTCCGTCTCGCCGTAGTACTGGCGGCGCTCCGAGTGGCCCACGATGCAATAGTCGATTTCCATGCTCTCCAGCATCTCGGCACTCACCTCGCCGGTGTAGGCGCCGCGCTCCTGGTCGCTCACATTCTGCGCGCCGACAAGGAAATAGCTGTCGTTGGCATAGTCGGTCGTCATCTCCAGGTAGGGCAGCGGCGGGCAGACAATCAGCTGCGTCTCGCGCGGAAGCTCTTTCTCTTCCAGCTGCTCCATAATTCCGTTCACCAGTTCATCGGCCTCCGTGAAGGTGCAGTTCATCTTCCAGTTGCCGGCAACGATATGTTTTCTCATGTTCGTGTATGTTTTTAATTTTAAATGGGTATTTTCGCCTTATAACGCACGGCACAAACATTTATTTTGTCGCACCGCAACTTAATCCCCCAATAAATTCACCACAAAAACGCAACCATCTGATTTCCAGCGATAACTACACTCAACAAAACAGCCTCGCCATACCTTCGTATTGTACTGGTATTCACCAAGTTGTATACCACTTACCCTAGCGCTTCCCTAGACTTACCCTCTCTCCTCCCCCTCGGCACCTCCTGCGGCAAAATATATGTGATATAATATGCCACTCCCCACATCCCAGATGCACCGAAAAAATAAAAAATATATTTGCATATTGTTTTTTTTTGCTATCTTTGCTGCCGTACATATAAAGTACAGAAACAATATAAATAATTAAAAATAAACCCTTTAAAACAACAACAAGCAATGAAGACCGCTTATAATTTCAACGCAGGCCCCTGTGTCCTGCCCAAACAGGCCATCGAGAACACCATCAAGGCCCTCCACGACTTCGACAACACCGGCATCGGCATCGCCGAAATCAGCCACCGCACCCCCGGCTGGGAGAAGCTCATGGCCGACACCCGCCAGCTCTGGCGCGACCTGCTCGGCATCCCCGCCGAATACGAGGTCCTCTTCCTCGGTGGCGGCGCCAGCACCCAGTTCATGGCCGTCCCCGCCAACCTCCTCAACAAGAAAGCCGCCTACCTCCAGACCGGCGTCTGGGCCAAAAAGGCCGCCAAGGAAGCCAAACTCTTCGGCACCGTCGACATCGTCGCCAACAGCGAGGACAAGACCTACTCCTACATCCCCAAGGGCTACACCATCCCCACCGACGCCGACTACTTCCACATCACCACCAACAACACCATCTACGGCACCGAAATCAAGCACGACATGGACTGCCCCATCATGCTCGTGGCCGATATGAGCTCCGACATCATGTCCCGTCCCGTCGACGTCAAGAAGTACGGCCTCATCTACGGTGGCGCACAGAAGAACGTCGGCCCCGCCGGTGTCACCTTCGTCATCGTCCGTAAAGACATCCTCGGCAAGATCACCGACCGCCAGTACATGAACCCCCTCCCCACCATGGTCGACTACCGCACCCACGCCGCCGAAGAGGACAAGAACATCTCCATGTTCAACACCCCCCCGGTGATCAACATCTTCATGATGTACGAAACCCTCAAGTGGGTCAAGGAAATCGGCGGCCTCACCGAGATGAACAAGATCAACGTCAAGAAGTCCAACCTCCTCTACGACGAAATCGACCGCAACTCCATGTTCGTCGGCACCGCCGCCAAGGAGGACCGCTCCATCATGAACCACTGCTTCGTCATGGCCCCCGGCCACGAGGACAAGCAGGACGCCTTCATGGCCTTCGCCAAGGAGCGCGGCATGGTCGGCATCAAGGGCCACCGCTCCGTCGGCGGCTTCCGCGCCAGCCTCTACAACGCCTGCCCCATCGAGGCCGTCGAGGCCCTCGTCCAGTGCATGCAGGACTTCGAAAAAGCCAACAAATAAATTGATCTGACGGCGAATTATGCAAATTATGCGAATTTGTCTACACTGAAATTAAAGGGCTAATTACTCGAATTGGCGGACGTCAACAATTCGAGTAATTAGCCAATCATTGACTGCGCAACTTCGCATAATTTAATTAGCCGTTGAAAAACAAAGTATAACATGGAAATCCGAGACGACGTCAGGCATGGCTACGAGAAAAAGCTTCGCAAGGAGCCTACCTGCGTCTTCTCTGACGAAATAAAGATTTACAACAAAATGAAAGTTTTAGTTGCTACCGAGAAACCCTTCGCCAAAGTGGCCGTCGACGGCATCCGCGAAGTGGTCGAGAAGAACGGCTACACCCTGGCCCTCCTCGAGAAATACACCGACGTCAATGAACTCTACGCCGCCGTTGCCGACGCCGACGCCCTCATCGTCCGCTCCGACAAGGTCACCAAAGAGGTCATCGACCACGCCAAGAACCTCAAAATCGTCGTCCGTGCCGGCGCCGGCTTCGACAACCTCGACCTCGAGGCCTGCACCGCCCGCGGCATCGTCGCCATGAACACCCCCGGCCAGAACTCCAACGCCGTCGCCGAGCTCGTCATGGGCATGCTCGTCTACGCCGTCCGCAACTTCTTCAACGGCAAGTCCGGCTCCGAGCTCATGGGCAAGAAGCTGGGTATCCTCGCCTTCGGCAACGTGGGTCGCAACGTGGCCCGCATCGCCAAAGGCTTCGGCATGGATGTCTACGCCTACGACGCCTTCCTCACCGCCGACCAGATCAACGCCTCCGGCATGGCCACCGCCGTCGCCAACCAGCAGGCCCTCTTCGAGCAGTGCGACATCGTCTCCCTCCACATCCCCGCCACCGCCGAGACCAAGCAGAGCATCAACTACGACCTCGTCGGCAAGATGCCCAAGGGCGGCATCCTCGTCAACAGCGCCCGCAAGGAAGTCATCGACGAAGCCGGCCTCTGCAAGCTCATGGCCGAGCGCACCGACATCAAGTACATCACCGACATCATGCCCGATGCCGACGCCGACTTCCGCGCCTTCGAAGGCCGCTACTTCGCCACACCCAAAAAGATGGGTGCCCAGACCGAAGAGGCCAACATCAACGCCGGTATCGCCGCCGCCAACCAGATTGCCGACTTCTTCAAGACCGGCAACAAGAAGTTCCAGGTCAACAAGTAATTGTCGACGACCGTAGGGAGTCAACAAATTACTCATGCACCTCTGCATCTTCAACCCCGAGCACGACCTCTGCCTAGCCAGCGGTCGTGCTCTCTATATCCCGCCGCGCTCGGCACGCGACTTCGCCCTGCGCGACTCCCACCTCATGCAGATCCTCTACCCCGACGCCCTCTGCTGCTCCGCCTACGACCTCCCCATTCAAGCAATCAAGCAATCAGACATTCTAACAATCACCCCCTGGGGTTGGAACCCCACCCTCAAGCACCAGCTCCTCAAAGCCGGCACCCCCGCTGGGCTCCTCCCCTCCGACGACCGCCTGGCCACCCTCCGCGCCCTGCAGCACCGCACCACCGTCCTCCCCCTACAGCCCGACTGCCGCGCCATATATAATATTGTAGAAGCCGAAGCCCTCCTGCGCGAGCAGCCCCACTGGGTGCTCAAAGCCCCCTGGAGCGGCGCCGGCCGCGGCCTGCGCTGGCTGCACGGCCACCTGTCGGAAATCGACCGCAACTGGATCGCCAAGACCGTCTCCGCCCA
>Ga0256404_1009717_pt1 | contig 13648 bp, 13 predicted proteins | sample RumenRJG_01DNA_FD_185990 | JGI IMG/M metagenome (GOLD analysis project Ga0256404, IMG submission 185990) | Bovine rumen microbial communities from Lethbridge, Alberta, Canada - RJG_01 | ecosystem: Host-associated > Mammals > Digestive system > Stomach > Rumen | place: Canada: Alberta | collected...
GATCAAGGAAAAACTATGCTGGAAAAGTCCTGTTCAATATAGGCTTTCCTTGCAGGCAGCATAAAAAAGTAACGAGACAGTAAAAACCATCTCGTTACTAAGGTCTAACTTTTTGGGGTCACATCATTGCTCATGCAACAGCCCCTCTTTTTCAATATCCCAACTTCTTCTTCAATTCTTCCATGTCCTTTTCTGCCAGGAAGGGACGGATCACATCCAGATAATACTCTGCTTCCTGTTCTCTTCCTGCCTGGAGGCAGGCCTGGGCTCCGCCAGCAGCCAGCCGGAGGATCTCCATATTCGGTCCCAGGGGGATCCCTTCTTTTGTGGCAAAGGCCGTCAATTCTTCCCGGGAGGCAGGAACCAGGTCTTTTCCTAGATGCTGGGCAATGGTTTCCAGCCGGGCTTTCACTGCTTCCGTTTCCCCATAGTTCAAGCTCAGCAGGAAGGCATACCGGGCCCCCTGCCAATCTTCTCCCTGGAGCAGCCGGGTCCCTTCGTTCTCGTAGCACAGGGCCAGATCAGCAGGGCGGAAGGCCATGCGGAAGCTCTCCCGGTTTACTCGGCCGAAGCTTTCCCAATCCTCTCCAGCTTTCAGCACGGCCAGATAACAGGCACGCACCGGAGCGCTGATCGGGTCCCATTTCAGTCCTTTTTCCAAAGCTTTCTGGGCAGCCTTCATTCGGTTTTGGGCCAGTTCCAGTTCGCCCAAAGTCAAGTACAGAAGATGAAAGGGAAAAGGCGCCTGCTGGACCGTCTTTTTGGGCTGACAGAACTGCTGGTACAGCACTCTTTCCATGGGCTCCGCAAAGGAACGGAATTCTACTTCCGAATCAGGCTGGAAAAGAGCCGAATGTTCTGCTTCCTGGAGATGGGGTTCCAAGAATTTCCGGGCTCCCACGAAATCCTGGGCAGCCGTGCACTTCCGGGCTCCCTCCAGGTCTGCCCGGAATTTTTCAAATGCCTGGCTGAACATATCGGCGAAATGCTGCCGGCTTTCTTCCGGCAGCAGCTTGTACAGCAGCTGGCTGCAGGCACGGCTAATCTCCCGGTGCAGAGGATGGTCCCGGTACAGCTCGATGCAGCCTTGGAGATATTTGATATCCTTCTGGGAGTCTCCTGACAGATTGTCCCTGATTGATTTGATGATGGTATCCAGTTCTTCCATGATTCACAGCCTCCGATTTTTCTTAACTCTATCTTACCTATTATACAGGAAAGCGGAAAAAAAGGCGAGGACAGCCCTTCAGCAGCTGCTGTCTCTCATTCCCTGTAGACATTTCCTCACCGTATGGCAAAGGCTTTCTCTTCTCCTCCAGATTTTCCCGTTCACAGGGGGTGGCAGGGACAGGTTTCTGCCATTTCCTTAATGGAGCTTCAATTTGTCCTTATTTTACAGTATAATAAAATGATACGAGAAACTGCGAATTACTGCAAAAAAGGAGTTTATCCATGGCTGACACTGCTTTTCGGGAAAATCATCCCGATTCCTTTATCCATCATCACTTGAACTATTTCTTGCCCACCATCTATACCATAGCAGACTGGCTGATGATCCTGCTCTCCGAATTCTTGGCTTACCATCTGCGGGGAACCTTTACTGGGAATACCCATTTCCATATGCCCTGGCTCAATCTGTGGGTCGCCTTTCCGCTGCTGTTCCTGCTGTTTTTCCGGCAGGGAGGCATCTATACCAAGCATATGGGCTACTGGAAGCTGATGGAATGTATCTGCCGAGGATGCACCTATGCAAGCGGGGCCATCGTGGTCTTTGTCTATCTATCCCATATTTCCGCCAGTACCTCCCGGCTCTTTGTAGGCTTTTTGTGGATCTTTTCCATTGTCTTGGTGACGCTCTCCCGTTACCTTTTTGCCCATCTCCTGAACTGGGCTGGGGTGGGGAGCGTTCCGGTGCTCCTGGTGGGGGCCGGAAAAACGGCCAGTCTGGTGCTCCAGGGCATTCGGGATGATATCGGTCTGAACTTCAACGTCATCGGCTACGTGGATGACGCCGGCCCGCAAAAAGAAAATGTGGGAGACCTGCCGTACCTGGGTACTTTCAGCCAGGTGGTGGAAATCATTGAAAAGACCCAGGTCCAGGATGTCTGTATCGCCGTTCCTGGGCTGAGCCCTGAACGATTGAACCAGCTGATCCACACTATTCAGCCCCATGTGCGGAACCTTTCTTTCGTGCCCGATCTGATCGGTCTGCCGGTGAACGGCATCGAAGTAGAATCCCTGTTCAATGAACGGCTCATGTTCATGAGCCTGAAGAACAATCTGGCCCGTCCTTACAACCGGTTCATCAAAAGGGTCTTTGATTTGGTACTCACCATTATCGGCGGTATCTTTTTGATTCCTGTCTTCTTGCTGCTGGCCCTCCTGATCAAGCTGGATTCCCCGGGTCCTATCATTTTCGCCCATCAACGGATCGGCAAGGATGGGAAACTGTTCCCCTGCCTGAAGTTCCGGACCATGTGTGTGGATGCGGACCGGAAGCTGAAAGAATATCTGGCGGAGAATCCGGAAGCCCGGAAAGAGTGGGAAGCAGAATTCAAGTTGAAAGAGGATCCCCGGGTCACAAGAGTAGGGCGGGTGCTGCGGAAGACCAGCCTGGACGAACTGCCCCAGCTGTTCAATGTACTCATCGGTCAGATGAGCCTGGTGGGCCCCCGGCCCATCGTCACCGCTGAAATCCCCAAATACGGCCCGTATATCAAAGATTTCTACATGGTCCATCCCGGCATCACCGGCATGTGGCAGGTGAACGGCCGCAGCGACACCACCTATGACGAACGGGTCCAGATGGATTCCTGGTACGTCCGCAACTGGGGCGTGTGGCTGGACATCATGCTGCTGTGGAGGACGTTTGGGGTGGTATTGCAGCACAAAGGGGCGTACTGAGGGGTGTTAGAAAGAAGTCAGACACGGCCCCTTAACGGGGCCTGGAGACGTCAGACGTCAGTTCTGTACAGCTTAGATAGAGGACTGATTTGCTTATAGCACCCAAGCTGACTTCTAATATCTGAAAGGCCCGAAGGGCCGGTCTGACTTTTTTCTCTCAAATACACAACAAGGGGATGCAGCTATGAACTTTCAAAAGATGATTGTATGGGATAAAGCTAAACAATTGACAATTGGTACATATAAAATTGTAAAAGAATTGCCTAAAGAAGAAATTTATTCATTATCAGATCAAATGCGCCGTGCAGCTATTTCCATTATCTCCAATATTGCTGAAGGTTCCGGGCGGGTAACAAGTCGGGAAACACGGTATTTTTTAGGAGTGGCAAGAGGATCTGTTAATGAACTTCATGCACAATTACTGGTATGCCAGGAATTGGAATATCTACCCCATGAAAAGTCAGTACCCTTAATGGAATTGGCAGAAGAAGTACGAAAAATGCTGACGTCTTTGATTCAAAAAGATATTTATGAATAGAATGTGATTTAACCAAATGGATAGAATGTCTGACGAAGCTACTGTAACAATCGTTTTGTAGCCAACAAGCTGACGTCTGACTTCTGAAAGGCCCGAAGGGCCGGTCTGACTTCTTTATATTTACAGGGAGGTAAAAATCATGAGCACACTTACTGATAATGTCATTTCGCAGTTCTATCAATTCGTCAATGAAAAGACGGGAGGAGACCTGAAATCTGATGAACAGCTGGAAAAACTGTTCCAGGAATTTATGGAACAGTACAATGCCGGTTTGGATGATGCACCTTCTTTGTCCAAAGAGAACGCCAAAAGCGTTTACGACTGGCTGGAACTGTCCGAACAGCAAAATACAAAGAAGGCCCAGCGGGAATGCCTGGAAAAAGCCAAAGAACTGGAACCCAAGAACTTGGACGTACTGCTGCGGATCCTGCTGCTAGAAAAGAAATCTTACTGGGAATACATTCCCGAAGTCCAAAAAATCCTGGCCTTGGGCAAGGAAGACCTGAAGAAACGGAAACTGTACAAAGAATCCATGGGGGATTTCTATATGGTCCTGGAAACCCGTCCGTATATGCGGGTCCTGCAATTTTATCTAACTATCCTTGCCGGCAGCTATATGATCCAGCAGGCCATCGCGGTTGCCAAAGAAATGCTCAAATTGAATCAGAACGATAACCTGGGAGCTCGTTATACGCTCATGGCCTTGTATGTCTATACGGAAGACGAATTCAATGTCCGGAAGCTGATCCGGGAGCATAAAGAGGAAGAAGACAGTGCCTTTTTCACCATGCCCCTGGCTCTTTTGAAATTCCGCCAAGGCAAATGGGAGGAAGCCAAAGCCATACTGGAAAAGGTCAAGGCACAGTACAAGGGCTTTACGACCTTTCTACGGGATGCGGCAGCAGGAAGAGACGCCTTATATGATGAAGATTTCCATAACGATTATTACCAGCCCTTCACCCGCAGCGAATTGATTACCATTGTGCTGGATTGCGACTTTCTCTGGGACAATGCCCAGGAATTCTTCCGCTGGGCCAAAGCCGCCATGGCTCCGGCTCGAAAAAAAACAGGGAAGAAACAGAATTGACTGCCTGTACTCTGTACAAGTAAAAGCATCTCACGCTTAACGTCTCACATCGAAAGAGGCCATCTGCCAGGGACAGATGGCCTTGAACATATAAAATTTGCTTCCAAATTCTCCATATGGCAATTTCATTCTTTATCCGGTGTACCCGGCAATTTTGTTTACAAGGCAAATGCTACTGCATTTGCCAACCATCAGCGAGAGACGTTATGCGTGAGACGAGAAGCGTTATCAAGACCGGTGCAGCCGGCAATTAAAAGGAGCTTAAAACCATGACTCAATACAATTACTTAATCGTTGGTGCCGGCCTATACGGTGCCGTTTTTGCCCAAAAAGCCAAAGCTGCTGGGAAAAAAGTCCTGGTCATCGATAAACGGAATCATATTGCCGGGAACGTCTATACCAAAACAGTGGAAGGCATCCATGTGCATCAGTACGGCGCCCACATCTTCCATACCAACAACCAGAAAGTCTGGGAGTATGTGAACCAGTTTACCACCTTCAACCGTTTCACCAATTCTCCGGTGGCCAATTACCATGGGGAACTGTTTTCCCTGCCTTTCAATATGTATACCTTCAACAAAATGTGGGGTGTGGTGACACCGGAAGAAGCCGCCGCCAAGATCGAGGAACAGAAACGCCAGGCGGGCATCACCAATCCCCGCAACCTGGAGGAACAGGCTATTTCTCTGGTGGGCACGGACATCTATGAAAAGCTGATCAAAGGCTACACGGAAAAGCAGTGGGGCCGGCCCTGCACGGAACTGCCCGCCTTCATCATCAAGCGGCTGCCCGTGCGGCTGACCTTTGACAACAACTACTTCAATGCCCTGTATCAGGGCATCCCCGTGGGCGGTTACACCAGACTGGTGGCCAATATGCTGGAAGGCATCGAAGTGCGCCTGAACGAGGATTACCTGCAGAATAAGGAAAAATGGGATGCCCTGGCTGACAAAGTGGTCTACACCGGCCCCATCGACGCCTACTTTGGTTACGAATACGGTCCCCTGGAATACCGCAGCGTCCGGTTCGAGACGGAGCTACTGGACAAACCCAACTACCAGGGCGTTGCAGCCATGAACTACACCGACCGGGAAACACCCTGGACCCGGATCATCGAACACAAATGGTTCCAGTTCGGCAAAGATGATAACGGCAACGACTTGCCCCAGACCGTCATCAGCAAAGAATACAGCAGCGAATGGAAACCCGGCGACGAACCCTACTATCCGGTGAACGATGAGAAGAATGGCAGCTTGTATCAAAGATACAAGCTGCGCGCCGCGGACGAACACAACGTACTGTTCGGTGGTAGACTTGGGGAATATAAGTACTACGATATGGATGCAGTGCTCGCGGCGGCGCTGGCCGCCTTTAGGGCAGTCACTAGTCTCTAGTCACTAGTCCGCAGCTGAAGGAAGCCAACATACTGTTGGCTGAATGAATAAAAGCAGTCACTAGTCTCTAGTCACTAGTCTGCAGCCGAATGTTGCCAACTTCCGTTGGCTTTAAATTAAAATAAAATATCATAGCGTTCAGCAGCTTACTTGCAATTGACTTTCTAGGAGGAGCAGACGATGGAATACTCTCATAAAAAGTTGACTGTATGGCAACGTGCCATGGAACTGACAGATTATGTACTCGATTTAACGGAACACTTTCCAGGAAAAGAACAGTATCGCCTGGTGGATCAGATGTGCCGGGCTGTAGTATCCATTCCCAGCAATATTGCTGAAGGTAGGGGCAAGGGAAGCGATAAAGATTTTATCCGCTATCTGCTCATTGCCCGTGGTTCTGCCTGTGAATTGGATACCCAGTTGCTGATCAGCCATAAACGGAATTACATCAATCAGCAGCAGACCCAGAAAGCGTGCGCTATGTGCTATGAAATCACTTCCATGCTGACTGCCCTTATTGCCAAACTGGATAAGGACAACCATTGGAAAACAACGAAATTATAAGTTCAAAGTCAGCATCAGCTGACTTCCATAAGCTAGTGACTAGAGACTAGTGACTAGTGACTGGTGAAAGGAGTATCATGAACATCACCATCCTGATTGCCGCCCATAAACCCTACTGGATGCCCTCTGACCCTGTTTACCTGCCTTTGCAGGTGGGGGCCGAGGGGAAATCCTTAATCCCGGGGTATGTGCCGGACAATACCGGGGACAACATTTCGGCCAAGAATCCCCATTACTGCGAACTGACCGGGCTTTACTGGGCCTGGAAGAATCTTTCCTGTGAATACATCGGCCTGTGCCATTATCGGCGGTATTTCGGCCACCGGGTCCATACGGACGACCTGGAAAAGAAAAAGGCTGCCATCTTCAGCAAGGCCGATTACGAAAAGCTGCTGAGCCAGTACGATGTGATCCTACCGGTGAAGCGGAATTATTACATTGAAACCGTCCGCAGCCAGTATGAACACGCCCATTACAAAAAAGACCTGGACGAAGTGGAAGCCATCGTCAAGGAAAAATATCCTGAATACAGCGCTGCCTTCACCACGGTCATGAATCGGCGCAAGCTGCACATCCTGAACATGTTCGCCATGAAAAAGAGCCTGTTCGATGATTATTGCGCCTGGCTGTTCGACATCCTGTTCACCCTGGAAAGCCGCATCGATATCTCCGGTTACAGCCCGTACGAAGCCCGGATCTACGGCTTCCTGTCCGAACGCCTCTTCAACGTCTGGCTGGAAAAGCAGGGGTTGAGGGAAGTGGAAGTGCCGGTGGTGTTTTTGGAGAGAGTCGACTGGCCTAAAAAAATCAGAGACTTCCTTGGTCGGAAGTTTTTTGGGAAGAAGCAATAAAGAAGTCAGAGCGCTCGCTTTGCTCGCTTAAAGATGTCAGATGTCAGCTTGTGTAGCGATAAAAGGTAGTATCGTTGTACTTGTCGTAACAAGCTGACATCTCGAGGCCATAGGCCGAGTCTGACTTTAAGCTGTGGTGGAGTTTGCATTGAGGAGAGAGGATTTGGACCCGTCGTTTTGGGAGTATTTAAATGAAATAATTAATGAGTGAAGAAATACAAATTATTTAAAAAATTTTGAAACGTAAATATCCCAAATAAGATTGCTTTTATTTCTGCATTTGGTGTATTATGAAAATGGGGAACTTTTTAATAATGGTAAATCTTAATAAGTAATCTAGATAATTTTTATTGATTTGATTTAAGTGGATTTTATAGTGATTTAGTTTCAATATGACGGTAATTCAAAAGGGAGAATAAAAATGCGAATTACTTTATTAAAGATAAATAAATTTCGTCTCTTTGAAAATCAGTCATTTCGATTAGGAAAATATATTACAGTATTTTCTGGAACAAATGCTGTTGGCAAATCTACTATCTTAGGAATGTTAGGAAATAGCAGTGAATTAAAAGTTAAAGATGGAAGACCTATTTTACAAAAACAGTTCCGAACGGAATTTAGCGAAATTTTCAAAATGAGTCAAACCTATGATGCTTCAGCTTCTAATATAGCTGAAGTAGATTTTGATGACAATGATAAAAGAATTTATAGAATTACTTGGCAAAAGCGCAGAAAAACCACGAAAAATTCTAAAAATGAATCTGTAACAAGTGTAAAATTAAGACCCAGAATGATACCAGAATATATTGATTCTACTACTAAAAGAAAACATTCACAAAAGAAAAACTGGCCCACACTATTTTTAGGATTATCTAGATTATTTCCATTAGGTGAATCTGATACGAAAAATTTAACTGGTAATAGATACGAAGATGATGATCAAGACATGAAGGTGGAAAGAGAAAAGGCTTATAAATATATATTGTCAATTAATAGTGAAATCAAGGAAGTTAATACCGTAGCATTAGATGAAACATCAAGAAAAAAAGTAGTGGGTATTACAACAGATACGTATGATTATCTTTCTAATTCTAGTGGTCAAGATAATTTAGGTCAGATTATGTTAGCTGTTGATTCGTTTCGACTGTTACAAAAGAACAATCCCCAAAAGTATAATGGTGGTTTATTATTAATTGACGAGCTTGAAGCAACCTTGCATCCATCTGCTCAAAATAGATTGTTTGATTATCTTTTGAAATCCGCTAAAAAACTAAATTTACAGATTGTGTTTACAACACATAGCTTAAGTTTATTAGATTATATATGTAAAAAAACAGAACATAATAAAAATGAAAATGTAGAGGGGAATATTTGTTTAAATGATATAGAACTCTATTATTTAAGCATTGCGAACGGGATAGATAATCTGGCTATTGTTTCAAATCCTGATTATAGACAAATAATGGCATTTCTTTATGAAAATCCTAGATTAAGCTTGACTTCTACTACTAAGGTTAAAATTTTAACTGAGGATGAGGAAGCTAGATGGTTTATCACCAAATTATTAGAAGGAACAACATTGGAAAATCAATTTGATCTTTTACCTATAAAAATTGGTAAGGATTCATTGCTTTCTCTTGCTAAAGGTGACCCATTGTACGTAAGTTCTAAAATTATTGTGCTAGATGGGGATGCAGATCAGAATCAAAATACTAAAAGAGCTATTGATGACCTTAGTAGAAATAAAAATTATAAAATATGCACATTGCCAGGGAAAGATTCACCAGAAAAAACTCTATTACATTTTTTAGATGGTGATTCAGAAATAGCTAAAGAATATTTTAATCAAGACATTTGCATTCGTATGGCGGTTACCCAAAGTGCATTTCATTTTGATAAAAATATCAACAATGTTCATGCTGGTCGTGAAGAGCTTAAAAAGTGGTTTCAAAACTATAAAACTATTTTTGAACAAACAGGATTAATTAGTTATTACATTCTAGATAATGAAATTGAGGTAAAATCCTTCCGAGATAAATTACAGCAATTCTACCAATATATAGTGAAACATTGTGTATAGTGTATCAACCAATTGACTTTTAACGGAGGATATGAGTTATGCCTTATAGTTATTCACCTCTTAGATATCCTGGTGGAAAATCACAACTCTATAATTTTATACTGCATACTTTCGAAATTAATCAGCTACAAAATATTACTTATTGTGAACCATTTTGTGGTGGAGCTGGGATTGCCATTAAACTACTTCTTAAGGGTAAAGCAAAGCATATTATATTAAATGATTCTGATATTGCAATTTATTCTATTTGGAAGTCCATCTTGGAAAACGAAGCTGATCTTATTGAAAAAATATTAGATACTCCAATTACAATTGATGAATGGTATAAGCAGCATACTAAATATATGGAGCTCAAAAAAAATAAAAAATACTCTTTGGAATTAGGATTCGCAACATTTTTTTTAAATCGTACTAATCATTCAGGTATTATAGAAGGTGGTCCGATTGGTGGATTTAAACAAGATGGAAAGTATAAATTAGACTGCAGATTCAACAAAGAAAATTTAATAAAGAAAATCAGAAAAATTTCATCATCATCTAGTAAAATTTCTTTATATAATATGGACGCAATAGAATTTATAGATAAGGTAATAAAAAAGAAAATGGGAAAGGAAACATTTATTTTTTTTGATCCTCCTTATTTTAAGCAAGGAAAAAATTTATATCAAAATGCGTTGGACGAAGAGTATCATAAAATTTTAGCTAATAAAATTGAGTCATTAAATAAACCTTACTGGATTGTAACTTATGATAATGAAGATAAAATTAAAAATAGTTATAAAGAATGTGATGGATGGTACTATGATATACGCTATAGTGTAAATAAAAAGAGAAAGGATGCAGAACTATTATATAGTACTGATCGCTTAAAAATAGACTCTTACGATAAAATTCTATTGAAAAAAATATAGGTTTATAATTTATTTTTTCGTAAACTTTTCCTATTTGTATGGGAGGATATATAGAATGAAAGTTGCGGCCGTAGTAGTTACTTATAATAGAAAAATTCTTTTACAGGAAAATATTGAGCATTTACTCAATCAGAGTAAAAAAGATATCCTGGATATTATTATTATTGACAATGCCAGTACAGACGGTACGGATCAAATGCTGAAACCTTATGCAGAAGCAAAAAAAATTATCTACAAGAATACAGGTGCTAACCTTGGTGGTGCGGGTGGCTTTCAATACGGGATTAGGTATGCTGCTAAAAATAACTATAACTTTGTTTGGGTCATGGATGATGACTGCATGCCAGAAGTTAATTCATTAGAAGAATTTTTAAAGGCGGATGAAAGACTAAATCATCAATATGGTTTTTTGTCGAGTAAAGTTTTATGGAAAGACGGTAATCTTTGTACAATGAATGTACAAAGAAAAACTTTAACAAAAAACGTAACAGATTTTTCATCTGATTTAGTGCCGATTACTATGGCTTCTTTTGTATCACTTTTTATTCCTCTGGAAACAATCATAAAAGAAGGACTTCCTATTAAGGAGTTTTTTATTTGGACAGATGATTGGGAGTATACACGGCGTATTTCCTTAAATCAAAATTGCTACCTGGTTAATAAAAGTGTGGTAGTGCACAAGTCGAACTCCAATATTGGCGCAAATATTTCTAACGACAGTTTAAATCGCTTAGATCGGTATAATTATTTATACCGTAATGACGTTTATCTTTATAGAAGAGAAGGCTTTACTGGCTTTATGTATGAATTTGCTCGGCTTCTATTCCATTCTCTTCGGGTGATTTTAAAAGCCCCCAATTATAAAATCCAAAGGTTGCAAAAAATATGGGGCGGAACCTTGAATGGGCTCTCATTTCATCCAGCTATTGAATATTTGAAAAAATGAAAGGCTGTTTATGAATATACTTCTTGTTTCTTCAGATAATAATAAGACATCAGGGGCTTTCTTATGCTTGATCGATTTAGCTTTAAATTTAAGAAAGCAATACGATCATAAAGTTATAGTAGTGGTACCAAAAGATGGTGATGGTGTCGAACTGTTGGAACAATATCAAATACCATTTTATTTTGTTCGCTCCTTTAGTTGGGTTACATATAATGGTTATGGCTTAAAGGCAATGGCTAAAACAGCATTTAAAAAACTGGCCATGATCTTTAATAAACTTGCCGTTCAAGAAATAGCCAGGATAATTGATAAGGAAAATATAGATATAGTGCATATCAATACTATCTTTTCTTATGTTGGAGCTTTAGCAGCCATTTCAATGCATAAAAAATTGGTGTGGCATATTAGAGAATCTTTAAATCATGGTTTTGCATCGCATATCATTAATGAGAAAAAAGGCTTTGAATTAATTAATCGAAGTAATAAAGTTATAGCAGTATCAAATACAATAAAAAAAGAGTATAGTAAATATATTGATGATAGTGTGTTTGAAGTAATTTATGATGGGGTGGATTCTAGATTCTATAATCCGGATCATAAAATACTGCAGTCAGACGAAGTAATATTTGCTAATATTGGTGCTCTGGTACAAGATAAAAACCAAATTGAACTTTTAAAATGTTTAAAAGCTGTGATGGAGCATGGAACGAAAAATTTTAAATTGCTTATTATTGGTGATGGTTTTTTAAAAGATAGATTAAGCTCATATGTAAAATTCAATAATCTTGATAATAATGTTAAATTTCTTGGCCGCAGAAACGATGTGAATGAAATCTTATCGCATGTGGATTGCCTATTTAGTGTTTCCAAGGCGGAGGCTTTTGGGCGAACATTGATTGAAGCAATGCTCAGTGGAAGTTTAGTAATAGCTGCTCAATCAGATAATAGTGCAGCTAAAGAATTAATTAAACCAGGGTACTCTGGGTTAATTTATAATCTTGGTGATATAAAGCAATTAAGTCAAATAATATTGGAAATTTGCCAACATAAAAGTGATAATAAATTTAGGAATTTAGCTGTAAAGGGGCAATGTGATGCGATTGCAAAATATAATGGCATAAATACAGCGAAAATGGTAAATGATATATATTTAAGTTTATGAGGGACTATGATGAATAGCGAGCCTAAAGTTTATATTATCGTTTTAAATTACCGAAATTATACAGATACTATTGAATGTCTGGAAAGTTTATTGAAATTGCAATATGGAAATAAAGAAATTATTGTTATAGACAATGCTTCACCCAATGACTCAAATAAATATTTAAAACAGTGGGTTTTTGAAAATAAGGGTCAACCAGTTGAATTCATAGCCAATAATTCAAACTTGGGATATGCAGGCGGAAATAATGTGGGTATACGCAGAGCACTAAAGGACCCAAAAATGCAATTTGTATGGGTGTTGAACAACGATACAATAGTGGATTCAAATGCTTTGACAGCATTAGTAGAAAAAATGAATGACAATTTAAATGTTGGAGTTTGTGGATCAAAATTAATCTATAATTGGGATAGAACTAAAATTCAAGGCTTTGGCGGAATTTACAACAAATGGGTAGGAGCAGTAGGAACCATTAAAAATGAAAATGAAATTGATAAAATGGACTATGTAATAGGAGCATCTATGTTCATTAGACGCGAAGTATTGACTACAATAGGTCTACTAAGCGAGGACTATTTTCTGTTTTTTGAAGAATTGGATTATGCACAAAGAATTAAGGGAAAGTATTTAATGTCATGTGCATGCGATAGTATTGTTTATCATAAAGAAGGTGCAAGTATAGGTGCAAAGGCTGCTAAACCGAAAGAAACTAGCTACATATCAGATTATTATACAATAAGGAATCGTATACTTATCACGAAAAAATATTTTCCATATTGTTTATTTACAGTGTATCTGGGTCTATTCATTGCTATTTTCAATAGAATAAGAAGAAAACAATACGATAGGATAAAAATGATTATAAATCTTATGCTCAATAAAAAGGATATGCAATTGGAATTCTCCAATTCACAAAAATGAAGTTGGAAATCAAATCAAAATTGGAGTGAGATGAGATGAAAATCCTTTTTCAAAGTAGAGAAGATTTGTTTACTACTTTGGGTGGCGATACAGTACAAATTTTAAAAACTAAGCAGGAACTTGAAAAATTGGGTTACAAGATAGATATAGATTGTAGTATTGATGTTAAGGCCGGACTATAATTGACCCAAAGGGCCGGAAAAAAATGACCCACCTCATACCAAAATGGATTACCATAATAAGTGAGCAAACTTGTTAGGGGGTAGTCCAAAATGATAGGAAGTGGGCTT
>Ga0256404_1009718_pt1 | contig 13647 bp, 5 predicted proteins | sample RumenRJG_01DNA_FD_185990 | JGI IMG/M metagenome (GOLD analysis project Ga0256404, IMG submission 185990) | Bovine rumen microbial communities from Lethbridge, Alberta, Canada - RJG_01 | ecosystem: Host-associated > Mammals > Digestive system > Stomach > Rumen | place: Canada: Alberta | collected...
TATCAGTATCCTGAACGGCGTAAGGCGAAGTATAAGTCGCATCGTCGGTATTCTCCATATAGACTGTGATATTAGCACTTAATGCACTCGTATAGTTTGTGCGTCCCTTCCAAGCCAGAGAGGTAATTGATACGTTGCCGTCTTGTCCTACAACAGCAGCTGGATAGATGCTCTCGCAGACATTGGTCGACTCTCTCACATCGATAGGCCAATCGCTGCTCTCAGCGTTGGCCGTTCCCAATGTAGCCGATGTGACGGAAGCCTCCGGTGCAACATCGATAGTAGCCTCCGTAGCGAACACTTCACCATCGGTCGTCTCTATCTGGAATGTCACCGTCTGGCTGCCGCTCTTATGCGGGGTATAGACAAAGCTGAACTCCTTCTCCTCGCCAGCGGCTAAGGTTGTGGGCTCGGCGGTCGTGATAGTCTCACCGTCGACAATAAGCTTCAGCGTGTAAGCGTCGGCAGCTTCTTCGTTGGCGGTGGCATTCTTCACCTTCACCGTCATCTCGCTGTCGTAGTTCACCGTACCCGTAACAGGAACGCTCTTCGAGACAAAAGCAAAGTCGTGGGTCTTCTCTATCAGCTGCGGACCGATGATGTCGTCTATATACACCTGCTTGCCCTCGAAGGCGAAGTAGAGCTGACTGGCAGGCATGCCCGTCACCGTGAAACGCTTCACGGCATAGCAGTTGTAGCCCCAGTTCTCTGTAGATATCTTGTTCGTCTCTTCTGTAGCTGTTGTCGAGAAAGTATCAAGCAGTGTCCACTGCTCACGGTCGGCAGAATAGTACACCTTCACCTCGGCACTGGTGTTGCGCATGGCAGCCGAGAAGCTCAAGGCATCGCCTGCCTTAACATTCAATTGCGGCGTAATCAGCTTCGTGGCGGTATTGCTGTTGTGCTGCACCCAATAACTGCTGGCAAGCCCATAGCGCCAACTGGGAGCATTAATGCTCCATCCGCTCTCCGAAATCATATTCTCCGGAATCTTGTTCTCTTCAAAATCAACATACCACTGTCCTTTTGCTGGAACGGCGCCATGCAATGCCAGTACGATAGGTTCAGCGTCGGCGATGGCGATGGTCATCGCGCCAACACGCTCACCGGCAACACCGGCCTTCATCCTTACCGTTATATCCTGCGTACCATGTGCCGGCACCACTGTTTCGTTTGTAGAAACCGCATTGCTACCCAACTCATAGCCATCAGGCAGACTGATGCTCTCCAACGTCATCGGGGCAGCACCATTGTTCTTCAGCGTGAAGGTCTTCTCCACAGCCTCGGTGCTCACACCGAAATACTGTATCGAACCCGTCTCTAACTCGCTGTCGTCGCCTTGGCGGGTGATGGCAGGAATAGCCTCGTAGGGCGTAATCGTGAACGTCGGGCCCACAAACACTTTGCCCGAGACATTCTCACGCACATCGACGCTAAGCGTGCCGCTGGCATAGTTGCTCACATTGAGCGTCGTCGTCAGTACCTCAGTGGCAGTGGCATCCATGGCCAAGTCGGCAAAGATAGGCTGCGTCATCAGCACATTGCCCGTAGCGTGGTCAATCAGATTAAGACTGTAAGCCTCAGTACCTTCTTCGCTCTCGTCAAACGTCTCACCGACAACCATGTCGTAGTCGCCGATATTCTTCAGCACAGCACTCATGCCGATACTGAACGAACCGTCGGCAGCAGCATCCAGTTCAGTAATCGACGGCTCTGCCGACGCCGTCTCTATCTGCAGCTCATACTTCAGCTCAGGATAAGCCCGCGAACAATAGAAGTCGTCGAAGTCCAGATTGTCTATCCTTATACCGACATATACATTTTCGGCAGCATCAAGGGTCACCTCCACCTGCTGCCACTCCGACGTAAGCTCCGGCAGGGTGAACGAAATCTCGTTGCCGATAGAGAACGAACCGCCGCTCTCAGCAAGATAAAAGAGTTTCAGGCTCGATGATGCCGTGCTCGTCTTGCGTACATAGAACGACAAGGTGGCATTGTTGCGCAATGAGGGTGTCACCAACAGGTCGTTCACCTGATGGCTGCCGCCCAGCGTCTGGCTGCCCACACGCAGGAAGGCACCGTCGTCATGGCCACCTGTAGCCTGCTGCGAATAACTCACAAAATACTGTTGGCTCCAGCTATACGCTTGGTAGCTCTCCACGATATGACTCCAGCCTCTTGGCGCAAAGGCATGGTCGCTCGTGTCCATCGGCCGGCTGAATGTCTCGGTGTAGTCCTTTACACTCAAAGCGAACACTTGTGCGCTACACCAGAGCATCAGCACCGTTAGAATAAAAATGTTTTTTTTCATTGTGTAGATTGTTTTTTATTTGATGATGATTTTCTTTCCGTTCTTTCCTTGCAAGCGTCCTTCGGCCGAGCGCACAATATATACACCCTTCTTCATCGAGGGTACCTCGTACCCACGAGAAATCAGCCGGCCCTGCAAGTCATACACACTTCCATAATTATCAATTGTCAATTGTCCATAATTATCAATTTTCAATTGTCCATTATCAATTGTAATAACACCTGTGGGTATAGGGGCATCGGTTATCGTCAGCGTACCGGGGATATATTCCATCTCATAGTTATGAGCCTGTCCGCCGCTGACAGTCAGTGGATATTCGCCCGCTGGCGACTGCCATGTGGCCGTCGTCGTGACGATGGGAAGCTCGTCGAGCACCGACTCATCCTCGTCGTTGCGCCAACCCTCATAGCTCACCATGAACTCGGGGTTGTGCTGATAGGCAGGACGCTCAGCGTCGTTGGCCGTCACCGTCAGCAAGGCGGGCAGCACGAAGAGCGTACCGTCAACATAATCGACAGCCTCGTCCGTGATACTTCCAGCCGTGATGTGGATAGGATATTCGCCTACGGGAGACAGCTCGTCGGCATCGCACGTCAGCTCAGGTACACCGCCCGACAAAGCATCGCCCGTCACCTTATAACCATATCGCGAAGGATTAGCCTCACCATACTCACGGTAGGCGTTCGTCACCTTGATGGTCGTGCCAAACTCCTTGATATTGTCGAAGTTGATGGGCTGAGTATCGTTCATATACGTACCCTTGAAGTCGCGCCAGCCTTCAGCAGCCTCGTATTTCGCCTTACTGCCGGCACGAACGAGAATGGTGCAGGCTCGCTTCACGACATCCCTAAAGCATTCGCTCCCTACGACGGGAGGCTCCACGGCAAAGAGCTTCAGCTGCCGCAGCGAGGCACACCCACGGAAAGCCTGTTGGCCGATAGCCGTGACGCTGTTGGGCATCTCCACACCTACCAGCTTCGTCGCCTCGTAGAAGGCATAGTCGTGGATGGCGGTGAGCCCCTGCGGCATCACATAATAAGCCGTTTGGTCGTAAGGCAGGGCAGCGATGAGCTCCGTCTTGTCGGCATTGTAGATGAGGTTGCCGTCGAGGCGGTATTCCTTGTCGTCGCCCTCTGGGATGGTCAGCTCCTGCAGACGGGTGCAGCCAATGAAGGCTCCGTCGCCGATGCTGATGGTGGAGGACGGCAGGCGCAGTGTCTGCAGGGCTGTGCAGTGGGCGAACATCAGAGGAGTGATGTCAGAGAGGATGGTGGCATTGGTGAGGTCAAGATACTTGAGGATACCCTGTGTGGGCTGCATCTCGTCGTCGCTGCCAGCCATGAAGCGCAGTGTACGGATGTCGTCGTCATTAAGAGGTCCGCTGATGGTGAGTTCTTTGACCCGCAGCAGCTCCTCGTCGTTGTAGCGATTGGAGAGTTCACCGGGGGCTGTCAGTGAGATGTTCTCCTTGATGGTCTCCAGGACGTGGTCAGGCTTGATGCCCATGATGGCATCCTGGTTCATGGAGAACTGGTAGGTACGCGGGTTGAGTAGTGAGATGTCGAAATAGCCATTGTCGTCGCCATACCATCCCCAGTTGACGTGGACGAGTCCGTCAGCATTGTATCCGTCGATGACGAAGGCATGTCCTCCCTGTGCTACATCGTTGGCTCCATAGAAGATGGGGCGCCCTTCGGCAAGCTCGGTGAACACCTTGTCCATCCATTGCTGGTCGGAATAGTTGTCGCGGTCTTCCTTTGTTGTGGTGTTGGCATAGCCGAAATACTTGACGAGTGCTTGTGCGGCGTCGGTGGTGAGTGCTGCCGAGGCTGTGGGACGGTAGATCATGTTGGAGGCTACGCCACAGTCGTACATCAGCTTGGCGACGGCGAGAGCCTGTTGTTCGTTGTAGGCGGCGGAGCCGCTGCTTGCTGAACCGGCTTGGGCATCGGCGGAGCCGCTGCTTACTGAACTGTCGCTGCTGCGGTAGGAGGGGAGCATGTTGTCCCAGTCGTAGTAGCTCTCGGAGAAGTCGACCTCGAGTTTCTGGCCTGTGACGTCGCCAGCGGGGTAATAGATATGGTGGTAGCCCTGTCCATGCTCGGGGAAGCGGTGATAGTACATGATTTGTGCGAGTGCTGTTGCGACGCATCCTGTGAGACAATGCCCTTGGACGGTCTCGCCCATGCTGCCCGTTGACGTACCGTAGGGGCAGAGGTTGGAGTAGGGCTCTTCCTGTCCCCATTTTGCCGTGACGAGTTCAGGGACAGCCTCGGGGAAGCGGTCTGTGTCGGGCTTGATAGGTGAGAATTGTTTCCCGCTCTTGATGATGGCTGATGCTGCCTCGTCGATGGCTTGGAGCCACCAGGAGAGGGGCCCTTTATTTAGAGGAGAGAGGAAAGAGGAGGGAGGAGAGAGGTACGAGGTGCGAGGTATGTAGGCGAGTACTTCGGGCAGCAGGTCGTCGGTAGAGAGGACGACGAGGCTGGTTGTGTCGTCGGAGGCGTAGATGGCGTAGGTTTTGGTCGCTGTGATACAGCGACTTACAGGACCTAAGGGGGCTCCTTTTTTTCGAGGTGCGTTGTACGAGGTACGAGGTGCGAAGAGTGATGAGGAAGGAGCGATGAGGAGGCTGTCGGCGGTATGCTGCAGCTGCTTCTGCGTCCTTGGTGCTGGCGAGGCGCAGAGGGGGAGGGGACTGCACGTCCCCTCCAGCGGGAAGATTCCCTCCAGCGCGAGGAATATAGATGAGAAAACGAATGTTCGGAGCATTGTGTAAAGGTGTTTTTAGGGTACGACAACTTTATGGGCATCGGCGGAGCCGCTGCTTGCTGAACCGTTGCCGATGCGCAGGATGTAGGTGCCACGTCGGAGGTTAGCCACCACATCGCCCACGGTCTTAAGTACCAGCTGTCCGTCGATGGTTGTGATGACGACTTGTCGTGTGGCGTGTGCTGGGCTTTGGGTGACGATGATCTGTCCGGGGAGGACGGAGATATTTGCGTCGGCAGAGCCACTTACTGAACCGATAGCTGTGGGTGTGGGGTTGACGTAGACCTCGTTGGAATAGGTTGACTCGCCGATGTTGTAGACGACGGTGACGGCATAGGTGTGCGGTTGGTTGTCCATCTGGGTGTCAGTCCAGGAGGTTACGTCCTTAGCGATACTGGCCACCTTCTGTCCGTCGCGATAGATGTTGTATCCTACGACTTCGAGCTTGGCACCGATGCCTTGGTAGGTAACATCGTCGATCATCATGGCGAAGGGGACGGGGTTGAGTGTGGGCGAGATGTACTCTACGGCGAAGAACTTAGTCCCCTGCGGCAGTGTGACGGAATATTCGAGCCACTCGCCGTTGGTCATGTCGGCCACGGTGTCGAGGGGAATGAAGTCTTCGTGGTGGTTGGAGTTGAGGGAGTAGAGGATACGCATCTGCTCAGGCGACTGTGTGTCGAGGACGCGGTAGAAGAAGCTGACCTGCTGTTCGTCGCCAGAAAGCTGGGGCGACATGAGCCAGTTGGCGTTGGCCATAGCATCCATATAGTTGGCCGAGACGGTGAAGAGGAACTGCTTACCGGAGTGAGCCGTGACGAGATCGTTGGCATTGTCGGTGTTGAAGAGAATCCAAGACATCGGCATACCGGCGCCCGGGAAGTCGCCGAACTCGCGTACGCGATAGGTGCCTCCCTCATCGCCATCGAAGGTAGCCCAGTTGCCGAAGTGTTCGAAGTCGGAGATGGAATACTGTTCGAAGTCGTCAGTGACGGTCTCCTTCTGTATGACGGGGGCTTCCCAGGAGAGGACAGAGACGGCGTCGGCAGAGCCGCCGCTTACTGAACGGGAGGCTGTGAGGGTGACGGTGGGATAAGCCGAGTGTTCGATGGTCACAGGCACATCGGGCGTCACGTTGTCGTCTTTGTCAGCATCGAGGTTGTAGTCGGCCACGGCATGAATCTGTGCGATGCCCGCATCCTCGATGGCCGGTTTCCATGTGAGCTGATAAGTAGAGTCGCATCCTACGCGGAGCGTTCCGCTTGGCACTTCGGCCACCTGTTGGTTGTTGGCGAAGAGCTGCACGCGGAAGTTGCGAGCGTCGCGCGTACCTCTATTGTATACACGCACGTAGAAATGGTTGTCTTCGGCAGCGCGTACATAACGCGGCACAGCCATCGTTGTCTGGAGATTGTAGGGCACCATGTCGCGCACCTGTACATCGTCGAAAGCGACGGGTGTGTTGACATCGGCACACTGAGCCTGGAAGTGGAGGCGGATATAGCGAGCATCGGCGGCTCCCTCGATCATGATGGTGGTGTCGCGCCATCCCTCTTCGCCAGTGAGTGTATTGAAGTCGATATCCTGCAAGAGCGTTGTCTCGTCGTCGGCATTCTTCTGGAGAGCCACCTTTAGGTGCGTGTCGGTGCCGGGATAAGCATAGTAGGACAGACGTACGCCTGGCTGTACAGCTCCGAGGATGGCTATCTTCGACGACACATAGTCGGCCGTCGTTGCCTCTTCAGAGGGTGTGAACATGGCGCAATGGCCGTCGTTGTCGCTGGAAGTGGTGGTGTAATACTGGCTGAACGATCCGACGCCGTTGTTAGTCCATCCCTGCTTGTCGGTGAATCCCGTCGAGAAGCTCTCGGTGTAAGGCAACTGGTAAGGTGTACCGATGATGATGCTGTTGGACGTGCCTCGTCCGCTCTCGCCCATCTCGTTGCTGCAGTGGACATGATAGTAGAGACGTTCCTGCTGCCAAGAGAGGTGGAAAGAGCTCTCGTCGGAGGTGAAGCTGGTGGCTCCCTTCTGACTGATGGTCATCCAAGCCCCATCGCTACGCTGGACACGGTAAGAGAGTTCGTCGGGGTTGACATAGCCTCCGTGCTCGCCTGCAGTGGGTGCAGTCCAGGTGACGAGGACCTCGTCGTCGGCCGTTTCGACGAGCCGTACATTCTGCGGCGGCAGCGGTTTGTCGACACCGATAAAGGCCGAAGCTGTAGCGCTGACGCCCAAGCCAGCCTCGTTGGCAGCAACGACGGTGTAGCTGACGACGCCATTCTGTTCAGGAATATCTTCGAACGACAGCGAAGCGCCCACGGCAGGGTTGTTGAATGTATGTACCAGAACTTCGTTGTTGCGATAGACATCGATCTTGGAGATAGCCGTGAGCGAGCCGTCGGCACTGTTCTTCGTGGGAGCCGTGAAGCTGACGGTGGCCTTCTTCTCGCCCTTTGGTGCTGCGACGACGCTGAGGTTGGTCACCTCGGCCGGAGCATCGTTCATGGCATTGAGCTCGACAGAAAGGTCGTCGATGGTGAGCTCGCTGCCTTGCGAGGCCTTCGGTGTGGTGACATGGAAAGCGAAGGAATAGTCGCCATCGGCTGAGGGCCGCACGACAAACGTATAGGAGGTCATGTCGGTGCCACTGATGGTGGCCTCGTCAAGGATGATGTTGGAAAGGCTCTCGGGTGTCTTTCCCATGCCGTAGCAGACGGTGAGCTTCTCATCGCGACTGCCATATCCGAAAACAGCATGGCCAGATGCGCTGAACGAGAGTAGATAAGAGCGGTCGGCAAAGAGCTGTAGGGGCGGAGAGATGAGCCAGTCGTCGGCAGCCCCCTGTGCAAAGAGACTGTTGTATTCGGCCTGTCCTTCGGTGTTGACGGTCCAGGTGGCAGCATCGCTGTTGGCGTTCAGCACGGTGAAGAACTGCAGCGCATCGGCTGTGTCGAATGATTCGGCATAAGGAATGGTGAGGTGGTCGCCGAAAGAGAGTCGGTTGGTGTAGGCCGAGACGCCCTCCATGGTGCTGTTATAGGGTGTGACCATATAGTAGTAGAGCTTGAGCATGGAGGGGTCGATATGGTCGGTATAGGTTGTGCCGCTGACATTCTGAGCGACGACCTCGTTGTCGGGATAGCGTACGATGGTATAGGTAAGGTCTTCGGCAGCCACCGCCTTGTCGTGGATACCCTTCGTAGGATGCGCCCACGAGATTGTGGCCGTGCCGTCGTCAGTGATGGAGAGCGAGAGGTTGTCGGGGTTGAGCGGTTCGTCGTAACCGATCCAAGTGACCAGCTTCGTCTCTTGTCCGCGTCCGGCATCGTTGGAACAGACCACAAGGAACTTGACCTGTCCGTTTTCTACCGTCACATCCTGGATTGTCACTTTCTTACCGGCCTTACCGGTGCCTTCAGCCTTCAGTTGGCCGTTGGCAAACAGCTGATAGCTGACATCGCCCTCCAGGTCGTCGCCGATGACTGTCTCGTCGGGCAGGTTGAACGACACCGTTCCCGTTGTGCTATTGCCAGCGAAGTTGGCCTTCAGGTTCGTCACCTTATAGGGAGCATCGTCGGCGGCAGCGGCCTTTGGTATGAAAGCTCCCACAAGCTGTTCGGCATGCGGATAGTTGACGAAGAGCTCAGCGGCACCTGTCGTCAGGTCGATGGTGTAGAGTCCGGCATTGTTGTTGTCGATGATGCCCGAGAAGTACATCTGGTTGGTGTCTTCGTCGAAGAAAGCCGACTGTCGGGCTGCACTGAAGTTGACCCCCGTGCTGCCCACCAGCTGCATGACTCCTGTCTTCTTATCGATTTTGTAGAGCTGGTTGTTCCATGAGATGCCATAGAGCTGACCTTCGTTGCTACAGGCCATACCGATGAAGTGTCCCGTGCCAAGCTGTATGATGCTACGCTTGAAGCCCTCGGCGAAGTTGATGGCAGCCAGTTCGAAGCCTGAGAGGTCGTCGGTGTAGAAACAACCGTAGACCAGGTCGGTGGTGGGATCGTAGGCCAGGTCGGTTGCCGTCAGTCCGTTATCGACCTGCGAATGGGTGAGCTGTGCCCATGTCTTGGCATTGTAAGACGAATAGTAAGTATAAATCTCGTCGCTGTAGTAGCTGGTGGACGTCGTGATGAAGTGGTAGGTGCCATCGACGCAGACGCCACCGCCGTTAGCATTGATCTCAGCATCGGCCACCTGAGTGAAGGTGACGGCATCGGAAGCCACCAAGGGGAACGACCACATACGATACTCGGGGATGTCGTACGAGCTCCAGTTGTTGGCCGACATGATGCTACCATAGACCAGCTTCTGCGCTCCGGCGCGGTAGGGAGTCTGGAGAGCCGTCGGCTCACCGATGCGTGCTGTGGGCACCAAGAGAGGATAGTCGCGGAAGCTGCCAGTCTGGAAGACGGGATACTTCTTGAGGAACTGCTGTCGCAGCTGTGCCATCTCGCGTGGTGTTAGGTTCTTAACACGGGTAAAATCGCCTTTCGGCAACGTGTTCTGTGCCATGACGTTGAGTCCGAAAAGACAAGTCAGCAGAACACTGACGAAGAGGAGTGAGGTTTTCTTCATTGTTTGATGGTTAGATAATTATTGTTTATTTTTTGATTGTCTTGAATACACGACCGTCAGAGAGACGGACCACGTTCAGCCCCGGCAGGAGCTTGGCTGTTGCCATGCCCGTGGTTGTATAGGTCGCTGCGGAACAGCGACTTACTGAACCTTGGGGAGCGGGAGAGGTGATGGCGGTGGGAATGGCGGGCTTGTCGCTCCAGCGGGCGATGGCTGCATTCACCACATGGTTGTCGGCATCGAGCAAGAGCGCCACGACCCGGCAATTGGCGGGAACAAGGATGTTCTCGGGCATGGAGAAAGAGAAGGTATGGGTAGTCCAGTTGCCAGCCTCCATATCGGCAGGCAGCGAATTGTCGATACCATTGAAGGGGGAGAGCAGCGAGCGCGCCACATGGCGGTAGTACATCTCTTCGGCGGGAATCACCTTAGGCTTGTCCTCGTAGCCTGCCATCTCGCCGCTGAAGCCGCCGGCATAGCCATTGGCCTGGTTGTAGCGGGAGTCGTCGGGCTGGTGGACACTGTCTTCGACCATTACGTAGGCCATGTGCCATCCGTTGGCAACAGCCCCTTCGCGCAGCATGACGCGAGCCGTAGCCTCAGCCTGTGTTGAGTCTTCGCTGATGGTTGCTGTCAGCTCGACGGCAGCATCGCATGGATCTTCAAGGATAGCGCCCACCTGGTCGAAATATTCAGCCCTCGGTGCACCTTTGTGGGCTCGGTCACGGTTGATGATGGCGTTGGGATAGCTAATGAAGCCTCCCAACTGCTCGACTGCCGTGCAATAGTCGAGGTCTTCCATCGGATCGCGATTGACCCCACCGCCATGCACGCTGATGGGAATCAGGCGGTCGCCATACTGCTCGACAGCCTGTTCCATATAGACCATGCCATAGATGCACCACTTGCACCAGGTGCCGGTGACCTCTTCTACAACAACATTTCGCTGGAACGAAACAGGCTCGTCGGCTCTTGCCGAACCGAAGCACGACAACAAGATCAAAAGGGTGTAGATTTTATTCATAAGCGCTTTCGTTGAATTTTCAGCCGCAAAATTACACTGAAAACACGAAAGAGCGAAGCAAAAAGGCTGCGGGCTGGTTCAAAAAGCGGATTATTGACCCACTTTCTGCTGTTTCTGGGCGTTTTGAATGCGCATATACTCTGTCGGGGTGAGCCCCGTGACTCGCTTAAACGAGGTGGTGAACGAGGTGCGCGAGCGGAAGCCGACGTCGTTGGAGATGCCCTCGACGGAGTAGTGCCCGTAGTGCTCTGTGTCGTTCATCCGGCGCAACGCTTCCTTGATTCGGAAATTGTTCAAGAGGGTGTTGAAGTTGAAGTCGTTCTTCTCGTTGATCACCTGCGACACCATCTTGCTACGCGAGCCCACCAGGGTGGCCAGACGCTCAACATTGAAGTCGGGCGAGAAAATCTCGTCGTTGTTCTCCATCACGTCAGTGATGAGAGCCAGGAGGTTGGCTTTCGTTTCTTCGGTCATGGTGCTCCCCTTGTATTTCGAGGGTGCGTCGGGACAAGAAGAGGCATTGTCTGCCGATGGCTGAACGACGTCTTCCGACGGCGATTCAGCCTCAACAGCAGCCTGCCGGACTGCTTCCTCGTCGTGCATCTCTTGCAGATGGCGCTTCAGCTGCCGATGCTCGGTCTCCATCTCCAAGAGCTCGACGTTCTTCTGATAGAGCGACTCGTTGCGGCGTGTCAGCGCCCTGTTCTTGCGATAGACCACGAAGAGGAAGGCTAATGCCACCAAAGCCATCGCTGCCACGCTGAGGATGATGAGATCTTGTTTCTGCTTGCGGCGCTTGGCCTCCTGTATCTGGCTGTCCACCTTCTTCAGCTCGGTGAGAAACTCAAGGTTGCTCATGTTCTTGAGCTGCTGGTAGTTCAGCAGCGAGTCTTTCAGCTGCAGGTAGGAATGACGGGCCTCCAGCGCCTGCTGATGGTCGCCATGAGCGGCATAATAGAGCGAAAGGGTGTTCATCAGCTCTATCTTGATGTCGCGCATCTGGAAACTGTCCGTCAGCAACTTCACCTCGTTCAGGGCAGCGATGGCCTCAGGATAGTTGTGCTGCTTGGCATGCACCATGCCCATGTTGAAATAGGTCTGACAGACGTAACGAAGGTGTCGGCTGTCGCGTGGCATCACCGTCAACTGCTGCTCAAACTGTCGGAGCGCTTCGGCATAGCGCTTCTTCTCGGTCAGCGCTAAGGCGGTGTACATCAGTTTGTTGTAAGTGACATACTCTTGATCTTTGTCGAACTTCACCCTACTGTATTCCTTCCATTCTCTCGCGATGGAGTCGAGCGAATGGGTACGGTAGGCACGGTCTACCAGGTTGGCAAAGGCCACACTCATGTTCTCATGCTCCGCATTGCGATGTGTTGCCCAGAAAGCTTTCCTGAAGGCCTCCATGGCACGGCGGTCCATCACCGAGTCGTGACAGATGTCGGCAATGGTGCCGTACATACCGCCCTGGTCTAAGTCGATGCGGGGTATCTCGATATGCAACTCCTGACAGATGTCCTGTGCCTTTGAAAGACACTCGTACGACTTGGGATAGTCGAGATAGGCCAGGAAATAGACGCTCCACATGTTGATATAGGCATCGGCACACCGACGCTTGTCCTCAGCGGGAAGCTGCTTGTCGTAGCGGTTAGCCACAATGGTGTAGCAGACAATGGCACTGTCGGCCATCGAACGCCGCTCGTACTGCCGCCCCATTTCCATCAGACGCTCCGTCGGCAGGTCCATCCAACGACGATAGAAAGAGGGCTGCTCGGAGGACGACACCTCAAGCGCAAAGCCGCAAAACAGGAATAACAGTATATTTATAATTAATGTACGCATGTACTTTCTCCCATAAAAGTGGCTGCAAAAATACGAAAAAAATCAGACTTTGCCAAACACAATCTTGCTTTTTTGCCAATTATTCTTAACAACTGTCATGAGTGGACAAGATTTTTTGTACATTTGCACAACAATTCATCACCAGCCATGAGACAACAGACAGAACAAGAGGTGCTGAAGCGACTGACTGCTCTCTGCGCAAGGGGCGAACACTGCGCCTACGAAATGCGCGAGAAGATGCGTCGCTGGGACGTCGACGAAGAGGTGCAGCAACGCGTGGTAAGCTATCTCGAACAACACCACTTCATCGACGAAGAACGCTACTGCCGGTCCTTCGTCAACGACAAGCTGACGTACAACAGATGGGGACGACGAAAGGTGGAACAGGCACTCTATGCCAAACGCATCAGCCGAGAGACCATCAACCGGGTGCTCGAAGAGGTGGAGCCCGCCAACTACGAGGAGACGCTGCGCCACCTGATTGAGGCAAAGAGCAGGAGCGTGAAGGCCGAGACCGACTACGAAAGGCGCACCAAGCTCATCCGCTTTGCGCTGAGCCGGGGCTTCACGATGGATGTCATCCTAAAGGTGCTGGGCGATGATTAGCTTCTTCTCACGCCTGCTCGACCTGCTCTCACCACGCTTATGCGCGGTATGCCATCGCCGGCTGACCATCAGCGAACGGATGATGTGCTGCACCTGTATCCTGCATCTGCCACGCACTCACTTCGCCCGTAAGCCTTACGACAACGAGATGGCACAGAGATTCTGGGGGCTCCTGCCTGTCGAGCGTGTGGCCGCCCTTTTCTATTATCATCCTCACTCGGATGAAAGCCGGTTGATCTACGCCCTGAAATACGGCAACCGACCCGACTATGGATGGCAGATAGGACGACTGACAGCCAGTGAGATGATGGACGAAGGCTTTTTCGAAGGCATCGACGTCATCGTTCCGATGCCCATCACCAAGAGCCGCCGGCACGAGAGAGGCTACAACCAGTGCGAGGAGTTTGCCCGTGGCATTGCCGAACTGACGGCTATACCTATCGCGACAGACGTCGTAGAACGACATTCGTTCGGCATCAGCCAGACGAAGCTGAACCACTGGGAGCGT
>Ga0256404_1009719_pt1 | contig 13646 bp, 14 predicted proteins | sample RumenRJG_01DNA_FD_185990 | JGI IMG/M metagenome (GOLD analysis project Ga0256404, IMG submission 185990) | Bovine rumen microbial communities from Lethbridge, Alberta, Canada - RJG_01 | ecosystem: Host-associated > Mammals > Digestive system > Stomach > Rumen | place: Canada: Alberta | collected...
AGGATTTACCGTTTGATAGAAACCGATAAGGGATTTCTTGCCTTTCTTAGTGATATTGGCAACGATGTCATCGATCTTCTTGTCTATTGCTTTGCGATCAGCATTTGCTTTTCTGAGTGTGATTTGATTTGCTTTTCTGAGTATGACCATTTTGTTTTGTCTCCTTCTTAATATGAATGAATGATGTATATGTAAAAACTTCCACTACATTAGTGTAGTCAGTTCTGTAAAAAATAATTTCAGTAGCAGTTTCTACTGCTACTGAATTGTATCTTGTTTTGTAGATTCTTATTCGCACTTAACTATGAGTCTTGCATGAGGAACTATGACTTTCTCATATCCAGTATAGGTTGTCTTATAACTCATACTTGGAACTGTAATAGAAGGAGTATAACCAGGAAGTTCTACTTCGACTACAACATAGTTACCTGGTATTATAGTATCGCTTAGAACTTCTAGCACTTCTTCCACATCACTAGACTTGGGACCATATGTTGTATCATCTAGCTCTTTAGCATGAAGTGGATAGTATCCTGATGGAATATCAAAGTTTATCTCTTTAGAGTTCCATGTTACATTGGCAATAGTTTGTGTAGGTCCATATTGTCCAACATGAACTATCATCCAAGTCTGGCCAGAGAGATTTGTTACATTAGATCCTCTACCAGTATCAAACAAAACTTTTACTTTAGATGCAGAAGAGTTGGTAAGTATTGGTCCATAGCTCTTAACGCTCACATCTTGTTCTGTATCATAGAGGATGGCTCTGATATCCATTGCAGTAGTATCACTAAATATACCAGATCCATCATCAAATGTAACAGTACCCTTTATCATTCTATTCACATAAGAATTGCCAAAGAGATTGAGCAAGCCGATAATATTGTCTGAATACTTATTCTTAGGAACAAAGTACTTCACAACATCCATAGCCATATCGAAATCCCAGAACAAATCTTTGCCCATAGATACAACGCCATAGATATCATAATTCTTATAATGATCATTAAGAGCAACAAGAGTACCAGGGAAACCATATTCTCTATACTTCTTAGTAGCATTTTCTTTAAGATGCTGATCCATAAGAGTTTTGAAAGAGAACGGATCTATTGGTACATTTACTCTAGCTTCTGTATCTGTTACTACGTTATATGTAGCATAAAGAACATTGAGACCTGGAGTGAATCCATTCCACTCTTTATTCTCTCCCTCTATGTTTACTGTTCCAGAGAAGGAGATTCTATAAATAGATTTTGCAGGTCTGACTTTCATACGTACCATAAATCCTGGGAATGGTTCTTGTAAATAAAATCTTATAGAGTCATTCCAGTAATCGTAAAACGACTGTACATCATCTGGTATATTGTAAGTGATAAACTTCTCTCCAAAGTTTATATCCCCATGAAGTCTATTGATCTCTTTAAAGATATTTAGAGTATCCATGAATACTTCATTCTGTGCTCTAAAGAAGATGTACCAAATATCTCCATCATGACTGGTGTCTATATCTTTTATTAGCACAGACATGAACACTCTATCATTCATATATACATCTATCTGTCTACCAGCAAGATCGAAGACGAATCCTACTATCTCTGGTTGTACAGGAGCAGATGGGGTAAATACTTGTGTAACAGGATAATTCTTCTTAACTCCATTTACGTATGAATGAGTCCAATATGTAGTCTGAGTTAAATGAAATAGATCTACTGTAAATGCTTTACCATCTAAACTATTTGTAGTATCTGTTATGCCTACAGTAATAGGAATCCCAGAATATCCTGGTTCTACAGTACAATCTTTTGTATTTAATTCAAGATACACTTTGTTGGGAACTGGGCATGGAAAGTTTACAGTAGTTATATCTACAATAGGCCTAGCTTGCATCTCAAAGAATGAATCATCATAATCATAATCTTGATCCATATTCTCTTTATCATGCTTCATATATGGTAATCTGTGTTGATCTCTTACTACTGGAGCTATTTTATTCTCCACATACATTTCACATGGGAATGCATAGAATCTATTTCCTGTATATTTAGCTGGTATAGGATCTGGTACTACCACAGGAAGACTTGGAGTAATTTGAGGATAGTAATAGTCGTAAAGAGATTTGTATCCTGTAGGCTGATGATCAAATCCAAATCTACCAAAATTAAATCTTCCTGATAAAGTTTCTTCTCTCTCATTATATAGAAAGAAGAACCAATTTTCAGAATCATTTAGGTTTAAAGTCTTTGGAGAAAAAGAATAGAAAAGATCTCCATCAACATAGATGGACAACGTATTATTTGGAGGATCTACTCCTAGGCCTATAACAGAATTTACTATAGGGATCTTGGCATATATCTTACTAGCTTTCTGCTCATCAAATGCTACTTGTCCTTTACCTCTTTCAAAAATACGATAATCCATATTCTCGAAAGTATAATATGCAGCTCCTGCGATAACGTCATTACATAGAATACCTGGGGATGGTTCTTTATGAGCACCAAGATATATTGGCAAATGTCTTATTCTCTTATTTGCTGGGTGCTCTGTAATTTTTACTTCCACATATGATTTTATAGTTTTTGGAATTGGATGGCTACAAAATATAGCCATCGGTTTTGTTGCTGTGAAAGTTTCTCCAATTATTATACTTGGATCTGGCTCATGCTTCCAGTTATATGCCACAGGTTTTATTCGCAGGGTATTGGTTACTTTAGTGCTCAAATTTAAACCCTCCTTGTGGTCTAGTTTTTATTACAGCGATGTCGTGGTAGCTCATTCTGAGACATTCTGATAAAGTATGTCAAAGGAGGAAAAAATTATGAATGCTTTAAAAGATCTTCTCTGTGAAAATAATTCCTTATCCCTTACAAGAGCTATAGCTTTATTTGGCTATCTCCTGTTCGGAGTTGCTTCTCTGTATATGATAATCACTGGTACTACCTGGCCAGACTATGCAACATTTGCTGCATATACTGGTGGTGCAGGTGCCGCTCTACAGCTTGGCAATAAGGCTATCAACAGCAAATGGAACTCTGCTGATGGTTCTTATAAACCAATAGAAGACAAAGATCCTGATATAGTGATTCCGAGAACTCTAATAGACAAGAAGTGATTAATTTGAATACTGATAAACTGAAAGATATAACAATACTTGGCATATTCTCTAGATTCAAAGAGAATACTAAGATAAAGATTCTTAGTGCTACCATATTGCTTCCTCTTATCATTATTCTCATCACTCTTCTATATGGGTATGAAACTATCAACTCAGATTACAAAGTCTTCACAAAAAATATAGAAACCAGTTATCAGTATAGATCAGATTTGGTCACTACTGTTATAATGGAAACATATAAGAAGTCTGAAATGAGAACAAATGATATCAGAGACGCAGTTACAGCAGATCTATACAGAAATTACAGAGGAGATTTAACAGAGATGAGAAAGGACTTCGATAATAGAAGTTATCGGAGCCCTTTCTATCAGGTTATTTCTAATGAGATGAGCAATAAGTTTATCTCAGATAATAACAGGAATAGGATTGTTGCAGCTACTAAATCTGGTATATTAGTGGACAACAGTCGTAGATACAGTTCATATAGTTTTAAATCGTGGGATGAAATAAGATCTGATGGAGATTACCTAAACGTAGATGATATAATCTATGAATCAATTTATAATCAATACTATGAAATTATGATTATCCCAGGCGATGGTAGCCAAGGTATAACAGGAGAGGAAAATGCAAAGAAGTTTATACAGGATTGTATGATGAGTGGAGACAAAGAAAGACTTTATTCATCTAAGATGATCTGTGTGTCCTATATCTTTGATAGTGAAGATATCTTTGGAGTTCCTGATATAACTGCTGGTCATAGAAATGATAATGATAAAATTTACATAATCCAGGTATTGCATATAGGCGATCTCTTAGCAAACAATGTACAGTTACAACAGAGATTGGCTTTGTATCAATCTAATATAGAGAAGGATAGTGAAGAGATTAAATCTCTTCTTAGAACTCGAATGGGATTGATAATAGCCTTGATACTATTGGAACTTATCACATTCTTTGGAGTGTGGTATTTGTCAGAGTTTTATGTTTATAACAAGTACTCTGTTCGCAAGATAAAAAGAGTTTGTAAAAACTGCATATTTAATCCTGACGAAATAAAAAGAAAAGATACATAATCTTTGGGGAGGAAATAAGGTACGTGGAACCAATAAATATTTACACGGCGATAGATGTTTCGGTTATAGAAATCCTCCTTGTAATGATAATTGCTTTTATGGGCTCTTTTGCTCACGAATACATCTCGTTTATCAGAAGTGGAAAGCGCATAACCCTATCAGTATGGATAAATGTGTTTGTAAGTTCATTTGTCACTGTGATAATATGCCTCGCCATAGATCCATTCATCATTAATATTCACCCACGATTGATTTTTCTTCCACCTCTTATCATAGGACTCCTTGGTACTGAGCTTATTTCCAAACTCTCTACTATATCAGGATCTGCAAATATATTGGAGTATATCTTAGGATTCTTTGGAATAGAGAGATCTGATAAAACAGAGCCTCCTACTGATCCGGGACAAGATAGAGATTATATTCATAGAGTAAAGAAGAAACAAGACACTGTTAATGATGAGATAAAAGTCGATGATGATCAATTATTGTTGGAAAGGATTATATATACTGAAAACAGAATCGTCAAGGCAATGAACGATTATAAGAGATTTGGAAACAAAACAGATTTTCTAAAAATCTTTTCCAATATAAATATAACTCTTACTATTATAAAGAGAAACTTTGCTAGAATTGGGCAACCATCTACAGAACTTTTGAATGGATATTTATCTCTTATAGAGACTAACAAAGAATTCAATAGGCTATATAATTCAGTACTAGAAGATTATGATATATGAAAACATAATATATCTCGTATCATTTTGATACGAGATATGATGCTCAGACATAGTAATAAATTACGGCCTATAATGCTTTCTCCCTTGGCCTTGATTAAGTTCGGTTTTAGGTTGAGGAAAATTTATACAGTGTAAAATATCAAAAATGGAGGTAAAGAGTATGTTTCCTAACGATCTTTGGATAACAGATCCTAATCAGAAGAAACTATTTAAACTCGTTAACGATAGCATTACCTTGACTATTGCAACTGGCGATCCTAACGACCCAACCGATCAGAAGAGTGCTCGTTCAGTGCTTGTTTCTCAAGACATGGTCAATGTCTATACGGTTAACTGGGATTCAAATACAGTATCGCAATTTACAAATGGCGTTCATGTAAGAGATATTCTCGTTGGTAATGCTCCATATGGCATCTGCGAAGATCCAAATGGTATTATCTACGTTTCAAACTACCTTGACAACACAGTCAGCAAAATTTATCGCGGCAATGTTATTGATACAATCAATGTTCATGAAGGTCCTCGCGGCATCGTTTCTGATAGCCGTGGCCGCATTTACGTTGCTTGCTATCTCTCTTGCACAGGTGATAAAGCTGATGATGGTAGCTTTGTAGACGAAATCGTGAACTCTATTGTTACGAACAGCATCACAGTTGGTCTTGCTCCAATCGCAGTTACTTGCGATAATAAGGATTCAATTTGGGTTGCCAACTACGCATCCAACACTGTCTCCAAGATTCGTAACTCCGAGAAGGTTCTCGATATTAACATCAGCAATGGTATTGGTGACTTGAAGGGCCCAACGGCACTCGTCTGCAATTCCTCTGGTGTTCTTTATGTTGCAAACTACCTTGGCAACACAGTCAGCATTGTCAAGAATGATGCATATGTTGAGGATATCCAGGTTAGTGATGCTCCAACAGCTATCGACGTGAACACGGATGACTTCGTCTATGTTCTTTCCGAGCTTGAGAGTGTTGCTGATAAGATCACAAAAGATACCAACAGTGTTATCCAGATTCCTATCTGCGACAACCCAAGTGGCTTTGGTGATTTCACTGGTTGTGCAACATATAACTGCTTCCATGGTCTAAGCGCATCGTCCTCCTCAGTCGTTCCAGTTGGTGGCTGGGTATTGACGGACATGTCGCTTAACATCCAGCAGGCTATCAAGGCTATTACGCTTGGTGTTGATGGTGTTCTTACAACTGATGCAGATCACTGCTATTATCCAAACTATGCTTCGCCAAGCTCTCTCTATCCAACAGTTAAAGATGCTCTTGATCATCTTATCAATATTGCTCCAGAGATTAAGAAGTTCAATATTGGCCAGACGATCTTTGAAACTGGTGCAACATTTGGTGGCCTTAGCCCTGTTCAGATTGAGTGGGAATTCAATAAGCCAATGGTCAATGCCGAAATTAAGTTCGGTGGTGCTGTAATTGGTAGCCTTGTTGATCCTCTCAATCCATCTGCTGTTATTGACCAGGCTGGTACGAAGGTTATTACAACTTCTCCAGTGTCAACAAACGGTACTGTCACACTCGTTGCTACGGATGAAGCTGGTGCTACAGTTAGTGCTACTATTCCTATCGAGTTCCGTGATAAGATTCGTTTCGGCACAATGCCTCTTGGTGCAGCTCTTCCTGGCCAGTCCACGATTAGCCTGTTCCACATTGTCAATAAAGTCAAGGACTCTGATTGGGGCTTCCCACTTGTTAGTGATATCTATGATCGCTATATCAAGTTTGAATGTGGTACTGGTGCAGTTCCTACACTTGCTATTCCTGTTGTTCAGGCTCTTAAAGATCCAGAGATACAGATTCAGGCAATTGCTGGTTCAATCACTGGCTGGGCTGATGTTGGTACAGTCACATACACCAATAGCTCTGGTGGTGCTGTGAACTACAAGATCTATCAGCTTGACGATGAATACTATGGCGATGTATACTTCTGCATCCGCAATCTTCTTGAATACACCTAATAGATAAAATATAAGCAAATACTCAAGTCGACATCAATCTGTTTAGGATTGGTGTCGACTTATTTAAATAAAATTTAAGAAAGGATGTTTGTGACATGGCAAAACGTAAAGGTCAGCAAGTCTACAAGACTCTTGTAACTCCTGATACGAACTTGACATTCCCTGTTGTCGATAGTAATGATATCGGCGGCGGTAAACATATTGTCGACACTGTCACTGAACGTGATTCCATCCCTCTTAAGCATCTTAAGATTGGTATGGAATGCTACGTTAAGTCTAGTGATAAGACGTATAAGCTTATTAATATCCCTACTGCCGGTGCTGCTCTCAAGCCTTCAGACTGGGCAGACAATACGGTCCCAACAAATGCTCTTACTAAGCATAACAAGGTTGAGGATATTGAGTTTGCTAGCCCAACGACTCCTGATAACTTCACGAAACTTATTGATGAACTCAATAAGATGAAGGCTGATATTCAGGCTCGTCTTACAAAACATAATAAGGTTGAAGATATACAGTATCAGAACACGACTCCATTTGCTACACTCTCGGCCAAACTTGCTGATATTGATAGCAAGATCACGACTGCTTCTGCAATTCCTCATATTGAGGATATCAACTGGAACTCTGCACCAACGGGTCATCCAACGTCACTCCAGGCTGAGCTCATGAAGATGAACGATCCAGCTCAGATCACAGTGACGAATAACTCAACGACTCCTGCTTCAACTGTTAGCCTCCAGGTAATGCTCAATGCACTTTCCTCAAAGGTTCCATATGTTGAAGATATAATTCGTAAGTCTGATAGCAAACAGCTTGCTAAACTCCTCATTGACGACGCAGGTGCTGCAGACGTTATGGTGGTTAATAACAAGACTGGTGCTACTCCTGCTACAGTTACACTCAATGCTCGTCTTGCTGCTATGGACAATGCAGTTACTGTTGCTTCTCAGAATAACGTTGAAGACATTGATTGGGGCACGGCTGCAACAGTTTCTCTTGCTGATGGTACTTCCTTCACGATTGACACAAATCTTGATGTAGATATTAAGGACCTCTACAAGAAACTCAATGATCCAAAACTCATCGTTGTTGATGATGGTTCTGGCACAAGTGCAACAACAGATCTTGAGACACGTCTCTCCAATATCCAGTCTATGGCTGTTAGTGCAGTTCAGAATATTGAGGATATTAGCTGGAGTGCTGCTCCAACGTCTCCTGCTGGCATTGGTGCTAAACTCAGTGATAATATCAAAGACCTCTATACTCAGGTCGTTGATATGAACGATCCAACGAAGATCATGGTTGATACATCTGCTACAGATACAACCAAGATTACACTTGCTGCTCGTCTCAATAGCATTGCTTCTGCTGCTGCAGGTGTTCCTGATGTTGAATCCATCAACTGGGCTTCAGCTCCAACGTCTCCTGCTGGCATCAACTCGTCTCTCAAACAGAATATCATTGATCTCTTTACGAAGATTAATGATCCTTCTCTCATCAATGTTGATGATGGTACGGCTGCTGGCACAACAAAAGATCTTGCTACTCGTATTAAGGAGCTTGGTACTGCAGTTACTACTGCCAATACTTCTATTACGAATATCAATACATCTCTTACGAATACGCCACAGAATGTTGAGGATATGAAGTGGAAGGCTGCTCCTTCAGTTACACTTAAAGATGGTTCTTCATTTACACTCGATGGAGATCTTTCTAATAACCTCAAAGATCTTTATGGCCGTATCAACGATGCTGCTGCTATTCAGGTTTCTGATGGTACAGCTAGTGGTAAGAAAGATCTTGCTACTCGTATTACAGAACTTGCTACTGCAGCAACAACCGCTCCTGATGTTGAAGATGTGAAGTGGGGTACAGCTCCATCAACAACTGAAACGAGCCTTGTTAATACGCTTGCTGGTCTTAAAGATGCTAGCCTCATCACAATTGACGTTCCAGATGGTGCTGGTGGCACGACATCAACAGATCTTAAGAGCTATGCTAATGAGATCAACAATGCTGACTCCATCCAGATTGATGATGGTAGCGGTGCTGGTACTTATACGGATCTTACAACGGCTATTTCCAATATTCGTGCTACGATTCGTAACCAGTCTGTTCCTGAGCATCTTCTCTTCACGACTGCTGCTCCAGAGACAGGTGTTATTAGCGGCCTTGAGTATATGACGATGTATGAATATACTCAGCTCACAGAAGTTGCATTTGGTGTCAATGCTGATGCTACTATGGCTACAGATCTCAAGTTTGATATTGAAATCTGCAATGCTTCTGGCACATCCTATGCAACGTTTACTGGTGGTAGCTATACACTTGCTACAACAGATGCTGGTAAGTACCTCCGCGTTGATGTTTCTAAACAGAATCTTATTTTCGCAGATAATACGCGTATCCGTATCAACATCACCCAGGTCGGTTCTACAGATACGATCGGTGGCCTGAACATTCGTCTCACCATGAATCGTATTATGAATCTCCCATCTGGTGTAACGACTCTATAATTGATTTATCTAACTAAGAAATAAGAGTGCTGCTGCTCTTTCAGCAGCAGCACTTTGCTTTATATAAATATTAGGATAAGGAGGTAAAACTTCATGGCTGCACCTAGTATTACTATTGTGAATAGCTCAGATGCAACTATTGCTAACTGGGACGTTGGTACTGTTCAGGCTAATACAGACTCAAACGTTCTTACAGCAATCATCTGGAATAATAGAGGTGGGGCTACAGCACTATCTGATCTTAAAGAGACAAATATTACTGCTCTTGATGTCGATGGTGGGAGTAGCTCTGATGTTGTAGCTGGTAAATGGACTTGGATAAATGCTGCACATATTAATGGTAGTATGTCTAGTTCATCTGGTTGGCAACCTGTTGGTGGCGCAGATGCATTTAGCCTTCGTGCTGATGGTTTATCTGCTTCTGATGGATATACCATTAGTGGAGCTGCCAATGATGGTACACTGGCTAATTCTAGTACCAACTATTGCACTATCCATATCAAAGTACATGTTCCTCTTAATGCCACACCTGGTACTAAGAACTGGAAGATGCGTCTTAATGGATACTATACCTAATGGGAAAGGAGAGTAAATAATAATGGCTGGTCCTAATATCGCAATTTATAATGCAGATAATTCTAATCTCGTTTCCATTTGGAACGTTGGTACTGTAAAAGCCCAGACTCCATCAGCAGTGTTTACTGTTAATATTTGGAATAATAAGGGAAATACATCAGAAGCTGTATCAGATCTAAAAGACTGCTACATTGGTGTGTATGATTCTACTGGTAACACAGCTAATACAGAAGTACCAAAAAATAAATGGGTTGAGATTAATGTCCCATCAGTGGATGGCAATACCAGTACATGGACTGCTATTGGTGGGTCAACAATTAAGAATATTAAAGCGGCAGGTCAGAGTGATTTCAGTATAAGTGGTGCTATAAACAATGGCAACGCCTCAGATACATCCAATTTCTGTACTTGCTCTTTCCGAATAAATGCTCCGATAAACAGTACTCCTGGTACTAAGGACTTCAATATTAGACTTACAGGTTACTTCACGTAATATAATACACGTCCCAGTACGGTAAATCCGTACTGGGATTTATACGTTTAACAATGAAATAACCTAGTATTTTATAAGGAGGAATTTTTGCATGTCTAATAATGAATCATTTGTGGACAAACTATACTCTCCCATTCCAGATCAACCGTTTATTTGGTATGCTACTATGTATGGAACTGGATACACCATCTATGAATTTGATGATAACAAAAAAGAATTCAAATTTGATAAACTAAATACTGCTGATGTAGATGAATTTGGTTTCCTTGGTATGGGAGGAAAAATCTACTTTAAAACACGTAATGGTATATTCCATCTGGATGATGATAGACCAGTAAACGTATATCTGGAAAATGATAGTGGGAAAGTAAAGATTACAGATAATCCTATGATAGATTATCACAATATTATAGAACGTAAACAAGTTGCATATGATTTCTCTCCAACTCTACAAAGTCAACAAGTTCATGGAGGGATTGCTGGATATGAACTAGGCCATAAATACAAATTCACCAATAAGGGAATTACTTTCAATTATAGCCTGATCTATCATATCAGCATGACTCCAAACAGCTTTAATTATGCTTCCATAAAGATTTCTTCTGATAAGAGTTGGGATGGAGATCTACATCTGGAATGCTTGGGAGATTTTGTAAAACAGAATATTCATCTTGGTAAAGATTGCAAACCATTAGTATATGCAATTGGCATTTAAAGATAAAAAAAGATAGGAGTCATAAAGGCTCCTATCTTGTTTTTGTTATTTAATCTCATATTTCTCCCAACGTGTGGAAGAATAGTATTTTGTTTCTGTGTTGATAGGTTCTCCATAGAGAATCTTATAGATGAAATGATAGGCATTCTTAGAAAATGAAATTGTCTTTGCTAAAACAAAGATAATGAAAGAAATTACCAAAGCAGCCTCTATCAATCCTACAATGAAATCCATATTTTATATCAACTCCTTTACTTATGCGTTTATCATTGTATAGTATTTATCCAGTATATCTTCAAATTCCTTCTTTAATTCTTCGTCCTTCTCCTCTTTTAAAAGATTTCTCAAATCTGTATTTGCGGTAAAATACTCATTGAACAAGAAACAAGATTCTTCTGAATGGATTTCATCTTCGGCTGCTTTATCATAAATTTTGTTTTCTTCTCCGCAGTATTCATTATCAATGCAAGCTTGTTGATATTCTGCGAAATTGTATTGGGTCACAAGATTCTTGATATCTCTTTCCAGATCTTTCATAATAGCATTTGGAAAAGGATAACCATATTTCCTTTTAAGATAAGCTATTTTTATCTCGTTTATAATAGTTAGTTTAAAATAATGCTGTTCAACGATGTAGAGTTTGAGATCCTTGCTTAGTTTTTCAATGCTTTCCATGATTTATCACGTCCTTTCATAATTATAGTATATAAAAATTATTAAATTTATACTGTACTCATTTAGAGTACAGTATAAACTTTTTTATATTTTACTTAATCAACTTAGCCTGTTCAAACTCATTCTGAACCTGACGAGAATAACCTAGCTTCTTTACCTTACGATAAACCTCTACAAGACGCTGATGCTTGGCGAGACTATTAAGAGGATTATCAATAGCGGCTTTTAGATTAAGTAGTAAAATCTCTTCTTGTGTTTTTACTGCCATTATATATTCCCTCCTTTGAGAATTATGATAATGTCTTGGCAATATAAAAAAAATAGGGCTACTAGAGCCCCAAAGATATGTTAATGCATCACAACAGCATCATCCATATGAGAATCAAAACTTTTATGAGGATTCTCTTCATGGATAGCCATTGTGAAATATGGTTGGATAACTCCTTGACAGAAAGGAATACCAGCAGGAAGTTTCGTGGGTTGCATTGCCATTACCTGTTCTACGATCAGACCTTCTGTTCTAGGATTATGACATGAGGCCTGATCAATGATCTTAGCAGAATTAAGGTAGATGATACCTCTCATAATGAGAGAATCAAGGGGATACAGGCAGAGAAACACAGGAGCCTTATCAATCGTAGTCTGGACTGATTTATCTGCTTTAAGACTCCTAGTATTGCCACCAGTCTGAATTGAAGCAAATACAGATCCCATATCTGCTCTAAATCCAGATACTAATGGAGTAGGTTCCCCCGGATTGAGAATTACATCATATGGAAGAAAGAACTTGTATCCAGAAGTTTCATTATGAATTCTTACTGGAGATACAAGATTGTCATATGTTTTCTTGATCTGATCATCTTCCATCTCTGTTAGTTGTTGACAGGCGCGGAGAAACGTACTGTAACTAACTTTAGTAAACATATTATCACTCCTTTAAAAATAATATGGTGGGAGAACAAGATCTCCCACCATGTATGAACTCTTCACTTTTATAATATATAATTTATGCCCCAGTTGATCCAATACCACCCATACGAGTAGCTGTGGGAATCTCTTCATCATTAAAGATACCAACTGTAGTAAGGATACCCTGACAGAGCTTATCTCCTGGCATAATTGTAAAATTCCTATCTGCTTTAAATGCCACAAAGATATGGCCCTCATTACCTTGGTTATCATAGTAATCAGCATCGATTACAGGGACAGTATTCATCATCTTCATACCGAATTTAAAACCAAGAGAAGAACGAGGGTACATAAGAAGAGCACAAGCCTGTGGAATATAATCAAAGTTCTCTGTAATTCTTAATCCATGCTCAGCAGAACCTTCAATCTCATGTTCCCCTTTACCAAAGTTAATATTGCTCATATAACATTTGATACCCGTAGGAACAATATATTTCTGCTCTGGTTTAACCTCAATTTTAAATGGGCAATAGAAATCATAACCAGCAGATCCTACTGTACCACGTTTAGGAATAATGATATTATTGTAGATTTCTTCAATGACATCATCTTCCATACCTGAATTTGCCATTGCTTCTGTCCACTGTACAAAAGACACCTTCTCAAACATTACTTATCCTCCTTAAGATGATTAAGATTAAAGATATTAATAAGTTCGTCTACAACTAATTCACTGATATCTTTAGATGCTTGGCTTACATTGTTATCAGTCATGCCATATTTGTATCCATAAATATCACAATCTTTTACTTGTTCTTTCATAGAGTAACTCTTTATGATATCGGGAATA
>Ga0256404_1009722_pt1 | contig 13638 bp, 12 predicted proteins | sample RumenRJG_01DNA_FD_185990 | JGI IMG/M metagenome (GOLD analysis project Ga0256404, IMG submission 185990) | Bovine rumen microbial communities from Lethbridge, Alberta, Canada - RJG_01 | ecosystem: Host-associated > Mammals > Digestive system > Stomach > Rumen | place: Canada: Alberta | collected...
GGTAGGGCACTAACGATTGCCTTTAACTTGGCCAACCGTGCTTCATTCTCTTCCTTTGTCATCTTCTAACTGCTGATAATTAAATTACTTTGTGTGATGATAAGTCCTACCCCTTGTTGAATATTACAGAAACTTATCATCATAGCCTAAAATGTTTCACGTGGAACACCCTTTTTATACTGTTACGAGAGTGGTGAGTTCTATACCATCAAACAGGTCGCGTCCATGCAGTCCTTCGTCTGTAATCTCGATGATGAAGTTCATATAGACCTTCTTCGGGTGGAAATGGTTCACCAACTTATACGTTGCCTTGGCCGTTCCTCCTGTTGCCAACAAATCATCGTGGATGAGCACTACATCGTCTGGCTCTATCGAATCGATGTGCATCTCTACGGTATCTACTCCGTATTCCTTGGTAAATTGTTCCTTCACCACCGTTCCAGGCAACTTACCCGGTTTACGAGCCAATACCACTCCGCAACCTAATCGTGCGGCCAAAGCCGATGCCATCACAAAGCCACGACTCTCTACTCCTACAATCTTGGTGATTCCTTTGTCTTTGTAGAGTTCATACATCTCGTCTAGCATAATTTTCATGCACTCTGCATTCTTGTACAGAGTGGTCACATCGCGAAAGTTGATACCCTTTCTCGGAAAATCGGGTATGCAACGCAAATTGTCAATCAGTACTTGGTTGTTCATAATCCTTTGATTTTATCGTTATTACATCATATATTTATTACTCCTTGTTTCACGTGGAACATCAAACTCTCAACTCCCTTCACCTTCCCATCAGCACCAGCATGGCGTTAATGTCGCTCGGTGACACACCAGGAATGCGACTTGCTTGTGCCAATGTTTCTGGTTGAATCTTCTCTAATTTCTGGCGGGCTTCCGTTGAAATTGCCGTTAGATTGGGATAATCAAATTTTCCTTTGATTTTGATGTTTTCCAGTCGGTGCATTTTCTCTGCCACCATTTTCTCTCGTTCAATATAACCTTTGTATTTGATATGTATTTCTGCGGCTTCTGCAATTTCCTCCTGTCGGTTAGGCAACTTGTCGATGAGTTCTTTTAAATCCGGAACAATTTGGTAGAGTTTGTTGAAGTTCAGTTCCGGACGAGCCACGAGGTCCTCCAGTTTACAGCCATAGACGAGTGGGGTAGAGCCGATGGCTTCTAGTGCGCTATTAATTAATTTTGGTTTGATAGGATAGGTTTTACAGAATTCCTCTATCTTTTCTATCGCCTCCTTCTTTTCTAGCCACCATTCATAACGATCCCGTTTGGCGATACCCAGTTCGTAGGCTTTTTCAGTCAACCGGGCATCTGCATCGTCTTGGCGTAACAGGATGCGGTATTCTGCTCTTGATGTAAACATTCGATAGGGTTCATCTACCCCCTTAGTCACCAGGTCGTCTATCAGCACACCGATATAAGCTTCGTCGCGATGTAGGATGAACGGTTCGTCGTTGTTACAATATCTAGCCGCATTGATACCTGCCAGTGTGCCTTGTCCACCAGCCTCCTCGTAGCCCGTTGTGCCGTTCACCTGTCCTGCAAAAAACAACCCTTTGACTACTTTCGACTCCAGCGAGTGTTTCAGTTGGGTAGGGTCGAAGAAATCGTATTCTATCGCATAGCCGGGACGGTATACTTTTAAGTCTCGCAGTGCTGGAATTTTTTTCAGGGCAGCAATTTGTACGTCCATTGGCAGTGACGAAGAAAAGCCATTGAGATACATTTCGTTTGTGGTTTCCCCCTCCGGTTCCAGAAAGAGCAGATGCTGTGGACGGTCAGGGAAGGTGACCAGTTTTGTTTCTATCGACGGACAGTAGCGTGGTCCGATGGATTGTATCTGGCCATTATAAAGCGGAGAATCAGCCAGTCCGCTACGAAGTGTCTCATGTACCTCTTCGTTGGTGTAGCATACCCAGCAGGGCAGTTGTTCAAGGGGACGCTGTTCACCCATATACGAGAACTTATAATACCCGTTCTCTCCGTCTTGTCGCTCCATATCCTCAAAGTGTACGCTGCGCTTGTCGATGCGAACAGGAGTACCTGTCTTCATACGAGCAGAGCGAATGCCGTGTTGGGTAATACTCTCAGTGAAGTGGGGTACGGCAGGTTCGGCGATACGTCCGCCCGGTACCATCTTTCGTCCGATATGCATCAAGCCATTGAGGAAGGTACCCGCAGTAATGACGACGGCCTTTGCCCTTAGTTCACATCCCCATATTGTTCTCACGCCAACAGCCTCACCGTTTTCTACCAACAGTTCGTCAGCCTGGTCTTGCCAGATGTCGAGGTTGGGTGTCTCGTCTAACATCTGCCTCCATTTCCAGATGAATTTTCCTCTGTCACACTGGGCGCGTGGTGACCATACCGCAGGTCCTTTCGAACGGTTCAGCATCCGAAACTGGATGGCAGTGGCATCCGTTATCAGTGCCATCTGTCCGCCCAGTGCGTCAATCTCGCGTACAATCTGTCCTTTGGCAATACCGCCAATGGCAGGGTTGCACGACATCTGGGCAATCTTATTCATGTCCATCGTGACGAGACAAGTCTTCGCTCCCATGTTGGCAGAAGCCGTTGCAGCCTCACATCCAGCATGTCCGCCACCGATAACAATTACATCATATTTTAGAATCATGTTGCAAAGATACAAAAAAAGTTGTAACTTTGCAGCCAAAACAATAAAAAGGTGATGATAAAAGAAATTTGTAACTTGATAGCACGCTGGATGGGAGCACTTGTCTTGCTGATGGCTTTACTGTCAGTGATGATGCCGGCACCCTTTATGGCTATAGATACCTGGTGGATTAATCCGTTGCTCGGAGTCATCATGTTTGGCATGGGTCTCACCTTGTCACCTCAGGATTTCCGTGTCGTGTTCAGTCGTCCCCGTGATGTGTTGGTAGGTTGTCTGGCACAGTTTACCATCATGCCTTTCATGGCCTGGTTGCTTACCAAGGCTTTCTCACTGCCTGCAGACCTGGCACTGGGAGTCATCCTCGTGGGCTGCTGTCCTGGTGGAACAGCCTCCAATGTGATTACCTATCTGGCTAAGGGTGACCTGGCACTGAGTGTAGGCATGACAGCCACCAGTACGGTGTTGGCTCCTTTCATGACCCCATTCCTGACATGGCTGTTGGCAGGAACCCTTGTCGATGTCAACACGCTGGGCATGTTGCAGAGTATTGTCTATGTGGTCATAGCCCCGATATTAGGCGGTTTTCTGATACAACATTTCCTGCCCGGTTTTACCAAGCGTGCCGTGGCCTATCTGCCAGCGTTTTCCACATTGGTGATTGCATTTGTGGTGGGTATCGTCGTAGGCCATAATGCTTCACGTCTGCTGACGGGGGGCTTGCTGGTTATCATAGTGGTCATGTTACACAATCTTAGTGGACTGGCCCTCGGCTATGGTGTCGGGCGAATGCTCTCCCTTTCTCACGAGAAGCGCGCGGCCATCTCCATCGAGGTAGGCATGCAAAACTCCGGGTTGGCATCATCCCTGGCAACGCTTCATTTCGCTGCCTTCCCGATGGCTACCATTCCTGGTGCCATATTCAGTGTGTGGCATAATATCAGTGGTGCTCTTGTCGCCAAGGTTTATAGCATGAAGGCTCAACGCGGTTAGTACATCGGGATGTCTTCGAAATGATTGATTTCCGGTGTTCCTTCTTCTGGTGTTCCGATGACGGAAACGACGTCGAAGCGTATCTCTTGACCGATGTTCTTGTATTTGATATAATGGTTGATGGCTGTCCGTAAGTTACGCAGTTTCATAAAGTCGACAGCATCTTCCGGCTCACCGAAATAGTTGTTGCGACGCGTCTTCACTTCCACAAAGACAACGATGTCGTCCTTGAGGGCGATGATGTCAATATCACGATGCCCTGACTTCCAGTCGCGCTCGACGATGGTGTAGCCTTTTTTCGTCAGATACTGTGCGGCCACCTCCTCGCCCCATGTTCCTAATTCATTGTGTACAGCCATATTATTTGTTGTTTTTGGACTACAAAGATAATCATATTTTGTATAAATAGCACATTTTCTAACGAAAACGTTTGCGGATTTCATAATTTTGTAGTACATTTGTAGCCCCATAGTGCGCAAGCGTACTTATTATTGAGTATTTATTATTAATTTTAATTCAATATTTTTATGTGGTTAATCAATTCATCAATTGGTCGTAAAGTTGTAATGTCCGTAACGGGTATTGCGCTGATTCTGTTCTTGACGTTCCATTGCGCCATGAACATTGTTGCGCTCTTCTCTGGCGAGGCTTACAACATGATTTGCGAATTGCTGGGTGCCAACTGGTATGCCGTAGTGGCTACTATCGGTCTGGCTGCCCTTGCTGTCATTCACATTGTCTTTGCGTTCATCCTGACGGCTCAGAACCGTAAGGCTCGCGGTGACAATCGTTATGCTATTGCTACGGAGGTTAATCCGGGCAAGGTAGAGTGGGCATCTAAGAACATGCTCGTGCTGGGTATCATTATCCTCCTGGGCTTGTTGCTCCACCTGTTCAACTTCTGGTACAACATGATGTTTGCCGAAATTGTTGGCTTCAGTGCAGGTCATCTGCCCTCTGACGGCTTTGCATTCATCATCGACACCTTCAGCAATCCTGTCTATGTGGTGCTCTATGTCATCTGGCTGTGCGCTATCTGGTTCCACCTGACTCACGGCTTCTGGAGTGCTATGCAGACTTTGGGTGTCAGTGGTAAGATCTGGTTCTGCCGTTGGAAGGTCATTGGCTTCATCTACACCACCCTGCTGATGCTGGGCTTCCTGGTTGTTGTGCTGGCTTTCGCCTTCAAGTTGGCTCCGAGCCTCTATTGCTATGCAGGCTGCTGCTAATTGTTAAACCTTAAATTACTTTGAAAGTTATGGCAAAAGTATTAGATTCAAAGATTCCCGCAGGTCCAGTACCTGAGAAATGGAAGGAATATAAGGCTCATCAGCGCTTGGTTAACCCCAAGAACAAGCTGAAACTCGACGTGATTGTGGTAGGTACCGGTCTGGCTGGTGCTTCTGCTGCTGCTTCACTTGGTGAGATGGGCTTCAATGTAATTAACCTGTGTATCCAGGATTCTCCCCGTCGTGCACACTCTATCGCCGCACAGGGTGGTATCAATGCCGCCAAGAACTATCAGAACGATGGCGACTCTGTCTATCGTCTGTTCTACGATACCGTAAAGGGTGGTGACTATCGTGCTCGCGAGGCTAACGTATATCGTCTGGCTGAGGTATCAAACAATATTATCGACCAGTGCGTAGCTCAGGGCGTTCCTTTCGCTCGTGAGTATGGTGGTATGCTGGCCAACCGCTCGTTCGGTGGTGCTCAGGTAAGCCGTACATTCTACGCTAAGGGTCAGACCGGTCAGCAGCTGTTGCTCGGTGCCTACAGTTCACTGAGCTGTCAGGTCAATGCCGGTAAGGTTAAGCTCTACACCCGTTATGAGATGGAAGACGTGGTGATTGTTGACGGCCGCGCTCGTGGTATTATCGCCAAGAACCTCGTTACCGGTAAGCTGGAGCGTTTCAGCGCCAACGCTGTGGTTATCGCTACTGGTGGATATGGTAACACCTACTTCCTCTCTACCAACGCTATGGGATGTAACTGTACTGCCGCTGTGCAGTGCTATCGTAAGGGTGCTTACTTTGCAAACCCATCATACGTTCAGATTCACCCCACCTGTATCCCCGTTCATGGTGACAAGCAGTCTAAGCTGACGCTGATGTCTGAGTCACTGCGTAACGACGGTCGTATCTGGGTTCCCAAGAAGATTGAGGACGCCAAGGCTCTGCAGGCTGGTACCAAGCAGGGTTGGGAGATTCCCGAAGAGGATCGCGACTACTATCTGGAGCGCCGCTATCCCGCCTTCGGTAACCTCGTTCCCCGTGACGTGGCCTCTCGTGCCGCTAAGGAGCGTTGCGACAAGGGCTTCGGCGTGAACAATACTGGTCTGGCTGTGTTCCTCGACTTCTCTGAGTCTATCAACCGTCTGGGCCTTGATGTCATCATGCAGCGCTATGGTAACCTGTTCGAGATGTACGAGGAGATTACCGACGTATTCCCTGGCGACGTAGCCAACGAGATCAATGGCGTGAAGTACTACAAGCCCATGATGATCTATCCTGCTATCCACTACACGATGGGTGGTATCTGGGTTGACTACGAGCTGCAGACCACCATTCCTGGCCTCTTCGCTATCGGTGAGTGCAACTTCTCCGACCACGGTGCCAACCGTCTGGGCGCTTCTGCACTGATGCAGGGCTTGGCCGATGGTTATTTCGTACTGCCTTACACCATCCAGAACTATCTGGCCGATCAGGCTGTTTGGCCAAAGGTTTCTACCGATCTGCCTGAGTTCGTTGAAGCTGAGAAGGCCGTTGACGCTGAGCTCACACGTCTGCTCAACATCAAGGGTAAGCGTTCTGTTGACTCTATCCATAAGGAGCTCGGTCACATCATGTGGGAGTATGTAGGTATGGGTCGCACCGCTGAGGGTCTGAAGGAAGGTCTGAAGAAGATGCACGAGCTCGAGAAGGAGTTCGATACCAACCTGTTCGTGCCTGGCACGAAGGAGGGTCTGAACGTAGAGCTTGACAAGGCTATCCACCTGCGCGACTTCTTCACCATGGGTCAGCTCGTAGCCTTCGACGCCCTCTCTCGTAACGAGTCTTGCGGTGGTCACTTCCGCGAGGAGTATCAGACCGAGGAAGGCGAGGCTAAGCGCGACGATGAGAACTACTTCTACGTAGGCTGCTGGGAGTATCAGGGCAAGGGCAACGAGCCTACTCTGATTAAGGAACCCCTTGAATATGAAGCTATCAAAGTACAAACCCGTAATTATAAGAATTAAAGACTATGGCTAAGAATATTTCATTCACCATTAAATTTTGGCGTCAGAATGGTCCGAAAGATGCGGGTCACTTCGATACGCACGAGATGCACGACATCCCCGACGACACCTCCTTCCTGGAGATGCTCGACATCCTGAACGAGGAACTCATCAACGAAGGCAAGGAGCCCTTCGTGTTCGATCACGACTGCCGCGAGGGTATCTGCGGTATGTGCTCACTCTACATCAACGGTACGCCTCACGGCTTGACCGAGCGTGGTGCTACCACCTGTCAGCTGTATATGCGTCGCTTCAACGATGGCGACGTCATCACTGTTGAGCCTTGGCGCTCAGCTGCCTTCCCCGTCATCAAGGACTGTATGGTTGACCGCAACGCCTTCGATAAGATTATCCAGGCAGGCGGCTATACCACCATCCGCACCGGTCAGGCTCAGGATGCCAATGCTATCCTGATTCCTAAGGAGGACGCTGACGAGGCTATGGATTGCGCTTCTTGCATCGGCTGTGGTGCATGCGTAGCAGCTTGTAAGAACGGTTCTGCCATGCTCTTCGTATCGTCTAAAGTATCTCAGCTCGCCCTGCTTCCCCAGGGTCGCGTAGAGGCCGCCCGTCGTGTGAAGAACATGATTGCCAAGATGGACGAGCTCGGCTTCGGTAACTGCACCAACACTCGTGCCTGTGAGGCTGTATGTCCGAAGAACGAGACCATCGCCAACATCGCCCGCCTGAACCGCGAGATGATCAAGGCAAAGTTGGCTGACTAAAATGCGCCCATTTTAGTCAAGGCTTCAAAGCCGATAAATGTAATTACACATTATTTATAATAAGAGCAGCGTATCCAATCTGGGTGCGCTGTTTTTTTATTTGCCTCTAATTAATTATATGGGCAAATATTTGTATTTAGATTTCATTCCGATTTCTGTATTATTATTACTTAAATTGTATAGTATGATAGCATTAATTGCAAAATAAAAATAAATTATAAGTAAATCTTAAATAAAAGTTTTGCAAATCTAAAAGAAATTATTAATTTTGCAAGTGATTAAGAATCAGACATTAATAACTGTTTTATTGCAAATAATGAATTTGATAGTTGCAAATCGACAAACAAACAAATAATAATAATTATGGAAGAAATGTCTCTTAAACTGCCACAGATAGGTTTCGATATGCCTATTACGGATTTAATAATGGAATTGGAGAAGATGCGGTACATGATACTAAAGAGTGATACGCATCCATTGGTGTTTCAACAGATACGTCAAATATTCCAGACGTTGGAGAGTATTGGTTCTTCAAGAATTGAGGGAAATAATACAACCATTATGGATTATGTGGAGAGTACTAAAATACAAAGTTCTCCAGAATTATTTTCTCCAGAAGAAGACATAAAGGAAATATTGAATATTGAAAATGCAATGAAGTATATTGAGGAAAATATTAATGATATTCCTATATCATCATTTTTTATCCGAGAACTTCATCAGCTTACAGTAGAAGGATTGAGCTATAGGCGTGAAGGAGCTCAACATCCTGGTCGTTTTCGTGAAGGAAATGTAAGAATTGGTGGTTCAACCCATACTCCACCTGATTATACTCAGGTAGAGCCGATGATGCAAGAACTTATTGATTTTGTTAATAAAGAAGATACTCCGAAATACGACCTTTTAAAAATAGCTATTGCTCATCATCGATTTGTTTGGATTCATCCTTTTGAGAACGGAAATGGACGTGTCGTAAGATTGTTTACTTATGCTTTATTGTTGAAGTTTGTTTTTAAAAGTAGAGACAGAATAATAAACCCGACAGCGGTGTTTTGTTCAGATAGAGACGCATATTATGCTAATTTGTCAAAAGCAGATACTGGAACCAATGAAGGATTAATAGAATGGGCTGGATATATGTTGCGTGGTTTGTGTTCAGAAATAGAGAAGATAGATAAGCTTTCAGATTATGAGTATTTGAGAAGCAATATTCTTTTGCCTTCTTTGCAAGACGCAAAAGAAAGAATGTATATTACGCCTCCGGAGTATTTAATATTAAAGAATACAATATCCCAAAAAGAACAGATATTGCAATCAAGTGATATTGCGAAAGATTTTCCAAATGCATCAAGTTCTGATCGTTCAAGAATGATTAAAGCCCTTATTGATAAAGGAATGCTTATGCCAATTCATGCGGGAGCACGAAAGTATGTTATAGCGTTTGGTAATAATTACCTTTTAAGAAGTATTCTTAAATCATTGGATGCAAATGGTTTTCTCCCCTCTAATGAACCCAAATAATATTGCGTCCCCAGAAGAACCAGAGATATTCCGATACCTACAAGATGTATAATATCTTGAATGAGGAAATCTCAATTAAGGTTCTAGTTCGATTATGATTGTGACAAAAAATAAGTTGATAACGATATATGCACCTTATCAATAATAAAAGCAGCGCATCCATTTTGGATGCGCTGTCTGTTTGTTGGTCTCTGACGTAATGCATGATCTTTCGATGTTTGAGGGTTCTTGCTTTGGCAAGCGTCTCGTTTCACTCGCCGAGCGTGACATTGAGGGCGGGGCCTCGGATGGCGACGCTGCACCCAGGGTTACAGTCTCGAATACTCTGTGAGGGCATCGAAGCAGGGGCAGTCCTTGTGGACGTTGGGGAGGTCGCGGTGGCCGAGGATGCGGGCTTCGGGATGGGCTTTCTTCAGACGACGGAGCAGGCGCAGTAGGGCGCGTTTCTGCTTGGTCGTGCGGGTGTCGGCTGCTTCCCCATGTTCATCGTAGCCACCTTCGTAACAGACGCCGAGCGAATGGCTGTTGTAGCCTACGGCATGGGCACCGACTAACTGTTCGTGACGCGTCTGGTAGGTAGTGCCGTTGCGGGTGATGTAGTAGTGGTAGCCCGTGAATCCGAACCTTTCCGCGTGACAGCGGATGAGGGCTGTCACGGGAAAGTTCTGGTTCGAGCGTGTGGCCGAACAGTGAATAACGATTAGATGGATATGTCGCATGACTGTACTAATATCGTTGAACTGATGGCTGTCAGTATTGTAATGACAAACTGAATAATTCGATTAATAGTTTCCTTTTTCATACATTAAACATTAAAGATTAAACATTAAAACATTCCACATTCAGAATTATCCTTCATCCGAGCCGTCTACGATGCTGCCGCTATCGCCCTGGTTCTGCGACCCTCCGGTGTTACTTTCGTCGCCAGTGTCATTACCGGTGTTCGTCGGAGTAGTGCTACCCCCACCGTTACCACTCGTCTTCGTCGTGGTGGCGCTAGCCTTCTTCAGCGTAGCCTCCAGGTTCAGACTCTTGGTGATCAGCTCACCGGTAGCACGGGCACGCAGCTTGACGCCCTTGATGTTCTTCGTCACGGTGAAGAGTTCCTCGCTGAGGGCACCGCCCTTGCTGTTCTTGATGCCAAGCGAGAAGATGGCGAGGTCGGCAATCTTCACGTTCTTGCCCTCCAGCAGCAGTTCCTTGATGCACGATACCATGTCGGTCAGCATGCCTTTGATGGCGCCTTTCGAGTACGGTGTGTTGTGGCTCGACATGTGACCGGCCAGTCCGTCCAGGGTGATGGTCTCCTCAATGACGGGATAGGCGAAATACCTGCCGAAAGCCGCCGACTTCGAGTTCTTGTTCTTTTTTAATACATACAAAATCATAATCAAAATAAGTGAAAAGTGAATAGTGGGAAGTGAAAAATTTGCTACCGCGCGACTTGCATCTTCTTCAACTCTCTCAGAGTGTTTCTCTGATAGTGCAAAGGTACTACATCAGGAAGGGACGATTTCCGCTTTGTACAGGCTCGTACAGATAACGCAGAATAACGTATGAAAAAGACACAAAAAAACGTAGCCAACAGCGTGACTACGTTTCCAGATCGATGCAGAACCTGTCTGCTATCCATTTCACAATGTGGGGTGGCAGCACCCTCATGCCGGGCTTCAGTCCCATCCGTGCCAGTTCCTTGCGGTAGGGTCTGCACCAGTTGAACAACGTCCGCACCGTCACGCCCGCACACTGGGCCAGTTGTTGTTTCGTCATTGCCTTCATAACTATCTTGTTTTCATTTCGTAACTATCATACTTTCAGTGCCTAAGTATCATACTTTGGGAGGATAAACGCCATACTTACGGCTGGGAGAAGAGCAGATCCACGAGGTCGATCTTTGCGGCTTTCTGGAGTGGGGTAGCGTGCTGCTCCAGCAGCGTGCTCACGGTGACGGGGTGACCGAAGACATCGCTGGCAGCCTCTGCCACGTCGTACCAGTCGCGGTAGGTCTGTCCGTCCTCGTCGGTATCGGGGAAGAGGATGACGCGACGGCCTTTCAGCGGACGCAACTTCGCCACGTTCAGCTCCGTCTTACCACCCGTTGCGAGCCAGATATATTCTGGCTTCACCTCCGACATAATCACGGCGGTCTTCTCTGCTTCTACCACGGTGATTGTTCGGGCGGTAGCCAATTTTTCACTCTTCACTATTAACTCTTCACTTAACAGGTGCAACCCGAACAGGCAGTGGTCTGTGTTCCAGTCCTTCGGCAGTCGTCCGTTCTTGCGCAACAGGTACGTCGCCCATGTCGGTTTGCGATCGTGGTCACGGTGACAGTCGGGTCTGTAGTGCATAATCTTGCCGTCGCGCAACAGGTCGCACTCGTCAATCTGCCAGAAGATCACCCCGCCGTCGCGACTGGCTCCCAGCCGATAGCGCTGTGCCGCCCGCTGCATCTGCTCCTCAGTCAGATAGCCGTTGCTGACCACCGCCCGGCAGAACTCCGACGCCGTGCCTAACCGCTGTTGCCACAGCCGCCTTCCCTCAGCCTGCTGCTCTGCTATCTGTTTCCTCATCGCCTTGAACGTATGCGAAAAGACCTCTTCCCTTTTCATTTCTCATTTCTCATTTCTCATTTCCTGATGAAGCCTCCCCTCATATTGGAGTCCCCCATATAGGGGGACGGAAATATGGAGGGGGTGAGGGGCTTCAGAAGGGTTCGCCGTCATCCTGATACAGTTCCGTCTGAATGGGAGCTTGTGGCCTCAAGGTATAGATGACGTGAGCCGCATGGTCGAACGACTTCATGATAACCTTACCGCTGACAGCTTGCTCCAACAGCGAGTTGTAGAACTTCCACGAACGGATGTTTGACAGTCGGCATACCTCTGAGCGTAGTTCCGCACCCGTCACCTGTTGCCGACCACCGATGGCATCACTGAAGAGCTGTCGCACATCCACTTGCCATTGGTCGTGTTCGTCGTGGCGGATATAGTCGGCATTCAGTTGCGGATATCCATCCGTCTTGTCCTTGCTGCCCTCGTCCGTCGATACACCGCATGATACCGGCAGTCCGTCGTCACCCACCTCAAAATACATCGTCCGCTCGATGTCGTACTTACGCGTCAATGTCTGCTCCAACGAGAAGATACGCTGTGGCATCAGTTTCTCGCAACTATATACTTCAAACGCCTTGTTCATCAGTTCCGTACCAATCCAGCCGCGCAGGTTGTGGTCCTCACCACTCTTGTTCTGGTGCAGTACACACACGATGCAACAGTCGTGTTCCGTGGCCAGGTGCATCAGTTCCTCCATCACCTCCTGTGCCAGCACACCGTCGTTGATGTCGTTTACCAGATCACGTATGCCATCGACAATCACCAAGTCGGGCTTGCATCTCTTCACCGCCTCACACAACAGGTCGCGCCGCTCCTTCCATGGCACACCCCGCACGTTGAACACATCGATGCTTTTTTCAGACCACAAATTATTCGTGGGATTAGTGAGATTCGTGTTCGAGTTATTAAGCAGACGAATGATTCGATTCTTCAGGATGTCCTGTGTCGATTCGTCGCTCTGCTCCGTGTCGTACCACATCACCTTGAACGGTTCCTCGCGCATCCTCTTCAATGGCAGCTGACAAATGTTAGGGTTAACGTTAGGGTTAAGATTCCCCACTGCCATCAGCATACTCGTGACGAACGTCTTGCCCGACTTCGCTTTACCCGTTATCGCCACCAGTTCGCGCCGAGGAAAACACGGCTTACCGAACAACTGGAACAGGAAGTCCATCTTCGGCAACTCTTTCTCCGGCGTAATCCTCAACTGCTCCAGCAACAGCATCTTCGGACTCAGCGCAGTCTCCTCGCCCGCATGCTCCAGTTCAGCATCCAACTGGCTCATCACATTCTCATTCATAACTTCATTTCGCTTGTTAAACTTTTACGCCACGAAGTTACGAAAAGTTGAAAAGAAATACCCCCCATATTGCATGCATATATGGAGGGTATATTGCTACTCAAAAAGTTGTTTTAGCGTGTCTTGGAAAGCCAGCGACTGTTGCTGTTCCATAGCCCGATAATAGTCATGGTACATATTCTTCCTGTTCCACAGCCCCTCGAACACCTTCCACTTCTCCTTGATGCCCAGCCGCTCCGCTATCGCATCGGCCAGCAGTGCCGCCTGCGTTCGGGAAATAAGCGGTTGATAGTTGGCATCCACATAGCCCGCATCCTGAGCTTTCTTCCATAACGCCATCGCCTGTTCAGTACACAATGAAGCGGGTAAGGTGGATGTGTCTATGTCTCCTTTCTCCCTCCCTACACAGGGAGGGTCGGGGAGGGTCTTCTTTTTGGGACAAGCGTCCCCATAGAAGTTCTGCGTATCCACATGATCCACGTGGAGACTGCCCTTTTCATAGATGTTTAATACGATGCTGCCTTGGTGATCCATGTCTTTCCTGTGCAGTTGCTCCA
>Ga0256404_1009724_pt1 | contig 13638 bp, 11 predicted proteins | sample RumenRJG_01DNA_FD_185990 | JGI IMG/M metagenome (GOLD analysis project Ga0256404, IMG submission 185990) | Bovine rumen microbial communities from Lethbridge, Alberta, Canada - RJG_01 | ecosystem: Host-associated > Mammals > Digestive system > Stomach > Rumen | place: Canada: Alberta | collected...
TCCATACGAAGGCGAACCATCTTCTTTTTAAAAGTTTCATCGTACATTTGTGGCATAATTTTAATTCTCCTTTAAATGTATTATATTTTATGAGCCACTCCTGTTACAACTATAGTTTACCACAACATCAATCCCGTCATAATCATGGGCAGTCTCTTCGTACCGTTTCCGGTTGATCCTGGTCGTGTAGATGTGATCAATCTTCACGTTCGTGTCCGGATATGTGGCCATGATGGCATTGAACGCGCCCGCATGATCCGGGTGAGCATGTGTTATAATCCACGCGTCCGCATGATACTGATGCTGTTTCAGGATGCTCAGCACCTGCTGCGCGTCGGAATCATAGCCGCCGTCGACGATGACGAGGCGGTTGTTGTTGTCCGTGATGGTGTAGAAGGTTCCCTGTCCGCCGTTTACCGGTGCGTAAGAGATGACCGTCCATCGGTTGCCCGAATGGCGGGTCTGATACAGTGCGAGGCAGAAGGTCGTTAGAACGAAAAGAGTCAGAAAAATACACGCAACGATCTGACGACCGTTGCCGCGGCAGGACGGTGTTTGATTTTCTTTTATCTTATCTCTCATTGTTTGATCTTCTCTCATCTATAAGATTCTCCCCGTTTTTCTCCGTCTTGCATTCTTGCATCTGTAGATAAACCAATGTCCTGTTGATTTGTCTCCATTCTCAAGCCAACGACTTATTTCTTCAATAGATACTTTTTTGTTTCTTCCCTTGTTTATCATCCCCGGCTTTGTATTTCTTCTCTGCTACAGCAGCTTTACGACACCCACCCCTGACAAATCTCCGGTACAGAACAAAAATTGCCAGATCGATGGCGATCCGTGTGATACACAGGAGAGGAAGAACGCGGATGCTTTCGGCCAGAAATGGAAACCAAACCACGTCCATGATGTGGATACAGAGAATGTCCATGGAATATTGTCCGATGTACCGAAGCTGCCGGAAGGGGAAGCCCTCTCTGTCGATCATTCTGGAGAAGTACACGACCATCAGGGAACCGCAGAGGGCGACCATATAGCAAAGAGGGAACTGGCTGTACCGGCGCTGCGACAAATCCGCGTACTCGTGGAAACGGAAATACTGGAACAGAAGGAGTGATGCCCACAGAGATCCGAATTCGAGAAAACGGACAAACGGCCGTTCTTCGATGAATTGGTGAGGAAGGTTCTTTCCCATCCAGAGATAGATGACAACCGCCATGCTGAGATCGAAGGAAAACGGAAGCCGCAGATAAGCTCCGATTCTGACGCCCGCAAGCAATAGGAGCAGGCTGACAAACCCAAGCCTCCATCCACGGATTTTCAGATGCAGAAGATCCAGAAGTGTTTTTGCCGTGAACAGTACGATCAGAAACCATGCCATGCCGAAGGCAGGCACGAATCCGATCCGTGTCTCCATGGCGACGCTGCTCGAGAAGAGGATTCCCTTCAGCATAAGGGCGGCCTGGTCCCTCCAGAAAGCAAGATCGGCAAGGGTAGGCCAGAAATAACCCTGGAGCGGAGCGGTTAAAATAAAGAGAAGATAACGGATAACGAAGAGACTCACGGCAGGGATAACGAGACGACGAAAGCTGCGGCCCGCCCTCTCCCTCCACTCGGCCATTGTCTCGGAATTCTTCATCGTATATCCGCCAAGCAGGAAGAACAGCGGCATATGAAAGGAAAAAATAGCTCCGCGTATGTAGTTGGCCGGGGGTAAGGTATGCCCGAGGATGACGAGTAGAATCGCGATGCCCTTCGCCAGATCGACATACCCCAGTCTTTTCTTCATATGTCCTAAAAGCTCCTGTATTTCTTGATCTGTGCTGCAAAAAATGCCTCAGCCTCTCGTACTTCACAAGCTATGTCACTAACGTGTATCTTGCGAAATTTTCCTCATTCTTCGAGCTGCTGGTTTTCTCTTGCATCGTACAGCGCTCGGAAGACGTAGAAGTCGTCCGGAGTGGTGATCTTGATGTTGTCGCTTCTGCCGATGACGACATGGAGCGGCTTCCCGTACATCCGCATCATCGTGCAGGAGTCAATGACGTTGTCGTTCCCGTCTGCCAGGCACTGGCGGTGAGCCGCAAGTATATCCTTCAGATAGAAGCTCTGGGGCGCCTTTGCGAACCGGGAGCGGGACCGGTCGGGAACCGCGTCGACCTTCTCTGTGTCGTCCACGAGAATGACCGTCTCCTTCGCCACGGTACAGGTGATCGCCGTGCCGAACTCGCGGACGGCAGCAATGTTCCGGCTGATGGTGTCCGCATCGATCAGCGGACGCACGCCGTCATGAATGAGTACGATGGTTCCGTCCGTTCCGAAGACCTCCTCCGCCGCGCAGAGCCCATTGTAGATGGAGAGCTGTCCGGTTTTTCCTCCGGGCACCACCTTCTTCACCTTGTCCAGCCGGTAGCGGTAAATCATGTCGTTCATGTAGTCGATCCAGCCCTCGATGCAGACCACGATGATCCCATCGATCTCCGGGTGATTTTCAAACTGTTCGATGGTATGCACGATGATCGGTTTGCCGTGAACGAGCAGGAACTGCTTCGGCTTGTCCTTCGTATGCATGCGCCTGCCGGAGCCGCCGGCAAAGATTACAGCGATGTTCTTTCCGCTTCCGTCTTTCATGTCATAATCCTCTCTCATCCATATCCCGAATCAGTCTGCGGTACGCGTCCTCGAGACCGATTTTTGCCCTCCAGCCAAGGGACTGAAGCTTCTCCGATGACAGACGCATCTTCACATCCTGCGCGTATCCGTAGACGTTGTCCTCTAGAATATCAAAGACCACGCCGGATTTTCCGCCGGAAATTTTCTCACAGACCATCCTCGCCATATCCGCGATGGTCGTGTGAGCCGCCTCATTGGCTACGTTGTAGGCCTCTCCATTGCTTCCCTTCATCAGAATGACAAGCAGCGCCTCGATGGCGTCGCTGAGGTAGCAGTAATTTCCATCGGACAGCCCCTTCGTATGAAGAACGATATCTTCTCCCTTTCGTACGCTCCTCGCGAACTGGGCGAAGACACGGTTTTCCGTCGGAAGAATCCCGGCCCCGAAGGTCTGAGCCAGCCTTGCGATCTTCACCGGCACCTGATACTCGGACAGGTAGGCGATGCACATGTTCTCGCAGAGCCGCTTGCTCTCCGGATAGTTGCTTCTCACCTTGAGCGGGTCAATGTAACCGAGATCCTTCTCTGTCACCGGATCGGTGCTGCAGGTGCCATACATCTCCATCGAAGAGAGGTAGACAACCGAGCGGCATTTTTTCTTCGCCGCGAGCTGGAGTATGGTGCGGGTCCCCAAAATCGATGCGTCCAGCGTCTCCGCGGGCTTTGTGACCATCAGCTTCGAGGCCGTGATCCCGGCGGTATGAAAGATATAATCCACGTCACGCCCGGCGCAGATCTCTTCGGCAGATGCCTCGGTCAGATTGCAGATTTCAAAGGTGAGACAGCTGTCGGTCATCTGCCGGAGTGCGGGGCTTCCGTTCCGGAGATCACCGAAGATCTGCTCCGCCTTCTCCCGGTTCCGGATCAGCGCGACAATCTGCATGTCGAGCCCCCGGACCGCATTCAGATACAGGAACGTTCGAACCAGGTTCGATCCGACAAGACCGGTTGCCCCAGTGATCAGAACGGTGCTGCCCTTCAGGGCGGAAAAATCGATGACGCTGCTTTCGGAGATCCGCTGCAGATCTTCCCGATATACGGAACTGAACATGGTAAACTCCTTCTCTTTCTTCATTATAACTTCATAATTAATACTGCTTGTCACACTCTGCTGCAAAGAATCAATGACCGTTAATTCCTGGGATTCCTGCTGCAGGTGAGGAATACCCGGAAAGGCCACCGCTTATCGATCAGCCGGTGCCTTCCCTCCGCTCTCACGTGCGAGCTTTTCCATCTTGTCTTCATGGACGCGGTGCAGCCACATCTCAAAATCCTGCTTGTTTTTCCAGGTCATGGTCTCAAGGAGCACACCGGAAAACAGAGAAATCAGCGCCGACAGAATGACGAAGCAGCAGACGATCAGCGTCGGGAACTTTGCCACAAGGCCGGTCTGATTGAACTGAATGAGCACCGGAATCAGAAAGGCGACGCCAAGAACCGCGAGGACCGCTGCCAGAATGCCGAAGAAATTCATCGGCCGATAGGTGCGGAACAGTCGCAGGATAGTTCCGATGACCTTGAAGCCGTCGGAATAGGTGTTCAGCTTGCTGACGCTTCCCTCCGGGCGGTCGCGGTACTCGATCACCTCATTTTCGATGAACATGTTCTTGTCGGCTGCATGAATGCTCATCTCGGTTTCGATCTCAAAACCCTTCGACAGAACCGGGAAGGTCTTGACGAATTCATAGCTGAAGGCCCGGTAACCGGTCATGATATCCTTGATGTCGGACTGGAACAGGTGATTGATGGAAGACCGTACGAAGGAATTTCCGAAATTGTGGAAGGGTCTCTTGTTTTCTTCAAAATAAGTAGAGGAAAGGCGGTCGCCGACTACCATGTCCGCCTTGCGTTCCAGAATCCGCTTGGCCATGGACGGTGCGTTCTCTGCGGGATACGTGTCGTCGCCGTCCGTCATGATGTAGCACTGTGCGTCAATCTCGCGAAACATGCGCCGGATGACATTGCCCTTTCCCTGCTTGTACTCATGGCGCACGACAGCACCTGCGCTTCTCGCAAGCTCCGCCGTTCCATCAGTAGAATTGTTGTCATAGACGTAGATGACCGCCTCATCTCCAAGTGCGTTACGAAAATCATTGATGACCTTCACGACGGTTTTTTCCTCATTGTAGCAGGGAATTAACACTGCAATTTTATCCATCGATCCCTCTCCTCATTTATCAACAGAATTATAGGATGCCGTTCACTGTTCGCAAAAGAATCAATGCATTGTGCTTAAAAGGGCGGACAGGGAAAAGAATCCCTTTGAATCATACGCAAAATACGCATAGTACGCATAATACGCAAAAAAACAAATATTATTATAAAGTACCTGTGGGATAAATCAACCCCTCAGGTCAGGAATGCTGCTTATGTCGCATCTTTCCGATATTGTTCAGACCTAGCTATGTATGGCAAGGATTTTACAGTCCCGCTGCCCTCCCTTCCGGGTCCGGGAATCCGAAGATCCGTCTGCCTGCTTTCGTCCGTACCAGCAGAACAGTTCCCGGAATGATAATCAGGAACTTGATGAGAATCATGACCGCAAGGTTCAGGGAACCTGGCATTCCATGTCCATTTAGCCGCTCCAAAAGTCCCCGGTACGGGAAGACATCGAGCTCGATGATGTGCACGAACAGCATCGCGATGCTGTATCTTCCGAGGAAGGCAATTCCCTTCACAAGTCGACCAGGGAATGACATTCCTTTCATTGGCCGGCCTGGGATTGAAATTCCTTTTACAACTCGACCAGGAGTGGCAATTTTCTTAGGAGCAGGAGAAGAATCAACAGCGGATAGGTCCTTTTGAGCACTGCCGGACAGCCGGTCCAGCCAGAAACAGAGCGTGGTCAGTACAAGGCAGGCGCACAGGCTTGCGAAGATATCCTCCGCTCCGTTTCCAAAATTGCAGAGGTTGATCCAGAACCCTTGAAAATGAAGGATAAAGCTGATCCACACCATGGCTGCAAGTACAAGTGCGGAGATCTTCCATTCTCTGCCTGCTGCAAGAAACGTTGTCTCATACCTGCGTACGAGATATCCGATGTACAGATAGAGAAGCGAGCAGGCGGCGGGCTGTACGCCAAGCGGCAGCATGAACTTCCTTGCGGAAAAATATCCAATCAAAAAGATTCCCAGCACCGCGGCGATGCGGTATTTATCCGGGATGCGCAGGACAAGATTCAGAAGGATACACGCCCAGAAGGTCGTCCATAGGAACCAGGTAGCGCCGATACTGATAATGCCCGCGGGAACCAGCTCTGCGGTTCCAGATGCGTAGAGGGATGCGAGGATCCACTGAACTGCCTCGGAGGATGCGCCGCTGCCGCCATGGATTCCATACCAAAGGACACGAAGAATGATGATAATGACGCACGAAACCGCATAGGGTACCAGAAGGGTGCGGGCACGTTTCCGGATCAAGGATGGAAGCGGCTGCCCTTCCCTGGTAAAGTACCCTGTGATCAGGAAGAACACCGGGAGATGATAGGTGAATACGACTCGATTGATCGAACGAACCGCCAGATGACCGAGTACAATACTGATCATCGCGATCCCGCGAAGGAGATCCAGATATTCCTTTCGCTGTGTGGTTTTCATGATGGCTGGTTCCTCTTTTTCAATTCTTTCTTCTGCAAATTTTCATGCATGGACATCTTCTTATCATTCCTATTCTTCTCATTTTTTACATTCGTGTAAACCACGATCTTCGTCAATGCGGAAGGACTGCATAACATACAAAAACTACTATTGCATTCCCGTAAACCACAATCTTCGTCGATACGCAAGGACTGCATAACATACAAAAACTACTATTGCATTCCCGTTAACCACGACCCTCGTCCGGTTGCAAAAATGCCGGCAAATTTGATGATTCGCATTTTGATGGAACAGCGCTGACAAGCTTCTCTGTATTTTCGTCTTTTCAACGGTCAGCGAATCGAGAGAAACCCACAGAGCAGATATTTGATCCGATAGTAGAGCCTCGGCGAGCTCGCGACGAGGCTGCAGTACCTTCCGTCTGCCAGAAGCCCCCAGCCATTGAGCAGTACGGTAAGCGCCGTCAGAAGTATTGCCGCCCGGAGAATTGCCCCGCCCTCTCCCTGATTTTTGATTCTGTTCTCATATGCGTCTCCGATGGTCAGAAGAACCGGAATCATGAAGAAGATTCCGAAATCCATCTGATAGCGGAGCGTCATTCCGACCATCTGGATGTCGACGGCAGTGATCAGGATGCCGAACAGCAGAGACAGGACGCAGAAAGAAAATGCGTTCCGCTTCTTCAATCTCTTCCGGTATTTTCGAAGGCCGAAAAGCCAGAGTGCGATCGGATTCACGGCAAAAAATCCGGCGAGCAGGGGTTCGTTAATGACCTGACCCTGATAGTCTGATACAAGTCCCATGTGTCCAGCCGCCATGCGGATGTAGGGAAAGGTAGGCCCGACCGTCAGCGGCTGGAAGAAGTATTCATAGAAGCCGAGCCAGAACCGGTCGGGGACAAATCCCCGGTGCGTCATGTCGAACCCGGTCAGATTGTAGGTTGCGCCGAAATCGAGCAGACTTCCGAAGCGTGCCTTATTATACAACAGGAAGGCGAAGCAGATCGGCAGAAATGGCACGATGACGCTCAGCGTGTTGACAAGCCCTTTTCTGCTGAAGAACAGCCGCTCCCGGATCTCCTTTTGAAAAATCGGAAACGCCAGAAAAACAGCCAGCATCAGCTGAGGCCGGCAGCCGAGCACGAGTGCAAGTAAGACCGAACCGGCGATCAGCCAGCTTCTGCGTATGTTGCTCTCTCCGTCTGACGCCTTCAGCCAGCAGGTGATTCCGGTTATGTCCAGCAAAAGGCCGAGAAGGAGCGGCAGCGAGTAAAGCGAGGTCATCTGCAGTGCGTAGATGATCTGACTTCCGGCAAAAAAGGCCGTCGTCAGAATCAGATACAGTCCCAGGCTCGTTTGGCGGAAGTATTTTTGCAGCAGCGTGTAAACGAACCAGAACGCAGCTACGACGAATACCAGACACAAAAGGAGGATGACCATACCGGTCGAGAGATCCTTTCCGGTGATCTGGTAATACGGAAGGAAAAACAGAATGACCGGCAGCACGCCGAAATACGAATAATACCGCCCCTTGTAAAACGCGAAATCGGTATATGCCGTCTCTCCCGCCTTCTGAAGAGCAGCCTTTCTGATCGAGGGATTATAAGGGTCCGAGATCTCCGAGAGAACCTTTGCCGGTTTGATGTCCAGCCAGACCTGTCCCTTCGCGAGCGCTCGCGCAACGTAGTTGTACTGCATAGAAGTACGGATTTCCGTGGAATACCAGTTCCGGTTGTAGAAGACAAGTCCAACCAGAAGAGCTCCTGCCATCAGGGTGAGCATCCACAGAACCACGGCTCCCCTCTGCCTTCGGCTCTTCATATTCAGCTTTCTCTGATACAGAAAAGATTTCGGGCAGAAAAGTCCGATCACGATCCCCAGCAATGTCAGGAACAGCAGCCGCAGCGGATGAAAAAAGAAAGGTCTTCTGGCATTCAGAACAATCCCGGAAAGATTCAGCGTCCCGTCGGCAGAATCGTTCTGTATTTCGTTGGCAGAACGATTCTGTGTTTCGTTGGAAGAACGGTTCTGTGTCTGATTGGCAGAATGGAGCTCCGTCTGGTTGGCGCCAAAATCCGGAAACGTGATCCGCAGCTCTGTTGCGTTGGAATTCAGATGAAGGCGCAGATAGCTGCTCTCCGGAATCCCAGAGACCACCTCCGTACGGGCAAGTCTTACTTCATCGGTACCGGAAGCGTCCAGACTGGAAGGCAGAATCGTGACAGCTTTTCCGTCCGCAGTCCCATCCGGAAACGGATTGAAATAGAGATTTTTTACCTTTTCGGCCGTAATCGGAATCTCAATCCACGCCCCATCTCCTGTTCCAGAAGAAGCAGTTGTTCCGCCCGCCTTCACGGCAAGTATATCAGAAGCAGTCGCCGTTCCGTCCGCCTTTACGGCAAGCCCTTTGGTATGGATCTGCGAGATATCCACCCTCTCCGGCTGGAAGCCTTTCGACTCCCAGTACCGGTAATTGAACAGAAAGCATTCCGCCAGGGAAGCGATGATAAAAGCAAGAACTGCGACCTGAAGAAGATAACGGACGATTTTTTATCCGATGTTTTACTCAAAATTCCGAACCTTTCTGCCTGATACAAAGATACTCTTACACAGATCCTATTGCGCAGATACGAATACACAGCAACATTTTCACCGATACTTTTACATAGGTACTATGATCCAGATACTATGAGACGGATACTATTACACCGATGCTATGAGACGCATATTAATACACAGATACTATGAGATCTTCTTCATGGTAAGCTCACAAGACGAAGATAGATCCCTTATCCCTTTTTCTCCTTCCGATACAGAAATGGCATTTTCGGCATGCAAAGGAGCACAGGCGCGATGTATACCAGAGAGACCATATATCTGGGAAGCAGGATCGGCCCGGCTGCCAGTGTCATGATGCTCCAGAAGGATGGGCTCAGCGCAAACAGCATCTTCCATGCTCTTCTGTGGAAGGCATAGAAGATCACAAGCAGCGGAATCCAGGTCACAAACAGTACCTTGCTGAACAGCGCGGCAGCTGCGGAAGCGATTCGGTTGTAAATCGAATCAAACGATTCCGACACTTTCTTCCAGGAGACCGTTTTGTAGGACGACTCCATCAAGCGGTGTACATCAGCCTTTGTCGCCATCCCGTTCGACCAGGAGGAATAGGTTTTCTCCCATCCCTCTGCTCCGCCGTCATTTGCCGGAACATTGTCCCGATAATAGAGAAGACTTTCATCGGCCATTGTCGTGCTGTCTACGCAGAGCATCGGATAGATGTTTGCACAAAACGACATCAGGTAATTCCCGGGATGCTTGAAAAAGAGACGGATATACAGCCGATAGAAACGGGACCTATCCTCTTTCGTGGACTCTTCGATCCAGTGGGATTTTGTCGCATCTGCCCGGACCGGATTGTAATTTTCCACCATGCCCTCCGTATCCCGGTAAACGCCGGATAAGATTTTCTTTTCCTTCTCCGTGAGGGTGTCGCCGTACTGTGTCAGATACCAGGTGATCTGCTGGGATGGTACCGACATCAATTCCTTGGAATCTCCCTTCGCCACGCCCATGGCGGGAAGACAGACACCCTCCCAGAGGAAGATGCAGACAAACGCGACTGTAAGAATCTCAGCTCCGAGACGCAGCATCCGTTTCACCATACGTTGCAGGCAGAACACCAGCAGGACCGAGGATAGAAGAAAAATATAAATGCCGGTCTTTTTTGTCAGGGAAAGAAAGACGCCCGCAGCGATAAACTTTGCACTATCCAGCCAGCCGCGTTCCTCCCGTGAATTCTTGTTTCTGTCCATTCTACCGGATTTCATGATGTATTCCAGATAAAAGACAGCATAGAGCAGAAAGATCCATCCGTTCAGCATATCCTTCGCCATGGTTTGGGCAAGCGTGGGGATGAAGGGATAAAACGCCCAGAACAGGAAGCATGCCTTTCTGGATCTCTGTCCGATGCCGCACCTCTTCAGAAAAAGTAAGGTGTAGGCAAAGGTGGCCGCCGTCGCTAACATTTGAAAAATTGCGTACAGAAACAAGGAAGCCTTGTGGCTTCCGAGTACGCCGCCGATCCTCCAGAACCCGGAGAAAATCAGTGTGTCGAACCATGGATGGTGATCGCTTCTGGCGGTCATACCATAGGTCTGGAGAATCTGCTGCCAGGTGTCCGGATCGTAATTGCCCGGAAACCGGAGGATGAGATAGGGAACCCAGCAGATCAGTATCAGCAATGTCAGACGGAGAAGTTCTCTTGCATTTGAACTGCTGCCGCCCTCCCCAGATATCCTCGCGCTTTGGGATGCAGGAAACTCCTGTGACGGGCTGCGGTCCCATCTTTGATACAGCCTTCCGATCAGGATCCCCAGAATCTCTGCAAATGCCGCCGATACAACGGCAAGCAAAATCGCCGTTCCCGTTCCGTGGAAGATACCCGACCTTGCTATAACACGGTCATACGCAAGAAGCCCCAGATCAAACAGAAGAACCAAGAGAATGGCACAGACCATCGCAGAAACAAGTGGACGATTTCTTCTCCCGCATGAAATAGGATGGCTGCTTTTGTGTAAATAATTTATTTTCTCACTATAATCTTTTTGTTTTCGCATACTTATAATAAAATCCAGCAAATCTTTCCCAATATCCGTGCCTGCCACATGGTATTCAAGCCGTGATCGAGCGGCGAAAATCAAGAACTCCACAAAATCGTCGCCCGACACATGTTAATGATGCCTCAGAGCACGATGCTTCCCACGATTTCCTTTCCGTAGGTGTCGGCCGTGCGGATGATCTCGTCCAGTGACGCATAGCGAGACGTCCGGCATCCTGCCACGAGTACGACTGCATCCGCTTCGCTGAGCAGGTGAAGAGACTTCGGGTCATCTACACGCCCTCCGTTTCCGATGAAGCGGATCTTCCGTTCTCCTTCTGTCGATTCCGAGCAGGTTTTCAGCTCATCCAGTACATGCTTCATCTGTCCCTCGGAGAGATCACCGGCGATCATGATTTTGGCATTTTCGGATGTGAGGTAATTGATATTTGCGGCGGCGATGCGGAAGCATTCCTCCTCTGTGTCCGCGCTTTTGTACTCGTCTCCGATGGATGCGATCAGGCGGTCAAGTCCTCCCCTTTGCTTCCCGTTCTCTTTTCCCTTGCCCGGGAGTACCGCAAGCTTCTGGAGGCTGTACTGCTGGTTCAATTCCTTCGCGGACAGAACCCGCTTCATGAGAACGAGCAGAAGCATACCGATCAGAAGATAAAGCAAAAGACCGCCGACAAAACCGACTGCCGCAAAGTCTTGACGCACAAAGAGCCCAAAAACTCTCTGCCAGTCCCAGCTCCTCAAATACGCCAATGATTTTCTGCTCCCGGATGTCCCCATAGGTAAACACGGCATACATCAGATCGTCGACAGTTGTATTCCTCGCATTCGCCGCTGTGCAAAGTGCAACAACCCGGATCAGCTCTTCATCCGCTGTGGAAACGTCCACTTCCTTCATTCGGTCGATGAAGTCATTGGATCTCTTGTCCGCTTCCGTCTTTGTTGTCTTCGTAAGCTTCTTTTCCCCGGCACCGAAGAATTCAGTGAGCCCGGAAAGAGCGCTGCGAAGCCGCATCGGAATGCCAAGATCTGCCGCGACAAGGGAGAGCTTGTCCGCAAAGAACTCCTGCGAATAGAGGAGTGTGTCCTCCAGATGGTTCTTTGACACAGGAGGCTTGGCGAAGGGAGCGTAGATCAGATATTTTCCCTCCGGGTCCTCATGTTCCAGAATCATCTTTGTCCGGAATGCATTCCGGACCGTCAGACGGATAACTTTCACAGATCCAAGGTTCAGATCTTCAATGTCGTCCTCAAAATGACCAGTCTGGTCGTACCAGAACACCAGGCGCTCGCCCGCGTCAAAAACGCTGTTCAGTTTCTTTTCAATTTCGGCAAGATTTAATTTATCCATGTTCCATTCTCACTCGTTATTCTGGCTTTTTCCCTGTTCGGCAAATGACTGGCAAATAAAAAATCCCAATGTATTTAGCCAATAGTGCCTTTTTCTGGGCATCTTTCTGTCTTTTTCATTCAAAATTTCATGCTTCCGGCAAATGACCGGCAAAAAAGAGTATGCCCAAAAATGGACACGCTTCATATGTCGTTCCGTTGACTAACCTTAAAATTTCTACAACCCGGTTTAGTCAACAGGAATTCCCTTATTTTCGCGGCTTTTCGCCATCTTTAACGACTGTAACGCACTTGCTCCTTGACTAATTCTTTGACTAAAAGCCGGATTCTTTGACTATTCCTTCATGACAAGAAGCCATTTTGCATGAGCCGCTTGCCCTGACACATCGACACTGCCCTCCTTTTTCATCTTCTGTAGTAGATTCGATAATTTCTTATACTTCTTTTCCTCTGAAAGTATCTCTGGCAATGCATACTTAACAGCTTCATAGATTTCAGCCTTCTTAAGCGGACCATTGTTTAGGGCGGAAATGATCAGTTCTTTGCAGATCTTTTCATCAAGACCTTTATTTCTTACATATCCAGCTTTATCACCAACTGCTTCAGCTATTTTATAGGACACATATAATGCGGGATATCTTCCTTCGACTAATCCACGTTTCTTAAGCATTTTATAGTCATCTTTTGCGATAGTATTTCTTTTTTGAACCTGATCCAGAAGAAACACTGTTCTTAAATCAAGGTCTCCCTTAGCGTGAAGAAGCCGTGTGTAATTCTTATCCAGCACTTTCCCATATATAGTGACGCTTACTCTGTTGGCAACATCCAAATTGTACGATGGAAGAGGAAAACATCTGGCTTTCTGAATGTTATAGATCATCGGTATCCCCATGGCATTGGTATCAATCATGTACATATTTACCATGGCATTGCACAAGAAAGCATTCCTGTAATATGGTGGTTTATATCCCGGTTCAAGCGCTTTTTCAATAGTTTCAGGTATAAATGCCCCTTCATTTATAAACACAAGATGATCTTCGAATTCTTCTACATTGATTTTGCCATGCCGCCTGTAATCTGAATGTGCTATGCAATTATTTATAACTTCTTTTACAAGATCGGCATCATATTGCTGAACTTCTTCCGGGAACAGCGTCTGCTGTTCCGTGATATAACGATATTTTTCATTTCTTATCTTCGCATATACTTTGTCTACTGCCAGTAAAAAAGGAATATCAAAATGCTCATACGCCTTTACTGTTCCATCTGCATTGTATAGGGTCCAGGTGTAATGGTCAAGCATTTTTGTAACATTTATGGTTCAAAAAATGCTGAATGGTTATCCCTTGTCTATTGGGACTGTCTTGTTTATCCTGCCATCCGAGCTTCATATGGTGTTAGATATCCATTA
>Ga0256404_1009725_pt1 | contig 13638 bp, 11 predicted proteins | sample RumenRJG_01DNA_FD_185990 | JGI IMG/M metagenome (GOLD analysis project Ga0256404, IMG submission 185990) | Bovine rumen microbial communities from Lethbridge, Alberta, Canada - RJG_01 | ecosystem: Host-associated > Mammals > Digestive system > Stomach > Rumen | place: Canada: Alberta | collected...
ACTAATATAAACCACACACTTTGAAACAGGTTCCCCTGTGGATGCCCGTATTCATTGGATTTCAGAAAAGCTCCCTCGCGGAGCTCTTCTGTTGTAAAGAAATTTGAGGTAAGAGAACATGGCAACCCTGCAGATGTACATGGACAAGAGCCGGATTGAAAATACTTTCGAGGACCCCTCCTACGGGGAGGTCTGGGGAAGGGATACCTGGATTCCGAACGCCATAGGAAAGATCAAAAAAATCATCGTCCACCGGCCCGGGGTCGAACTCGAGGCCATGAAAGAGGCGGCCTATGAAGAGGAGGCCGGTTCCCTGATCCTGAAGGACAGGAAGGGCCGCATCCGGTCTTACTGGAAGGGAGATGTCTTCCCGGATATACGCCTCATGCAGGACCAGCACGACGCTATGACCGAGGCCCTCAGAAACGAGGGCATCGAGGTCATCAACCAGGACGACCCGAAGCACGAGTGGCCCAATATGACCTTCGCCCGGGACTTTGCCGAGATGACACCAAAGGGCGCCATTCTTTCCCGCTATACCATGTACTTCCACCAGGGGGAGACTCCCATCGGGCAGAAGACCCTTACGGACCTGGGCATTCCCATCCTCGGGGCCATTCAGGGGCGGGGTACCATGGAGGGCGGCTCCTTCTGCCAGCTGGACGAGCACACGGCAGTAGTCGGCCGGTCCGTCCGCATCAATGACGAGGGCATAGAGCAGATGCGCGCCATCCTCAAAAATCAGGGGATTGAGCTCATCACAATCGACATGCCGGCTTTCTATATCCATCTCGACGAAGCCTTCATCCCGGTCGATAAGGACAAGGTCCTCGTATCCACATTCATTCTGCCATTCTGGTTCCTGGACCTCCTGCAGAAAAAGGGATACAAAATCATCGAGACGGACAGGGACGACCCCTTCCTCACGAACAACTGCCTCTGCCTCGAACCCGGCAAAGTCCTCTTCTCTGCCTTAGGAAAGAACACGATCAAAAACCTCGAAAAGGCAGGCGTGGAGGTCGTTCCGGTCAATATTTCGGAGATTAACAAATTGGGCGGCGGCATTCACTGCTCGACCCTGCCGGTCATCCGGGAAAAAATCTGAGCGAAAGATTCGTGAAAAATTTGTGTACATTTTCCTTGACTTTTCAGACGGAAAATTTATACTGTAAAACCAACAAAGATAATATTTCAAAGGACAAAGGCGTCCCAGGGGGTAGTACTTCCGGGGCGCCTTTCTGCAAATATTCGCTTGTTGACTCTGTATCTGCGAAGGCGGCCGGCTCGTCCGGTCCCGGCGATTTATATTATCCTTGTCCCCATCATCCGCTCTGGGAGGAGCGGAAAATCCAAATCCTAAGGAGGAGAGACTTATGAAAAGAAAACGGCTTGTGTCAGTGATTCTCGCCGCCGCGATGGCATTTTCACTGGCAGCCTGCGGAAGCAGTGCGTACAGCGATACGAGTACGACCGACACTTCTTCCACAGACACGACTTCGACCGACACCGCATCCTCGGATACGGCAGCTTCGGGCGAGGCTTCGACGGATGACCTGAAGATCATGATGGAGACCCCCGTGGAATCTCTGGATCCCCAGCAGGCGACCGACGGTACTTCGTTTGAGGTAATTGCCGACTATACCGACGGTCTCATGCAGATGGACAAGGACGGCAAGGCCGTTGAAGCCATCGCAGAGTCTTACGAGAACAGTGACGACGGCCTGACCTGGACTTTCCATCTCCGTGATGCCAAGTGGTCGAACGGCGAGCCCGTCACTGCCAATGACTTCGTATTCGCATGGCAGCGGGCCGTTGACCCGGATGTCGCTTCCGAGTACAGCTATATGCTTTCCGATATCGGCCAGATCAAGAACGCCGCAGCCATCATTGCAGGCGAGAAGGACAAGAGTGAACTCGGTGTCACCGCAGTCGATGACAAGACCCTGAAGGTAGAGCTGGAAGCTCCTGTTTCCTACTTCCTTTCCCTCATGTACTTCCCGACCTTCTATCCGGTCAACCAGAAGTTCTTCGAGTCCTGCGCCGATACCTTCGGCACAAGCCCTGAGACCACCCTTTCCAACGGCGCCTTCGTTCTGGATTCCTACCAGCCCGCAGCTACCGAGTTCCATCTCACGAAGAACGCGGACTACTGGGATGCCGACCGGGTAAAGCTTGCCGGTCTTGACTATCAGGTCATCCAGGATTCCCAGACAGCCCTGATGAGCTACCAGAACGGCGAGCTCGATATGACCCTGGTAAACGGCGATCAGGTCGACCAGGTCAAGGATGATCCCGAATTCCTGGCAGTCGGCGCCGGCTACATGTGGTACCTGTCCCCGAACATGAACAAGGTTCCCGAGCTTGCAAACGAGAATATCCGGAAAGCCATCACATTCGCCATCGACCGTGACGCCATTGTTACGGACATTCTGAAGGATGGCTCCACTCCTACATACACCGCAGTACCTCCTCAGTTCGCAACCGGTCCTGACGGATCCGATTTCTCTGCAGACCAGGAAAAGTTCAAGGACGACTGCGCATTCGATGCAGCAAAGGCTGCTGACTACTGGCAGAAGGGTCTCGACGAACTCGGCGAGACTTCCATGAGCCTGGAGATGGTTGTCGACGCGGATGACGCTCCCCAGAAGGTAGCTACCGTCCTTCAGGAACAGTTGCAGAACACCCTGCCCGGCCTCACCATTACGATTAAGGTAGAGCCCAAGAAGCAGAGAGTTCAGGATATGCAGGACGGCAACTTCCAGCTCGGCCTTACCAGATGGGGCCCTGACTACGCAGATCCCATGACCTACCTTGGCATGTGGGTTACGAACAACTCCAACAACTACGGCCTCTGGTCCAATGCAGACTATGACGCCATCATCGCAGAGTGCACGACCGGTGACCTCGCAACGGACGCCAGCGGCCGCTGGGCAAAGCTTTACGATGCTGAGCAGATTGTCATGGACGAGGCGGTTATCTTCCCTCTGTACACCCAGTGCAATGCGGAGATGATGAAGAGCAACGTCACCGGCGTTGAATATCACCCCGTAGCCCTGAACCGGGTATACAAGGATACTGTCAAGACAGCTCAGTAATCCTCCTTTTCTACGAGGCCGCACAGTACGTGCTGTGCGGCCTTTCTTTTCGTTTTATAAGGAGTTTTTATGAAGAAGTACATCCTGAAACGGGTACTGATCTCCCTGTTCACACTCCTTGTGATTCTGTTCGTCCTCTTCGTGCTCATGCAGCTGATGCCGGGCTCCCCGTTTAACGACGAAAAGTTAAACGACTCGCAAAGGGCCCAGCTCTATGCCAAGTACGGCTTGGACAAACCGGTGGTGATCCAGTTCCTCACCTATGTCAAGAATATGCTGACGGGGGATTTCGGGGTTTCTTACAATATCTCCAAGAACACCCCCATATCCGAGCTGATTGCGACAAGACTTCCCATCTCCATGGAAATCGGCTTTTTTGCCGTTTTCCTCGGAGCCATCGTGGGCCTGATTCTGGGCGTTATTGCAGCCATCTGGCACAATACGATTATTGATAATATTTGTACGATTATCTCCGTCATCGGCGTGTCGGTGCCCTCGTATGTGTTCGCCCTCTTTCTGTCCTACCAGTTCGGTTTCAAGGCAAAGATTTTCCCCATGCTCTTCGATTCGAAGATGATCATGAAGTCGTCGGTGCTGCCGAGCATTGCATTATCCATGTTCACAATGGCTTCGATCGCCCGCTTCACGCGGTCCGAGATGATTGAGGTCATGGACTCGGACTACATGCTTCTGGCCGAGTCGAAGGGGCTTTCGGGAAGGGCTCTGGTTTTCCGCCATGCCCTCCGGAATGCCTGCATTCCCATCATCACGGTCCTGGCTCCCCTGATTGTCGACCTGATGACAGGCTCCCTGGTCGTCGAGAAGATTTTCGCGATTCCCGGCATCGGGTCTCTCCTCGTCAACGCGATTCAGTCGAACGATTACAATGTGGTCATCTCCCTGAGCTTCATCTACTCGGCTATGTATATTTTCATCATGCTGTTTGTGGATATCCTCTACGGCATCATAGACCCCAGAATCCGGCTTTCAAAGGAGGGCAGCTGATATGGCAAAAGCACAGACCAAAGCCGCATCCGTCGTCCCCTTTGACTGCTCCGGCAGGGACTACGAGCCGGTTCCCGGCGACTTCGTCCTGAAGGAGTACGGGGCCGACAGCGAGCTTGACACCAATTTCGCCTCCCAGTCCTTCTGGAAGGAAGTGCGGAAGAAATTCTTCCATAATAAAGGCGCAGTCGTAGGCCTCGTTTTCCTCTGCATCCTGACCTTCTTCGCCATCTTCGGCCCCTTCATGACCCCCTACTCCTACTCGGAGCAGTCGGCGGCGCATAACCTCGCCCCGCGAATCCAGGGCATTGAGAATATGGGTATCTTTGACGGGTCGGAAACCATGACGACGACGACCGGGTCGAAGAAGTATAACGGCTACGCGGAAGGCAAGCTCTACGACACCTTCTACTGGTTCGGCACGGATAAGTACGGACGTGACATCTGGACCCGGACATGGACCGGTGCAAGAGTTTCTCTCATCATTGCCGTAGCCGCCACCCTCATCGATATGGTAATCGGTATGAGTTACGGCCTGATTTCCGGCTATTTCGGCGGCAAGACCGATATGATCATGCAGCGCTTCGTGGAAGTCGCAAACGGCATCCCGAGGCTCGTCATCGTTACATTATTATTACTAATATTAAAGCCGGGCATGATCACCATCATCTTCGCCCTGATGCTGACCGAGTGGATCGGCATGAGCCGGATTGCCCGGGCGGAAATGCTGAAGCTCAAGGAGCAGGAATTCGTATACGCCTCAAAGACATTGGATGCGGGAAGTTTCTTCATTATATTTAAGGACATCCTGCCGAACATCATCGGACCCATCATCACCCAGGTCATGTTCTCGATCCCGACGGCCATCTTCACAGAGGCCTTTCTGTCCTTCGTCGGCCTGGGCATTCCGGTGCCCCAGTGCTCGCTCGGCTCCCTGATCTCCGAAGGGTACAACAGCTTCACGACCCACCCCTACCAGATCATCCCGCCCATCATCGTCATGGCCCTTCTCATGCTGTCCTTCAACCTGATTGCCGACGGCCTCAGAGAAGCGCTCGACCCGAAGATCAAGGAGGGCTGAGATGGAAGAAAAAAAGAATAATATTATTACGGTAAAAAACCTCGATATTTCCTTTAAGACGACCGCCGGAATGGTCCACGCCATCCGGGGAGTGAATATCGAGCTCGAGCGGGGCACGACCGCAGCCATCGTCGGCGAGTCGGGCTCCGGCAAGTCCGTCACGATGAAGGCCGCCATGGGCATTCTCGATAAGAACGCCATCGTAAATTCCGGCGAAATCAACTTCACCTACGCGGACGAGGAAGGAAAAGAGCAGACCGTCGACATCCTGAAACAGGACAAGAAGTGGATCCGGAAGAATATCAACGGCCGGCAAATTGCCATGGTCTTCCAGGACCCCATGACAAGCCTTGACCCCACCATGACTATCGGCAAGCAGATCATGGAAGGCATGATCTGGCACTATAAGACTCCGAAGGAAGAGGCTTATAAGAAAGCCGTCGAGCTTCTCGAGGAGGTCGGCATCGAAGAGCCGGAAAAGCGGATGAAGAACTATCCCCACCAGCTGTCCGGCGGCATGCGGCAAAGAGTGGTCATCGCGATTGCCCTGGCCTGCAACCCGAAACTTCTGATCTGCGATGAGCCCACGACGGCCCTCGATGTGACGATTCAGGCGAAGATTATCGAGCTGATCCGGAAAGTCCAGAGGGAGAGGGGAATCTCGGTGATCTATATTACTCATGACCTGGGCGTGGTGGCGAAGGTGGCCGACTACGTCTATGTCATGTATGCCGGGAAGATTGTGGAAAAGGGCCTTATCAACGAAATCTACTACGAGCCCAAGCACCCCTACACCTGGGGCCTGCTTTCCGCCATGCCCGACCTCGAGACCTACGACGACCGCCTCTACTCGATTCCAGGGTCCCCGCCCAACCTCCTGCACGAGAAGGTCGGCGATGCCTTTTCACCCCGGAACAAGTTCGCCCTCGTCATCGACGACAAGAAGGAACCGCCCATGTTCAAGGTCACGGAGACCCACTATGCGGCCACCTGGCTTCTGGACCCCCGGGCCCCGAAAGTCGACATGCCGAAAGAGCTGGCCGAACGTATTGAGCGCATGAAGAAGGGAGCGGAGAACTATGACAGCCTTAAAGAATGAAGCCCCTCTTCTGGAAGTAAGCCACCTCAAACAATACTTCAAGGTGTCAAACTCCTTCACGGTCATGGCCGTGGACGATGTGTCCTTCCAAATATATAAAGGCGAGACCTACGGCCTCGTCGGGGAGTCGGGCTCCGGCAAGTCCACGATTGGCCGGGCCGTCATCCGTCTCTACGATCCGACGGCAGGCCAGATCACCTTCGAGGGTATGGACATCACGAAAAAGAAGCTGGATAAGGGAACCCGAACCACCCTGCGGCACGACATGCAGATGATCTTCCAGGACCCCATGGCTTCCTTAAATCCCCGGAAGAAAGTCGAGGACATCATCGGGGAAGGCCTGGACATCCACCATTCGTACTCCTCTATGGCGGAGCGGAACGAGAAGATCAAGGCGATTCTGAAGAAAGTCGGTCTTGCTCCCGAGCTCGGATCCCGCTATCCCCACCAGTTTTCCGGCGGCCAGCGGCAGCGGGTCGGCATCGCGAGAGCCCTGATCATGAACCCCAAGCTCATCATCGCGGACGAATGTATTTCCGCCCTGGACGTGTCGATTCAGGCCCAGGTCGTGAACCTGATGAAGGACATCCAGGAGGAAACGGGTACTGCACTTCTATTTATTGCCCACGACCTTTCGATGGTGAAGTATATCTCCGACCGGAGCGGGGTCCTGCACTTAGGCCATCTGCTCGAGACCGGGACCACGGACGAGATTTTCAATAACCCCGTCCACCCTTACACGAGAGCCCTGCTTTCCGCCATTCCGGCGCCGAATCCTATTGTCGAGAAGCGACGGATTGCCCTCGAATATAACTACAAGACCTCCGGCATCGACTACAACAAGGGGACCAGCCACCTGGTCGGCGGCACCCACTATGTCTCCTGCACGGACGAGGAATTCCTCAAGTGGACGAACACCCACCAGTTCGACCAGTTCATGACATCGAAGCGGGGAACCTACTCCGAGGCGCAGGAATTTTACATGCCGAAAGACGAGACGTGAATTTACATTAAAGAAGCTCCATGAAACAATAGTTTATATCATTTAACTTCACTTTACATTTATCTGCGGTGTCCGGCTTGGCCGGGCACCGCATTCTTGTATGGCAAAAATATTTAAAGGCCCTTCCGACGCCGTTTTTGGCGGGCGGGAGGGCCTTTTTTCAGTCAACAAACATTTTACACAGATTTTATAAAAGGTGCGTAGGAGACTTTACATTCCTGGTGTATTCTTTCAGTCGTCCGTGAGGATAGAAGAAAAAGTTTGGAAAGAAAAAACAAACAGGAGAATGATGATGAAAAACAAGACACTCAGCAAGATCGTTTCCGTAATGCTGGCCGGTGTTCTTGCAGTAGGCGTTTCCGCCTGCGGCAGCACGGCCTCTACCGACAGCAGCGCAGACGCTTCTGCCGACAGCACGACTACGACGGATGCTTCCGCAACTGACAGCACAGACGCTTCCGCAAGCTCTGACTCCGCAAGCAGTGACGCAGCCGCTGACCTTTCCGGCAACCTCACAGCAGCCGGTTCTTCGGCCCTCCTTCCTCTGGTAAAGGATGCCTCCGAAGAATTCATGAAGAAGTACCCCAACCTCGCCATCACGGTAAACGGCGGCGGTTCCGGTGAGGGCCTGAAGCAGGTAGCTGCAGGTTCCGTAGATATCGGAAACTCCGACGTATTCGCCGAGGAAAAGCTTGACGCTGACGCAGCAAAGACCCTCGTAGATCATGAGGTCTGCACGATTACCATGGCTCCCGTAGTCAACAAGGACCTGGGCGTCACGAACCTGACCACAGACCAGCTCGTTTCCATCTTCACCGGCAAGACCACGAACTGGAAAGATGTCGGTGGCCCCGATGAGCAGATCATGCTTGTTACCCGTCCTTCGTCTTCCGGTACCCGGGCCCTCTTCAAGCAGTGGGCTTTAAACGGCGAGGAAGAGGCTTCCAACCAGGCTCTTGAGACAGACGACTCCGGTACCCTTCTGCAGAACGTAGAGCAGAACAAGGGCGCCATCGGATATGTAGCTCTTTCTTATCTCGTAAACAACGACGCTGTAGCAGCTGTTTCCATCGACGGCGTTGAGCCTACTCTGGAGAATACCTACAACGGTACCTACAAGGTATGGGGCTATGAGCACATGTACACGAACGGTGAAGGATCTGACAACGTAAAGGCCTTTATCGACTACATGATGGGCGACGAGTATTCCGCAAAGCTTGAAGGCATGGGCTACGGCGTATCCTCCAAGATGAGCCAGGAAGCAGTAGACGTTCACAAGCAGTAATTTTACCTTCTCCCTCCTTTTGATTCATATGGATACTCCCCCGGCAGGCTTTTTCCTGACGGGGGAGTTCCATTCATGAACAGGGGAGGGCAGCAGGAGTGTTTTATGACTAATGTAAATCACGAAGTATGTACGAAAAGAGACAGACTATGAAGAAAAACAGCAAAGGCAGGGGCGGAATGGTGGTCGTGACCATATGCGGCCTCTTTCTGATTGCCCTGACGGTCACGATCGGCGTCTTCCTCTTCATCAAGGGAAATGTCACCTTTACGACCTTCCACCATTCCATAGGAGAGTTTCTCTTCTCCTCCGACTGGAACCCTACGGATATGGCGGGCCAGGGCGGAGGCACCGTCGGCGCGGCGGTATACATTTTCGGTTCCCTGGTCACCTGCGGTCTGGCTCTTCTGATCGCCGTTCCGTTTTCACTGGCGGCGGCGATTTTCATCACGGAGATTGCGCCGGATGCGGGGACCCGCATCTTCCAGCCGGCCATTGAAATCTTTGTCGGCATCCCTTCCGTGGTATACGGCTGGCTGGGGCTGACCATTCTGGTTCCCTTCATCCGGGACGTCTTTCATGCGCCCATGGGCGGCTACTCGGTGCTGGCAGCCGGAATAGTTTTGGCCATCATGATTTTCCCCACGATTACGACGGTCTCGGCCGACGCCATCCGGGGCGTTCCGGATTCCTACCGGAAGGCCTCTTTCGGCCTGGGCTCCACCCGCTGGCAGGTCATCTGGCATATCGTACTGCCCGCGGCCTTTCCCGGCATCATGACCGGCGTCATTCTGGGACTCACCAGAGCCTTCGGCGAGGCCCTGGCCGTGGCCATGGTCATCGGAAAGACCAGAGCCTTCCCGGCCAATATCCTTTCCCCCACAAACAACCTGACGGCGGCCATTGCAGCGGACATGGGAAATACCGCAAACGGTGGCGAGCACAATGCGGCCCTCTGGACCATGGGCCTCTTGCTTTTCATTATCTCGATTGTCTGCATTATTATCATCCATCTGATTTCTGCCCACAACAAAAAGAAGACGGGCATGGCCTGATGTAAGGAGCCAAATTCATGAATACAAAGAATCTGAGCGGCGTCATCAAGAGCGCCAAACGGGTGGACAAGGTCATGACCGGCATCATGTACGCAGTGGGCGGGTTCTTTCTCGTCCTGCTGATTGTCATGGCGGGCTACATTATCATCAAGGGAATACTGGATTTCAATCCCAAGTTTCTGGCCTTTGACGCGGACGGCATCGGAAATCAGTTTTTCAACACGATTTACCTCGTGTTCCTGTCCCTTCTGATTTCTGTCCCCATCGGCATCGGAGCCGGCATCTATCTGGCCGAGTATGCGGGCGATAACAAGCTGACGACGGCGATCCGGATTTCGATTGAGTCCCTGTCGTCCCTGCCTTCCATCGTCGTCGGCCTGTTCGGCTATCTCGTGTTCATCCTGATGACGGGCCAGCGGTGGAACCTGCTGGCCGGGGCCCTGGCTGTGTCCATTCTGTCCCTGCCTTCGATTACGACCACGACCGAGGACGCCCTCAAAGACCTGCCCAAGTCCTATAAGCAGGGGGCCATGGCCCTCGGGGCTTCTCACTGGAAGGCCATCACTTCCGTCATGCTGCCGGCCTGCGTGCCCCGGATCATCACCGGCGTCATCCTGGCGGCCGGGCGTGGCTTCGGTGAGGCAGCGGCACTTCTGTATACGGCCGGCCAGTCGACGGTCATCAACTGGAGCAACTGGAATCTCGCGTCTCCCATGTGCCCCTTAAACCCCATGCGGTCGGGCGAGACATTGGCATTGCATATCTGGGTGCTTCGGACCGAGGGGGCTCTCAATGCGGATTCGGCCCAGATTGCGAATGTGTCGGCGGCCATCCTCATTATTATCACCCTTTCGTTCAGCCTGCTGGCGAGGGCAATTTCGAGACACATCACAAAGAAGAATACCGGAGAAGCGTGAAAAAAAATATTTTCATGCATTGCATAAGCTGGTGAAACGGAAAAATTTCCGGAAGATATACAGGCAGTGAATTTCCCGAAAGCGGGAGACAGGAAAAAGGTATGGCAGAAGAGTACAAGATGACGATCAAGGATCTGGACCTCTTTTACGGGAGCTTCCAGGCCCTGAAGAAAGTCAACATGGACATCGAGAAAAACAAGATTACGGCCCTGATCGGTCCTTCAGGATGCGGAAAGTCAACTTTCCTGAAGACCTTAAACCGCATGAACGACCTCGTAGAGAGCGTGAAGATCACGGGCGAGGTCAAGCTGGACGGCCAGGACATCTATGACAAGTCCATGGACGTCATCGGGCTTCGGAAGCGGGTCGGCATGGTCTTCCAGCAGCCCAACCCCTTCCCCAAGTCCATCTACGACAATGTCGCCTACGGCCCCCGGGTCAACGGGATCAAGAACAAGAGCCAGCTCGACGAAATCGTGGAGCGGTCCTTAAAGCAGGCCGCCATCTGGGACGAGCTCAAGGACCGGCTAAATAAGTCGGCTCTGGGTCTCTCCGGCGGCCAGCAGCAGCGGCTCTGCATTGCGAGAACGCTTGCGGTCGAGCCGGAGGTCATCCTCATGGACGAGCCTACCTCGGCCCTGGACCCCATTTCGACTTCGAAGATTGAGGACCTGGCCCAGGAGCTGAAGAAGGATTTCACAATAATAATCGTCACCCACAATATGCAGCAGGCCGTCCGTATCTCGGACAACACGGCCTTCTTCCTCCTGGGCGAGATGGTGGAGTACGGCACGTCCGAAGAAATATTCGCGTCGCCCAGGGATCAGCGCACGGAGCGCTACATCACGGGAAGATTCGGGTGAATATGGCATTGCATAAATGTATGCATGGGAGCGGTCTTCCGGCAGTGTCTGCCGGGGGCAGGTTTGTGAAGATGAAAATGCGAAATATACGGAGGTTCAGATAGATGAGAGCGACATACGAAGCAGAGCTGGACGAGCTGAACAAAAATATAGTTTCCATGGGGGAGCAGTGTGTCAAGGCCATACAGGAAGCCATCGACTATCTGCTGACCCAGACCGTGGACAGGGAAGAGGACATCGCGAGGGAAGTCGAGCAGATCACCCAAAAGGAGCGGGACGTAGAAAACCTCTGCCTCAAGCTTTTCCTGAAGCAGCAGCCGGTGGCTACGGATCTCCGCGCGGTTACGGCCGCCGGCAAGCTGGTTTCCGACCTGGAGCGGATCGGGGATAATGCCGACGACATCGCGGAAATCGTGGCAAAGAAAAATGTAAAGCCCGAAGCAGTCAAGGATTCCGACCTTCTCCCTATGGCGCGTGCTGCCGAGGACATGCTGAGCCGGGCCGTCAACTCCTTCGTCAAGCAGGACGAGTCTCTGGCTCGTATGGTCATTGACGGGGACGACGTCGTCGACGAATACTTCGACAAGGTCAAGCTCGACCTGGTCAAATACTTCGACTCCGACAACCAGGAAAATATCGACGGGGTCCTCGACTACTTCATGATCGCCAAGTACTTCGAGCGCATCGCCGACCACTGCGTGAACATCGCCCAGTGGGTCGTCTTCATTGCGACCGGCGAGCTGGAGGGGCATACGAACTGAAGCAAAGCAGAGTTTGTGTAGAATAGAAGCGGCGAGGCAGCACGCATTGCGTGCTGCCTCGCCGCTTTTTAGGGGATCAGGTACCTGTCCCCTTTTTCGTGAATAGGGTATAATGATTCCGCTGTGACAACAGGTTTCAGAAAGGAAAGTTTGATATGAATCAGGAAGTGAAAAAGTGGATAGAAGCCCACAAAGACGAGCTGGTGGAGGATGTGAAGGCCCTCTGCAGCATTCCGTCCGTGAATGCGCCTGCGGCCGGCGACGAGCCCTTTGGCGAGGAGCCGTATAAGGCCCTCATGAAGGCCATGGAAATCGCGGAGTCCTACGGCTTTACGACGAAGAACTATGACAATTACGTGGCTTCGGCCGACTTCGACCCGGCCCTGCCCCATTCGCTCGATATTCTCGGCCATACGGACGTCGTCCCCGCGGGCGAGGGCTGGACAGTGACCGAACCCTTCAAAATAATAGAAAAGGACGGTCGCCTTTACGGGCGGGGCACATCCGATGACAAGGGGCCCCTGCTTGCTTCCATGTTTGCCCTGAAGGCCATCAAGGAACTCGGCATCCCGCTGAAAAAGGGCGTCCGCGTCATCATTGGCTCGGACGAAGAGACGGGGTCCACAGACATCGCCCACTACTTCGAGACGGAGAAGCCTGCAAGTATGACGTTCTCTCCCGACGCGGAATTCCCTATTATTAATATAGAAAAAGGGCAGTTCCGGGGAAAGCTGTCTGCCGGCTTCGCAGAAGATACGGCAACTCCCCGGGTGCTTTCTCTTGAGGCGGGCGTTGCTTTAAATGCCGTACCCCAGAAGGCCGTCATCAGATTCGAAGGCCTCGACAGGGCAGCAGCAGAGCCGGTCATGGCAGAGGTTTCCAAAGAGTGCAATGTGGAAATTTCCTTCACGGCAGATCAGGAAATTACTGTGATCGGCGAATCCGCCCACGCCTCAACGCCGGAAAGCGGCCGCAACGCAGGCCTTGCCGCAGTCATCCTGCTTTCCCGCCTGCCCCTGCACGAGTCGGAAGAACTGAAGCTTGTGAAGAAGATTCCCGCCCTCTTCCCCTACGGCGTGACGGACGGATCCGGCATCGGCATTAAGCTTCATGACGAGGAATCCCACGACCTGTCCTGCACCCTGGACCTCTATCATATCGATCCCGCACATATGGAATTCTCCTTTGACGCCCGGACTCCGGTTTCCGCCACAAAGGAAAACTGCGAAGACCGGGCGGCGGCTGCCGTCAAAGCGGCTGGCTTCACCTGGTCCACGCCCGGCATGGTTCCGCCCCACGTCGTATCCGCTGATTCTGATTTTGTAAAGACATTACTTTCTGCCTATACGGATGTCACGGGCCTTCCCGGCGAGTGCATGGCCATCGGCGGCGGCACCTACGTCCACGACATCGAAAACGGTGTTGCCTTCGGAGCCGTCCTTCCCGGCATCGACACCCGCATGCACGGGGCCGA
>Ga0256404_1009727_pt1 | contig 13637 bp, 5 predicted proteins | sample RumenRJG_01DNA_FD_185990 | JGI IMG/M metagenome (GOLD analysis project Ga0256404, IMG submission 185990) | Bovine rumen microbial communities from Lethbridge, Alberta, Canada - RJG_01 | ecosystem: Host-associated > Mammals > Digestive system > Stomach > Rumen | place: Canada: Alberta | collected...
ATCGCAACGACGAGTGTCACTGCGACGAAGGCCTGGGCAGACGACAGCGACCGTGACGGCATCCGTCCCGAGACGCTCGCACTGACTCTGAAGGCTAACGGAACCGCAGTCAGCGACGCGACGCCGACCATCGCGAAGGACGGCAACAGCTGGACCTATACCTGGAGCGGTCTGCCGACGAATGACGGCGGTGAGGCAATCACCTATACCGTTACTGAAGAAGCAGTACCTAGCGGCTATACCTGCGAGACGACTACTGTTGCAGCCGGTGGGACCATCACCAACACGCACAACATCGAGACGACGAGTGTCACTGCGACGAAGGCCTGGGCAGACGACAGCGACCGTGACGGCATCCGTCCCGAGACGCTCGCACTGACTCTGAAGGCTAACGGAACCGCAGTCAGCGATGCGACGCCGACCATCGTGAAGGACGGCAACAGCTGGACCTATACCTGGAGCGGTCTGCCGACGAATGACGGCGGTGAGGCAATCACCTATACCGTTACTGAAGAAGCAGTACCTAGCGGCTATACCTGCGAGACGACAACCGTGGAAGCCGGCGGGACGATCACCAACACGCACAACATCGAGACGACGAGTGTCACTGTGACGAAGGCCTGGGCAGACGACAGCGACCGTGACGGCATCCGTCCCGAGACGCTCGCACTGACTCTGAAGGCTAACGGAACCGCAGTCAGCGATGCGACGCCGACCATCGTGAAGGACGGCAACAGCTGGACCTATACCTGGAGCGGTCTGCCGACGAATGACGGCGGTGAGGCAATCACCTATACCGTTACTGAAGAAGCAGTACCTAGCGGCTATAGCTGCGAGACGACTACTGTTGCAGCCGGTGGGACCATCACCAACACGCATAACATCGCGACGACGAGTGTCACTGTGACGAAGGCCTGGGCAGACGACTATAATAATGTTGCTGAAACGCGTCCGGAAAGCATTACGGTGACGCTGAGCGGTACCTATAACGCGGACAATACTGAAAAGTCTGTAACGATTACCGGTGCGGAAGCGACCATTAAGCCGACCGAGGATGGCATCTGGTCCTATACCTGGACGGAACTTCCCGTGAAGGCGGAAGGCCAGGCGATCAACTATACTGTGGCGGAAGCAACTGTTACAGGATATACTGCGGAAATTGGTGAAGTTTCCGGAAATGCAGAAAACGGTTTCAGCTTTACCATCACCAACACCTACAGCGCAACGCCTGTCAGTGTCGATCCGCCGGTGAAGAAAGTCATTGAAGGAACGGACGAGCTCTATAATAAGGGCGACTTCACCTTTAAGATCGAGAATACGGTTGCGCCGGAAGGCGTGACCGCCCCGATGCCGAAGAATACTACCATCAAGAATATTGCTGAGTATGAACGGCCGGAGCCGGATATGAAGGGCTTCTACGAATTCGGCAATATCGTATTTACTATCCCCGGTACCTATACGTATACTGTGACCGAGTCTGGTAGTGCTCCCTGCGTTACCAACGATAAGGAAAGCACCAAGACCATCACCTTTACCGTGACGCAGAACAACGCCGGCGAGCTGAAAGTTACTCCGACGACAGATTCGGCTGTGTTCACCTTCACAAACGTGTATGCAGATGTGTCGGCTACAGTTAAGAAGGTCTGGGACGATAAGGATAACCAGGACGGTAAGAGACCGGATAGCATCACCGTGACGCTGAGCAACGGCGAGGTTGTGACGCTGAGCGAAAAGAACGATTGGACTGCTACGGTCGACAAACTGCCCAAGTTTGATGCGAATGGCGAACCGATCACCTACGCTTGGACGGAAGGTGATATGCCGGAAGGCTACACGCTGAAGGGCGATCCTGAAGTAAAGGGAACGGTCACGACCCTGACCAATAGCTATACGCCCGGAATAACCAACGTGAGCGGCCGTAAGACCTGGAATGATAACGAGAACCAGGACGGCAAGCGGCCGGCGAGCATTACCGTAAACCTGTTGGCAAACGGGCAGACCGTCCAGTCTAAAACGGTCACGGCAGAAGATGGCTGGGCGTGGAACTTCACCGAGCTGCCCGAATATAGCAACGGCACGAAGATCACCTACACGGTTAAAGAAGGTGCGGTTGAAGGGTACACTCCTGAAGTGAATGGTTACAGCATCACTAATACCCACGAAGTGGAGAAGATCAACGTCACCGTCACCAAGACCTGGAGCGACTATAATAACCAGTATAATACGCGGCCGCAGAGCATTACGGTTCAGCTGTACGCGGATGACAAGGTGAGCGGAGATCCGGTTACGATCACCGCTGAAAATGCCGGTGAAGACGGCAAGTGGACTTACACCTATACCGGCTTGGACAAGTATGAGGCAGGCAAAGAGATCGTTTATACCGTAAAGGAGGAAGCTGTTTCCGGCTATACTACGACGATCAATGGTCTTGACATTACGAACAGTTATGTCCGTAACACTCCGTCGCGTCCGCCGAAGCCGCCTGTGGAAGAGCCGGACGAACCGATCGAAGATCCGGATACTCCGCTGGCTCCCATTGAGGAAGATCCCGAGATCGATGATCCGGAAACTCCGCTGGCACCGTACGAGGAAGAACCGGACGAGGAAATCTCTGAAGAGCCGACTCCGCTCAGCCCGTACACCGGCGACGACCGCCACACCGCGGTTTGGGGCTTCGTAAGCCTCCTGTCCCTGGCTGGCATCGTCGTAGTGGCGAGAAAGCGCAGAGAGGAAGAATAAACGCAAAAGAATAGCAGACGGAATCGTCTGAATTAGCGGAAAGCAGCCTTTAGGGGCTGCTTTTCGGCTATTTAGGGTCACAATAGCGTTATGTAAATATATAGAAATGATAACATATTTATCTTGACCTTGGACCCGTCAACATGCTACCATATTCTTACTTCTTTGCGGCGGGAGCGGGAAGGAATAATATGAATAGCATCAATCGCCAATATAAGGACCGTCTGTTTCGCGCCATTTTCGGATCTGCGGAGCGAAAAGAGTATGCATTAGCACTTTACAATGCAGTGAATGGCACTTCTTACGAGAATGCCGAAGCTCTGCAGATCTACACGATCGAAGATGCCGTCTACCTTGGCATGAAGGATGATGTCGCCTTCATTTTTGCAAATATGCTGAGTCTTTACGAGCAGCAGTCGACGCTCAATCCGAACATGCCGCTGCGTGGGCTGCTCTATCTTGCGAAGCAGTACGAGAAGTATGTGGAGGATTCGAAACTCAATCTTTACCGCACGAAATTGCAGAAGATCCCGACGCCGCAGTACTTTGTCTTCTACAATGGATCGGAGGATCAGCCGGAGAAGTCGGAGCTGAGATTGTCCGACGCCTTTCTGACCAACTCAGCGACAGGTACTTGTCTTGAGGTTATCGCGACCGTTCTCAATATCAACTGTGGCAAAAACCGCGCTCTTTTGGAAAACTGTAAGCCCCTTGCCGACTATTCCAGGTTTGTAAACTGTGTTAGAATAAATCAGGAGGCGGGCTTGACCCTGGCAGACGCCGTTGACACCGCTGTTGACCAGGCGATCGCAGAGGACCTTCTGGATGGTTATTTCCGCAGGCACAAGGCGGAGGTGATAGGGATGGTATTGGCAGAATACGATGAAGAGCAGACCTTGAAGGATTGGTATGAGGACGGAAAAGAGGAAGGCCGTATGGAGGGGCGTGCAGAGGGGCGTGCAGAGGGGCGTGCAGAAGGTCGTGTAGAAGGCGTCCAAGAAACCTTGCAGAAACTCTCTGCGGCGCTTAATTTACCAAAAGAGAAACTTCAAGCATTGCTGGAAGATAAATGATCATCCGCAGGCATAAGGCGGAGGTGATAGGCATGGTATTAGCAGAATACGATGAAGAGCAGACCTTGAAGGATTGGTATGAGGACGGAAAAGAGGAAGGCCGTGTAGAAGGCGTCCAAGAAACCTTGCAGAAACTTTCTGCGGCGCTTAATTTACCAAAAGAGAAACTTCAAGCATTGCTGGAAGAAACGAATCTTCAGCAATAGCATCGTGCTCCTGGGCAGAAAGCGCAGAGAGGAAGAATAGACTCAAAAGAATAGCAGACGGGATCGTCTGAATCACCAGAAAGCAGCCTCGCGAGGCTGCTTTTTGGGTATACGAACCATCCATAAATTTCCATGTAATATATTTACAAATCTCTCCTCCTGTGTTATAGTGTATGTACATCTCTTGACAATAGTATATATAAAAATATATACTTCATCCTGGAGGTGATTCAGATGGAAACTGCAAAAATCTTTACAAATGGCGGCTCACAGGCTGTTCGCCTGCCGCGCAGCTGCCGGTTTCAAGAGGAGGAAGTGCTTGTGAACCGCATCGGAAACGTCGTCTTGTTAATGCCTCCGGATGACCCCTGGAGCACTATGTTGGAAGGGCTCAACCTGTTTACGAAGGATTTTCTGGCCGGCGAGATCGAAGATCTGCCTTTGGAGGAGGGGCCAGACCTGTGAAATATATGCTGGATACTAACATGATCGCTTATGCGGTCAATCGCCGCCCTGCACAGGTACTGGAGAATATCCATTCGCATTTACAGGACGGTTTGTGCATCTCTGCAGTTACGATGGCCGAACTGGAATATGGGATCTGCAACAGCTCCCGCCCGGAGCAGAACCGGCTTGCGCTTATGTTGTTTCTATCTCCTATTGAAGTCCTGCCTTTTGACGCTCTTGCTGCCGCCCATTACGGAACGATCCGTGCCGATCTGAAGCGCCGCAGCGAACCGATCGGCGCGAATGATATGCTGATCGCGGCTCACGCGCGTTCTCTTGGCCTGACCCTCGTATCGAACAATTTAAAGGAATTTGAAAAGGTCGAAGGTCTTGTGACCGAGAATTGGACGATGTGAAAGCAGTGACCGCGTAATATTACCGCCTCCAGTGTGCCCGCACTGGGGGTTTCCCATTTTCTGGCCGACCCTCCTGCCATTCGTGCAAAAAAACTGCCGTTCGTGCAAACTGCCTTGCGAACTCGACGAAATCCTTTATAATAAAAAATACCTATAAAGGGCATATTTTGACGTGTTTTGGTGAATATTATAATGTTTTATGCAATTCTTTGTGGTCAACCGCCAAAAACGTCCCTAACGTTAAAAGAGCGGGCGAGAACCTGCATGGATCACCATAGTAGTAGAAAGGAATGCTGTATGAGTAAGTATGGAACCAGACCCTGGAGACGCGTACTTGCCCTGACGCTCGTGTTCCTGATGACCCTCTCCACCCTGGGGAGCAGCGGATACACCGTATTCGCGGAAGATGTCATCAACAGCGCGGCAGAGGCGACCGCGAAGCCGGAGACGGATCATTCCGAGGAGGTCGTTGAGCCTTCCCAGGAGACCGCCGAAAGCACAACTCCGGAAGCTGTCGACAATCAACCGCAGGCACCCCCGGAAACACCGGCTGCCGACGTTGACCAGACGACAGAACAGGAAACGTCCAACGCTCCCGAGCAGGGTGCGGACGTTAACGTTTCCGAGGATGGCGAGTCCCAGACGGACGCTGAGCCTACCAATGCGTCGGGCGATGCGACGACTGAAGGCGAATCCGGTACGGATGCTGAGCTTGTCGAAACAGAAAACGAAGGCACTGCTGGTGAAAATTCCGGCGAACCGACCGATCTCGTTGAAGGTGAAACCTTAGTCGATAAGGCGTCTCACGATGCAACCGACGAGTCTAAGCAGGTCCCGGAAGATGGTGCAGAAGTTGACCCGGAAGCGGTCCCTGAGCCTGTCGAAGGGACAATCGAAGGCGAGCAGAATCCTGAGGAAGAGCTTGTCGAAGAAGAACCTCCTGCTGAAGAGCCTGCCGAAACTATCAGTGTAACTGTTACGGTCACCGGAAACAGCGACACTGTTACTTACAATGGTGAAGAGCAGAGCGTTTCCGGATACGAGATCAGCATTCCGGAAGATGTAGACTTTGACGAATCTGCCATCAATGGTCCTGCACAGGAAGAAGCTGCTGCGTTCGGAACAGAACCTGGCACCTATGAGATGGGCCTGTCCGAGGATGATTTCAGCGCAGATATCGAAGGTTACGATGTATCCTTTACGGTTACGGACGGTACGTTGACGATCGAAGAAATCAAAATCGTAGAGGACGGCCGCTTTGATGCGCCTCAGATCAAGCAGAGTTTTGATTTTGGTGAATATCAGGGCATCTTTAAGTTATTCGGCCGTCTGATCGACTTTTTCTTCCATTCCGGAAAAGCGACTACAGGTACGACGGGGAACATTACTACCAACATCTCCGTTGTGGGAAGCTTGCCTGAAGATATCCAGGTCAAAGCCGAACCTATTTCTGCGGAGAGCCTTTCCATTGATCAGGCTATCATCGATCAGACTGTTTTGGCGTACGATATTTCGCTGAACTCTGCCCTGCAAACCGGTGAAGAAGGGTATCAGCCCGACGACTTCGTTGAGGTAACGATCTCTAACGAAGTGATCGGAAAGATCGTCGATGCCGGACAGATTCTTGAAGTTTATCATGTCAACAAAAACAACGAAGTTGAGCCTGAAAGAATCGTCAAAATTGACGGTAATTCCGTCACCTTCATGGCAGATGGCTTCTCTCCAATCCTTTTGGCTGCAAACGGTGAGGAAGTCGAGACGTGGACGGTCACGTTCTACGACCGTGATGCGGAAGTGTATGCTGTAGTACCTGTTGAGAAAGGTACGGCAATCGGCGAAGCTCTTCCTGCAACAATTGCCCGCGAAGACTACAACGCCTATTGGGCGATTGGTGAGATCGTGCAGGGCGGTCAGGGAAAAGAAATTCGTGTTACAGGTGAACATATTGATGCGAATTTCACGCCTGAAGCTGATACTATAGTCGTTCCTTATTACGAGAAGATCAACTATACGATTACATTCTATTCAGCAAATCCTGCAGAAGCTGAGACTGCAGACGTGATTGCTAGAAAGACTGTCAATGTCGACACCAGTTACTGCTTAAACGACATCCCGGTAGTCCCCGCTCAGAGCGGTTACGTCGGGCGTTGGACTTATAACGATGGACAGTCGGACAAGCCGTTTAACAATACGATTGCCGCTGCCGGCGACATGGATGTCTGGGCAGAATACGACAAGAACGTATTCACGGTAACCTTCATGGTCGAAGAGGATGTTTATGTAACCGATCTCTATTTCGACGGTGACGAACTGGCTTTGCCGGGCGATCCTGCTGTGGAAGGTAAAGATTTCACCGGCTGGTTCAATGGTGAGACTCAATATGTAGGTGGAGAATCCGTCACTTCAGATCTTACTCTTACCGCACATTTTGATGACCAGTACAGCGTTCAGTTCGTCGTCTATGCAGATGATGGCACTACGATTGAACAGTTATCTCAATATTTCCGTAACTCAGGCGAAGCCATCGGCACGATGCCGCAGGACCCCTTTGTTGCGGGCAAAGTTTTCGAAAAGTGGGTTGTAGAAGGTAGCGATCCTGAGGTCGTTGTTACAGCTGAAACCGTAGTAACTGAAAATATTACTGCAGTTGCAGTGTTCCGTGAGATTGGCATCTATGACATTACGGCAAATTATTATTATATCAACGACAATGGCGAAGAATTCATCTTCAACACTGACCTTTTAGAGGTTGAAGAACATGAGCTGCCTTATACGATTACAGCTCCTTCTACTACACAAACAAGTCCAGATGAGGTCGCTGGTGCACCAATCTATTATCCTGAGACACCAACTGTGACAATAACCAAAGATGATTTCGAAGATAACGCTTATACAGTAAAGATCAAATATGTTCCTTATACTGCAGAATACGATTATGTCTACAAAGTAAAGGATCTGACCGGGGATGGATACACCGAAATTCCGGATTCCCGTGAACATGTTTATGGCGTCCTTAACAGTTATGTAACGCCTACAGTGAGGACCTTCGAGCACTATACGCTCGAGCTTGCAGAAGGTGCAAATATCACCCAGGCTGTGGGTCAAGAACTTGTCGTTACATACACGCGCAAAAATTATCAGCTCACCTATGAAACCAACGGCGGGAGCTATGTTGGTGGTGTTACTGTACCCTATGGGACTGAACAGACAGTTACCTCTAACGTTCCCACCCGTACCGGTTACACCTTCGCTGGTTGGTATACCGATGAAGGACTGACCCAGGCTGCTGGTTCGACAGTAACAATCAACGGAAATACGACACTCTATGCTAAGTGGACGGGCGATACTGTACACTACACCATTGTATACATGTTCGAAAAATACAATGATACCGGCACTGAGTCTTCTTACGTCTATGACAACTCCCGCGATGCAACCGGTACTGTTGGGGCGACCGTACAAGCTTCCTCTGCTCCGTCGATTACCCGTACTGGATGGGAAGCGGATACTGCAAAGAACGCAACTTCCAGTGTAACCATCGCAGCAGATGGTTCATCGGTTCTGTTTGTGTACTACAAACTTAGAGAGTATACATTTACCTTTAATGCTGGTACATATTCCTCCGGTTGGGATAGGTACAATGTTAATGCGACTCTTACTGGCAAAAATGTAAGTGGTACAGGTACTCTCAACTATACCATGACTGTTAAGTTAGGTCAGGATATTTCATCGACCTGGCCTGCAAATGTAACAGGCACATACACGACTGGAGGTTGGTGGCCTGAGACACATAACGTTGATTTTAATGGTTGGAATCCTGCAGGTACCAATATACGTTATGTTACTAAGCGTACAATAGTAACAGAAGATATGCTTCCCTCTTCTGGTTCGAGTATTACTTATACCGCACAATGGACAGGAAATGCTAATACATATACGGTTAATTACTGGCTTCAGAATGCGGATAATGATGAGTATACGCGATCCGCGGAATATAGCCAGACGTATACTTCCAGTAGTGGAAACCTTAGTGCAAAAGATATCCCAGGTTTTACCTATGATCATGGCAATTCTGGTGCACAAGGTGTAACTACTTATAACTTCTATTACAATCGTGACACCTACAAGATTGACTATTATTATGGCAGTGATTTATTACAAACAAATAATAATGTCAAGTTTGATGCCACGATATCCTCTAATACTTACAACTGGACGCCCACAGCAGCTCAGTGCGGCGTGGATAGTGACTATACCTTTGCTGGATGGTATTCCGACGCAGGGTTGAGTGCAGAATCTAAATATACATTCAACAAGATGCCGGCGTCTAACCTGGTTCTCTATGCCAAGTGGACGGCACCATCCTATATTGTTAAATTCGTGGATGGTGAAAACCCTGAAACAGAATTAAAAGACAGTCAGACGATAGAGAAGTACAAGAAGGCGGAGAACCCCGGGACCCCGATAAAGTCCGGATATGCGTTCGATGGTTGGTATATCGGTGTAAATGACAGCACCCTTTATGACTGGAATACTCAGATCACAGAAGATACCACTGTTTACGCGCATTGGACGCGTGCAACGCTATCTTATATCGTTCACTATGTGGATGAAGAGGGAAATGCAGTAGCAACTGATAAAACAGTGACCAATCCGAACTTTACAGTCGGACAGAATATCACTGAAACGGCTATTGCAGTTGCCGGTTATCGGCCTCAGACAAACTCTGAAACCCTGACTCTAGCGGCAGAAGGCAATGAGATTACGTTCGTATACAGTTCGAAGAGCGAAACTACCAGTTACACTGTTCGTTATGTCATTGCCGATGACGAGATTGGCGCCGGAACTGCAGTTGCAGAAGCGAAGACTGTTGATAATGTTCCTGGCAACACCGCATCTGTTATCGAAATGGCAGCCGCTGTGGATTATAGAACGCTCTATGCAGCTCATCCTGAACTGAAAGATATCGAATTCTTCCCGGATGAGGTTGAGAAAACACTTGTCCTTACCTCAGATGCAGATGAGAATGTATTAACTTTCTATTATTCCAGTTTTGCGAATGCGACAGTCACTGTCAATTTCGTAGATATGAATGGTAATCCCATTGCGGACCCGGATGTTCAGCATCTGAAGGTTGGTAAGACCTTTACCCTGTCCCGTACACCTATTGCGGGATGGGAGTTAAGGAAAGCTGCAGCAGGTACTGTAATTGGAGACCCGACGGCACTTGCAAGTTATAAGATCACAACAGATAATGCTGCTACAGGACTGACATTCACCCTCTTCTATCAGAAGAAGGTTACGATTACTGCAGTCAGTTTCAGTAAGCAGTATGATGGTACGGCTCTCAAGATGCCTACGGAACTTGTTAACCAGGTTACGGTAGAAGGGGTGCTAGCAGACCATACTCTTGCATCGATTGGGTTTAATTATGCTAATGCGGACAATGACGATCATGATGGTCGTCTGAATGCCGGTGTCGCTACTGTGACGCCGACAAACGCTGTCATTAATGGCATCGTGGGTCGACCGGATTATTATGCAATCAAATACATCAGCGGCACGCTGGAAGTAACGAAGATCAATGTTACGATCCGTATTGAGCCCGACCGCTGGACTGGTGCTCCCTATACAGGTCAACCTTATAAAACTGGTTTCACCAATCCCAGCAAGGGCGTTGAAGACTATGTCATGATTAGCCATAACGGCTACAAGACGGCATACCTGGATACTATCTGGAACACAATCACGAGCAAAGCGATTGGTTCTGATGGCGCCGGATTAGGCTATTACTTCGAAGCCAAGAAAGATGCCGGCGATTATAACTATGATGTCGCCCTAACGACTGCAGAACTCCCGCAGGACAGCAACTATAGTGTTAGCCTGTTCGTCCGCCAAGGACGTCTGCAGATCCTGAAGAAGGATGTGACGATTACTACCGGCTCTGGCAGAAAGCCCTATGATGGCACACCTCTAACAAATTCCGAGGCTGGTATTACTGGCCTGGTATCTGGAGATAGTGCAACTGTCACAGCTACTGGAACGATCACTGAGGTCGGTAGTATAGAGAATACCTATACTATCGATTGGGGTACAACGAATCCTGAGAACTATAATGTGACCGAGGAGCTGGGTACTTTAACCATTACCGAAAGTTCGAATGAAGTCACGCTGACCGCAGCAAGCGGCGAAAAGACCTACGATGGTTCTGCGCTGACGAACGCTGTGGTAACGGCAAGCGGTCTGCCTGAAAGCTTTACCGTCGAGGCGACGGCAAGCGGAAGCCAGACGGATGCTGGCAGCAGTGCAAACGTAGTCAACGATGGCTATGTCATCAAGAATGCTGCAGGCGAAGACAAGACGGCGAATTTCACCAACGTTAAGAAGGTAGATGGTACGCTGACGGTCAATAAAGCACCTGTCACCATTACGACTGGCTCTGGCAGCAAGGCCTATGACGGCGTAGCTTTGACAAATGCTCAGGCTGGTATTACTGGTCTGGTGAATGAAGAAACTGCAACTGTCACAGCAACCGGCAGTCAGATCGAAGTCGGATCTTCCAGCAATACTTATAGTATTGATTGGGGAACGACGAACAAAGATAACTACATAATCACTGAGAACCTTGGTACTTTAACAGTATCTGTGAATAGTGCTGAAGTTACGCTGACCGCCGCAAGCGACAGCAAGACCTACGATGGTTCTGCGCTGACGAATACTACGGTAACGGCAAACGGTCTGCCTGAAGGCTTTACCGTTGAAGCGACGGCAAGCGGAAGTCAGACGGATGCAGGCAGCAGTGCAAACGTAGTCAACGATGGCTATGTTATCAAGAATGCTGCAGGCGAAGACAAGACAGCGAACTTCACCAACGTTAAGAAGGTGGATGGTACACTGACGGTTGATAAGAGAACTGTCACGCTCACCTCTGGCGATGGCGAGAAGGTCTACGACGGAACGGCTCTGAAGAATGACGAAGTCACGGTAGGCGGAGCCGGCTTCGCGGAAGGTGAGGGCGCGACCTACACCGTGACCGGAACTCAGACGGAGAAGGGAAGCAGTGCAAACACCTTCACCTACGCTCTGAATGAGGGAACGAAGGCAGCCAACTACGATATTACCAAAACCGAAGGAACATTAACTGTTAAGGCCATTACAGATGAGGTGGTTGTCAAGATCAAAGGACACTTCAGCAGTGATCCGTATGACGGTACTGAACATACTGTAAGTGGTTATGATGTTACTGAAATCAGTAATCCGCTATACACTGAGTCCTACTTTACCTTTACCGGAGAAGCATCTGCGAGCCGCGTGAATGTTGGTAAGACAGAAATGGCGATTGCTGAGGGCCAGTTTACAAATATCAACGAAAACTTCGCTAATGTAAAATTTGAAATTACACAAGGTTACCAGGACATTACTCCGATTTCAGTCACGGTAACCATTACGGAGAATAGCGGCAGTGAGAAGTACGACGGAAAGGCGAAGACCGTAACGGGCTACACCGTTTCTATCGACAACGAGCTGTACAAGGAAGCAGACTTCAACTTCAGCGGCAACGCGACCGTAACGGGAACCGATGCCGGAAGCTATCCGATGCAGCTGAGCTCCACGGACTTCCACAACAACAACACGAACTTCAGCAACGTAGAGTTTGTGATCGTCGACGGCACGCTGGAGATCGCAAAGAGAAGCGTAACGCTCACTTCTGCGACGGACAGCAAGGTCTACGACGGAACGGCTCTGACGAATGACGAGGTTACCGTAAGCGGAGACGGCTTCGCAGAAGGCGAGGGCGCGACCTACACCGTGACCGGAACTCAGACCACTGTTGGCAACAGCAAGAACACCTTCACGTACACTCTGAATGAGGGAACGAAGGCAGCCAACTACGATATCACTCCGGTCGAAGGAACGCTGAGTGTAACGGCCCTGACCGATAAGGTCACGGTAACGATCACGGAGAATAGCGGCAGTGAGAAGTACGACGGAAAGGCGAAGACCGTAACGGGCTACACCGTTTCTATCGACAACGAGCTGTACAAGGAAGCAGACTTCAACTTCAGCGGCAACGCGACCGTAACGGGAACCGATGCCGGAAGCTATCCGATGCAGCTGAGCTCCACGGACTTCCACAACAACAACACGAACTTCAGCAACGTAGAGTTTGTGATCGTCGACGGCACGCTGGAGATCGCAAAGAGAAGCGTAACGCTCACTTCTGCGACGGACAGCAAGGTCTACGACGGAACGGCTCTGACGAATGACGAGGTTACCGTAAGCGGAGACGGCTTCGCAGAAGGCGAGGGCGCGACCTACACCGTGACCGGAACTCAGACCACTGTTGGCAACAGCAAGAACACCTTCACGTACACTCTGAATGAGGGAACGAAGGCAGCCAACTACGATATCACTCCGATCGAAGGAACGCTGAGCGTAACGGCCAACACGACGACGCTGACGATCGTATCCGGAACCAAGAGCAAGGAGTACGACGGAACCGCGCTGACGGATCCGACCTACACCATCACTTATGGAGAAGGTGAGAACGCGAGCGGAACGGCGACTCTGAATGAAGAGATTGGCAAGTACGAATACGAACTGCCGACAGGCGACGTGATCACGATCACTCCGGCGACGACCGCAACGGTAACGCACGTAGCGGAAGGTGAAGTAACGAACGCATTCAGCTACACGCTGGAGAACGCGGACTACTACAGCGACGTAACGAAGACGGAAGGCAAGCTGAGCATCAG
>Ga0256404_1009730_pt1 | contig 13633 bp, 12 predicted proteins | sample RumenRJG_01DNA_FD_185990 | JGI IMG/M metagenome (GOLD analysis project Ga0256404, IMG submission 185990) | Bovine rumen microbial communities from Lethbridge, Alberta, Canada - RJG_01 | ecosystem: Host-associated > Mammals > Digestive system > Stomach > Rumen | place: Canada: Alberta | collected...
GCTTTTTAAAGACGATTTAGAGGAATTTAATGCAAAAAGTAAAAAGGATTGCTTTATTATTTTCAATATTTTTAATCTTACTAATCAGCATAGCAGCTGTTTCTGCAGCGAATGCTGATGATAACCTATCATCTGGAGTCAATGAGGAGATTGTTGAAACGGGCATTGGTCTTGATGATTACTCATTAGATTATCCTGCTGATGGGAGTGTTGAAGATAATGGAGATATGGTTTTGTGTTCTGATTCTTCTTCAAATGATGAGGATTCCAAATCCAAATCTTCCTTAAGAAGCACTGGCAAATCCTCATTGAAGGATTCTTCTGATTCCGTTTATTATGTGGATAATGATAATTGGGATTCCTTCTTTGCTGATGGCTTTTTAAAGGATGATTATGCCGATTCAATATTGGTCTTCAATGGAGAATTCAACGATAAGGGAATATTGGATATCAAATCATCCAATGTCACCATTATCGGAAACAATTCATTGTTGAAGAACACTGCATTCTGTCTTGAGTCCAACAATATAATGCTTGCTGGACTTGATTTTGTATGGAATCGTGAATTCAGCGACAATGACAATGCTGGAATCCTTGTCCTTGGTGACAATTGCACTATCTATAATTGTACTATAAATTATATAGTTCCTGAAGCCACCAGTGGCTTCTGCATTTATGCTGAAGGCAGTGATGGAGACAAGATAGAGAATTTCACTCTTGCAAACAGCACCATCAACTTTGTTGGAAACAACCTGCGTGGCGGTTGGGATTATTGCATTTTCATAGACCAGGTGGAAAATGCCATGGTTTATGGAAACAATATAAACTCATCCCTTCCATTGCGTGCCGTCAACTATGCCTTTGATATTTTCGGAGGCGTAAGCATGGAATCTGTCGGTGTTTTTGTTGCACAGTCATCCCCTAATCTGACATTTTCAAATAATAAGGTGTTTTCCTCAGTAAATGGCGGGGGCAGTAGCTATCCTACCTTGGATACTCTTGTGATTTATGATTGCAGCAATTCAACTATAGAAGGCAATGATATTCATGTTGAGGATTTCGACAGCAAGAACGGCAAGGACAATTATTTGCAGGGAATCGACCTGTACTTCTCAAATAATGTCACTATAGTCCACAATAAGATTGACATCAAAACTACAGGTGGCCGTGCAGGTATGGGAACTGCCTATCCGATACAAGTAAATGGGCCTTCAAAAGGTGTTATGATTGCCTACAATAATCTGACCACTGCTAATTTCGGCCCTAACTGTGGAATCTATTCCATGAATTATTATGGTCAGACCCAGAACTATATGATCAGCAATTTCATAAATGTAACTGGTTATGCCAGCACTCACTATTGGGCTTTGGTTGCAGGAATAGAGGTTCAGGATTCAGATGACCTAATCTGGAACAATACAATCATAGTGAACAACATAGGAAATTACAGCAGTTCCAACAATATTTATGGAATAAGCTACTCCCAAAATACTAAGGGAGACCATAAATACAATATCCAGTACAATAATGTGACAACCAATGGCAGATATGCCGTTTCCCTATCAGGCACAGATTCTATGGTTGTTGATTCAATCATTGCAAATAATGTGCTGAATTCCGAAACTTCCAGCGGTAATCGTGCTGTTCGTGTTGGTGCTGGTTATAACAATACTATCCGTAACAATACTGATGGCGTTTTCAGGAATTCTCTGAATCCGGATGATTTGCCTGATTGGCTGAAGAATCATAAGGGTTTGATTCCAAGCATTCTAGTTCCTAGTTATTATCGTCCAGATTCAGGTGGTTCTGGATGGACTGATAATGAAGGCAATGGTACTTCTCATAGTGGTAGCGGAAATGCTCGTGGAAATGGTCATGGAAGTCATGATGGTGATGTTTCAGGAAATGGAACAGATTCTAATAGTGATGCTGTTTTAGGCTCTGATCATGATGCTGCTCCTGGTGTTGGTGGAGATGTTGCTCCAAGCATTAGTGCCGCTAGTCCTAGTGATAGTGGAAGCAGTGCAGCTAATCCTAATGCCTATGAGATTGATGAGCATGACAATGTAGTTAGCAAGTCTTCAGATTATCTCCAATTGGGAATTATTTGTATTGTTGCTTTGTTATTGTTGATTATTGGCTATAAGCGTCAGAAGGATAAAGAGGAAGAAGAATAGTTAAAAATTTTGTTTATAATGGGGTGTTTGCCAAAAAATACCAATTTTTTAAGCTTCATAGATTTTTAGATAATAAGCCTCTAAATTTATTAGTTTTTTGGCAAATGCTTTTTTTTAATTTTTTAATTTTAAAATTAAAGGAAAATAGGGTTTTTTTAATTTTAAAATTAATAGGTTAATGTGTTTCATTATTTGTAATCTAGTTTTTTAAAATTAATAGATTAATGTGTTTTATTGTTTTTATCTAATTTTATACCGCAGATGGGGCAGATTTTGTCGTCTTCACTGACTTTATTACCACATTGCGGACAGAATTTGAAATGGATTTCAGGCTTGCTTGCCTTGACCTTTTTATTTACAAAAATCTTTTCCTGAGGAGCTTTTGTCTGGACTAGAACTGAAGGATCCCAGTCGTTTTCCATCAACATTTTTTTATAATAATATGCTTCAACCAAAGTGTTGTACTTTCCAAAGACTTCTCCTGCTCTCATGATGCAGAATTTAAGCTCTTTGTGGTTGAAGATGATTTCTCCTTCCTTTTCCTTTTTATTGAATGTCATCCCCTTGATTTTTCCACGAGGCCTTTTTTCAGGGAAAGGGGGCAGGTCCATGTTTTCATATTTGTTTGGAAGGTCGCATTCCACAAGAAGGTCGTAATCAAATTTGCAATAAAACAGGCAGTCTCTCTCATAGAGTGCGTCAGACAATTTTTTGAACTCTCCGTAGTCCTTATTATGGTGTTTTATTCGATATTTATCACCGGATTTTACAATATTTCGGTAAAAATATCTTATATCTGGATTTTCTATATTGACACATCCTGTTTAATTATTGCAGATTGTTAGTATAAAAACTATTGATTTAATTCAATTATAATCATTTATTGATTAAAAGAAGCTTGATGAGTTATTTTTAATATTTTTTAGATTATAATTAGAGTACTGGTTATTCATATATTTTTTCTAATTTTAATAATTTGTTATTGTTTTTTCTCATGCTAATTTTTTAAAAATTTTTAAATTTTTTTAATAGTTTTCATTAGAATTTTTCAATTTTTTCATGTGAATTTTTTAATAGTTTTCCTTTATATTTTTCAAATAATGCCTTTTTTTAATTAATTTAATATAAAACTTCAAATATACTATTATTAATGAAAACTATAGCTAATGGAATAATACTTAAAGGTCTGGATTTAACACCTTCAAGGGAAAACATTCTCATTGACGATGGAGAAATCATAGAAATCTCCAAGGATGTCATGGAAGGCGAAATAATCGATGCTGAAAACAAGATAGTTTCTCCCAAGTTCCTTAATGCCCATACCCACATTGGAGACACCATCATTAAGGATGAGGGAGACGGACTTTCTATTGGAGAGATAGTTCGCCCTCCAAACGGCATCAAGCATCTGGCTCTTGAAGCGGCAAGTGATGAGACCCTGCGCTCTGCAATGAAGGAATCCATGTGGCAGATGCATGATCTGGGAATCAGCCACTTCATGGATTATCGTGAAGGAGGCCTGCATGGTGTGAAGCTGCTTCGAAAGGCATCTGAAGACATTCCAATCAAGCCAATCATCCTTGGACGTGATGGAAGCTTCTATGGGGAGGACCCTAACATGCATGAAGTGAAAGTGGCTGTTAGAAAACTTTTAAAACATGCTGATGGAATAGGATTGAGCGGTTTTGGAGAGATTGAAACAGAAGTGGCCGAGCTGATTTGCAGGAAATGTGCAGAGGCAGGCAAGATATCTTCCATTCATGTTGCTGAAAGCGAGGGAGTGCAGTTCGACTCACTGGAGAAATGCGGAAAGACAGAACCTCAAAGAGCTTATGAAGCAGGCTTCAACCAGATTGTCCACATGGCAAATCCAAAGAATGATGATATTGAAAATCTTGCTCTCTCAAAAAGCTCTCTTACCATCTGTCCGCGTTCAAACGGAGCCCTGAATGTAGGAATCAATCCATTGAAGGAAATTCTGGACAAGGGTGAAAAGCCTCTCATTGGAACAGACAATATCATGCTGAATTCTCCAAACATGTTCAGGGAGCTTGAATTCACATTGAAGATCATGAAAGCTTATTCAAGGTCTTACATATCCCCTAAGGACATTTTCAAGCTAGCCACTACTAATGCGTGCCATGATGATGTAAACATTCCAGGTCTTGACAAGGCATATATCGAAGTAGGCCAGAAGGAAGAGCTCTTTATTGCAAACTGCAAGTCCAATAATCCAATTTTGAGTTTGATTAACAGAACAGAGATTGATGATATCGTTTATATTAGCAAATAGTTTTTTTTATCATTTAGCATGTACTTGCGGTTTTCATTATTATCAGGAGTTTTTGAAAAATTTTTAAATCGAAAATTTTATTTAATTTTTTTTAAAAAATTATAATTATAAAAAGTTTGGAGGAGTTAGATGACAGATCAATTATACAAGAAAATATTATTACCTACAGATGGTTCCAAATTGTCTGATAAGTCTGAAGAACATGCATTGCTTATTGCAAAAGCTACAGGTGCTGAAATAATAGCCTTAAGCGTTGTGGAGAATACATTTTTCCGGGGGCTTCCAGCAGATGATACAATCATGCAGGTCCAGCAATTGCTTAAGAATGAAAGCAGGAAAAACCTTGACAAGGTCGAAGAACTTAAGGAAAAAGCAGGATATGATATTAACATATCTTTAAGAGTGGCTGAAGGTCATCCTGCAGATGTGATTCTAGAAATCGCCAAAGAGGAAGATGTTGACCTTATTGTCATGGGCAGTTCCGGAAAGACAGGCCTTGACAGATTTATCATAGGCAGCGTGGCGGAGAAAGTAGTAAAAGGAGCTAAATGTGCCGTTTTAGTGGTTCATTAGTAAATTTAAATTATTTTATGATAAAATGGATTACACCAGACTGATTTGCCATAGGATTCCGGAGAGAAGCTTCTTTTTCAGAGGACACCAGTTTCCAGTCTGTGCCAGATGCACAGGATTTTATATCAGTTTAGCAATCTATTTTATCTATGCTTATTTTAATTATGTGGATTATGATTTGAATTTATTGATTCTTGCAATAATTCTGCTCGTTCCCGCATTTTTGGATGGGACAACCCAATTGTTTCAATTTAGACAGAGCAATAATATTTTGAGGTTGATTACAGGGCTTCTTGGAGGAATTGGTCTTGGTATTCTTGTAAAGTCTCTTAAGTATTATATTTTTATTTACTTTGCCTTAATTTAGCTTTTTAAAACTTCTAAATTATCCATGTTTTAATATTTGTACTTGTTTTAGATTAGTTTTGATTTTCTTTTTGAAAGTTCTAAATTATTTATATTTTAATTTTTTGCTTGTTTTAGTTTTGTTTTAATTTTTTTTATTTGGATATTTCGTTTTTTTTAAAATTAGAAAGATTTATAAGGTTATGTTTTAAAGTATTAATTAGTTAACTGGGTGATATGCATGATATGTCCAGAATGTGGTAGAGAGTTTTTTGAAGGCAAATTTTGTCCTGATTGCGGAACCTTGGTGAATTCAGATTATGTCCGCCAGAATCAATCCAATTCTTCATCAATCCGCGAAGAAATTAAAAAGTGCAGGGATTGTGGGCATGCTTTAAAGGAAACTGATAAGTTCTGTCCAAATTGCGGAGCCAATAGTCATTTGAACAAGGAAGATTCCAGAAAAATAAAAATCAATTGGGGTAATATTTCCAATTCTAAAGGTGGCGCAAACAGTTCCAAGTCCAAAGAGGATTCAAATTCTTCTAGATCAACTGTAACTGCTGGCTCTTCTAAATCAACAGTCAATGCAGGTTCTTCTAGATCAACTGTAAATTCGGGTTCTTCTAAATCAACAATGAATACTGGTTTTTCCACATCGGCTGACAATAAAAATCAAGGAAAAAGTTCTCTAGGCTTTAAAGATACTTTTAATAATTCTTCAACTGTCAAAAAGTTTTTAATCATGCTTGCAGTATGCTGTGTGGGAATTATGGTCTTGTCAGCGATAGGAAGTTTCCTATTTCCGGATTCAAATACTTCTACTTATAGCGACAGCGATTACAGCTCTGGAGACAATGATAAGTTTAAATTCGATCATGAAAACAGATATGGCTCCGATTCTTCATCAAGTTCCTCTTCTTCATCAAGATCCAGTTCCTCCTCTTCCAGTGCTTCATCAGATACTTATCGCAATGACCTCCAAACCGATGAAAGCACTGACGAGTACAAAGATGCATATTGGGATGGTTATTATGGCTATACTGGTGTTGGTGATGAGGATGATGACTATTATTGGGATGCTTACTGGGATGGCTACTTTGATGCCCGCAGTTAGTTTTTTATTTTTTAATCATTTTTAAAATTTTAATATTTCCTTATTTTTCATTTGGCTTGTGCTCCCTATTTTTTCATTAGACTTCTACTCCCTATTTGTTTTTCATATGGTACAGTTTAAAATTATAAACTAATTTTTTGCTAATTTTTCCATTATTTTTTAAAAAATATACTAAAATATTTAAATAATAAAAGATAAAATTATTGATGAATAAGAAATATGATTAATCATTTCTATTTATAAATTTTATCATAATTTCTTTTGACAAAAATAATTTATCATATTTTATTTTTCTAAAACTTATCAAATATGTTCATATATCATATGGATTATTAAAGATAATAAGGAATCAACTTACTTTAGTTTAATAAGTTTATTCCATTAATTGATAAAGTTATTTCATGTAAATTTAATGAAATTTACGATTTAAAAAGATTTAATAATAAAAGAATAAAGGTGTTGTTTATGAAAGTAGAAGATGTAGTATCTACAGACGTTATTCACGTATCCGTACCTGGAAATCGTGAAAAAGCATTATCACTTATGAGAGAAGAACAAGTTTCTGTAGTTCCTGTTGTTAAGAATGACACTAATGAATTAGTAGGAATTTTAACTCGTTCTGATATGATTACAAATCCTGATGAAGAGCAAATCGCTATGCTTATGACCAGGGATTTAATTACTGCGAAAATGGATGATGACATTTCTGATGTAGCAAGCAAAATGGTTGAAAATGGAATTAGAAGAGTTCCTGTAATCAATGATGACGGCGAACTGGTCGGTATTGTAACCAGTTTTGATTTAGTTGCTCAAGCTATTGCAGATATGGGCATTAAAGACCCAGTTGAAGATTACATGATCGACACAGTTCCAACTACATGGGATGAAACTCCATTGAATGTTGCATTTGAAGTAATGAAATTCTTCGGCCTTAAATCTGTAATAGGATTAAACAGCAACAACAAGATGACTGGAATCCTTACTGAAACTGATTTCATTGAAGAAAGCGAAATCATCTCAAAAAGAACCGAACACAGTTCTTCTGTTGGTACTGAAGGGGATAAATGGTCCTGGGACAGTACTTCCGTTCTTTATATTGAGAAAAACCATCTCAAATTCACAGATAAAGTCGTAAAAGATGTTGCTTCAAGTAAATTAGTCACTGCAAATACCAAAACCAAGGTCTCAACCTGTGCTGAGAAGATGAAATCTCTCGATGTAGAGCAATTACCTGTTCTCGGTATTGAAGGGGAGCTTGTAGGTTTGGTTAGAGCAAGCGATTTAATTAAAGCATTAATCAAATAATTGTTTTTTTCGATTTCAATTTTTATTCATATAAGTTGCTTTATTCTTTTAACTTATTAAATCAATTAATTTTTTATTAAATTTTTTAATAATCAATTAATTTCTCTTTTTTTAGATTTTCATATTGATTTTATTTTTTTAGTGATATGATGTTAAAACCGGTACTTGTTATAAAAGATACAGATTCAACAGTAGCAATCAGGGCTAGAATTGGCGAGGATTACTCAGAGCATGAAATTCAATTAAGTGTTATGCTTGGATATTATGCCGACAATGACCTTCCTGTAATTGAAAACCTCATAGATTTGTTTGAAACTGTTATAAAAAGAACAATCAATGATGTGATTCCTCATGACAACTTGTTTTTAAAATATGATCTTATAACAGATGATGAAATTAGCAAGGCAAGTGATATGGAGATTCATTTGATTGAAGTCAAGGCTGATGATGTTCTATTTCGACTGGATGGAAAGATTCTTGCATTGAAGGGATTCGATTCAGATGATGGATATTCTGAGGAGATGCCTAGAGTTTTGCAACGTGTTGAAAAGACAATTCCAACAGAAAAAAAGATGTCTTTTAAAGAGTTTGCAAAACAGCAGAGAGAACTTGAAAACAAGAATTGAATGGTTTTAAATCCATTCTTAAATTTTATTTAGTTGTTTTTCACTATTTTAATGGTTAAATTTTTAGTTAGCTGTTTTTTAACTCTTAAAATCTTAAATTTGTTTTTTAATTAAAAGTTTGAAATGCTATTAAAGTTTTGATTTCAACTTACTTTTCGCCTTATGAGAGGCAAAATCTTAATCAAATAAAGGTAAACTTCTTCTTTATCATCCAAATCCTCGAAAACTATTTGTCCATACTCTAAAAGCTTGAATGTTTTATCCTCTATTTCAAATTTGAGCAATCCCTCATTAATTACCTTAATTTCTTTTATTTCTCCAATATTTTCAATTATGGGGTTTTTTGAAATTATCTTGATGGTGTTTTCAATATCTATTTTATAAGGAACGCTCTTGTCGAGTCTTAATCTGCCATTTTCCTTGATTTGAATCTCGCTATCCTTGATTAGTGATTCTTCGCTGTTGTCTATTCCAATATCCAATAGGATCTTGTCATATTTAAGCTCTTTGAGTTCTTCTGTGATTTTGGAGATTATCTCCTTATCAAGGATCTTGTCCAGGTCGCTTACTTCAACAGTCGCCTTGTTATTGTCTTCCCTGAGCTTTACAACATCAACACCGGTTAAATCCTTGATGAAGGACTCTCCATAATCGATTCTGTTGATGGAATCTGGAGTAACCTTCTGGTTGGTCTTGATGCGTGTTGCAAGACAAGTGGTTGATTTTGCATATTCGATGTCATTGTCTTCGAGATACTTGTGGATTTCATATGATTCAAGACCTGCATCTATGAAAGGACTCAAGACTTCGTTTTCATATTTTACTAGTATTCCTGGGCGGTCATGGATAAGGTCGGTTATATTGTTTCCATCCACCATTATTTCATAACCTTTCTCTTTAGCCAGCTGTTTTATTGATGAATACATCACTTTCCTGCAATTATAGCATCGAGAAGCTTTGTTTGATACAAACTCATCTACATCAAAGAAATTCAATTCGATAATTTCATGCTTCACTCCAAAGTCTTCCGCTCTTTTCCTGCTGTATTCAACAAATCCGCGGGGGTCTATGAAATTATCAAATGTGACAGCCAGGATGTCGGCATTGGATTCCTTGGCCAAATGAATAAGTAAAGTGCTGTCTGCACCTCCTGAGAAGGCTATAGCTACTTTTTTGTCTTTAAATATCTCCTTGACTTTGTTGATTTTGTCTTTTGTATTCATATTCTCACATTCAAGTCGTATTTCTTCAATATTTCTTTGTTTTGTTTGTTTTTTTGCTGTTTTTTAGTAATTTTTTTGATTTGTTTTTTTTAAAATTTTGAATTAACTACTTGTATATCTTTTATTCCTTTTAATACTTTCTATAGCATTGTTATAGCTTATAGCGGTGTTATAAGGCTTCAACTTTTTTTTAACATTCTTTTTCTAAGTTTATTTTAATTTCTATAAATACAAAATGTTTTTATAATATAAAATTAAATATTTTACTATATTATATTAGTCAATTAACTAATTTTAAAGTTTAGTTGGTCTATTTTAAAGATAATGGAGATATAAAATGGCTTTTGTTGCAACTTTAGATAGAATCGATAAAGTAAAAAACGTTGAAGACGAAATGATGAATTATGTAAAATTCAAAGCAGCTATGGAAAAAAGAGACTGGGATGAGGAAGATGAAATAGCTATTTTGCAAATTGTTGGCACTACAAGTTACCACGTTCTTTTCTTAGACTCTTACAATAGCCTGGATGAAATTAAAAAAGAGTTAAAAGAGCAATCTGATGCTAAAATCAATGCTCCTTCTTTAAATGTTATAAAAAGATATTTCTAAGTAAATTTAAAAATTTAATTAAGAATACATTCTCTTTTATATTCTTAATTATTCTCCTTTTTTATTTTTGTGCTTTTTTTTATTTGTTTTTCATTGCTTTTTTTTTTAAAACAAGAGATTATTCATTTGCTAATTCTTTGATACATTCAAGCACGGCAACAGCATCCAAGTATTTCAAATCCTTTTCCTTAACAATGAAATCAATCAACCGGGTTTTCTTTTCATCTTCCATTTCCACCTTGGAAAATATGTTTGCATAGCTCCTTTGTGGATAATATAGGTCTTTAGCTATTTTTATGATTTCTTCCTTTTCATCTTCTGTGATAATTCCATGTTCCTCTGCCCTGCCTAACTTGTATTCGATGTTCACCAGAGCCTCTCCAAGGGTGGTTTTTGTCTCTGGATCAAAGGCGACAGCTACATCATCATCTGAGGTGATGGTTCCATTCCTGTACATCTTATAGATTTCGCCGACTCCGATCATTCCCAAATCATCAAGTTCGGATGCTCTTAAAGCACCCATGCTGCATCCTCCAACTACTGTTATTCCCTTGTCAAGGGCTTTCATGATTTCCTTGTGGGCTACAGCAGGGGACTGATGGAAAACTCCATCTATGATTCCAATAATCTCCGCTCCATCGTTTATAGCCTTCAAAACATCTCCTCTTCTAACAGGAGGACGAAATTCAGCATCGATTATTGTTTTTGCCTCTTCTTCAAATATGGACAATCCAAGAAAAATTATTATTTTTTCAGTCATTTCAAGCACTTGCAGTTTTTTGTTTTTAATTCTTAAGTCTGTTAACTGGTTTTTATCAATTAAATTTTACCAAGTCGCACTTTTCTATCATACTCTAAAGCCCGGTTTCCAAGTCTTTCCTCATCTAGGCAGTATAGTTCCGCCTTTGGAATAATGACTCTTGCAACATTCACTCCAATCTCCTCACGTGTCAGGTCATAGTAGATGACCTTGTCAAGACCAGCCTTTTGAACCTCTTCAATTGAAACTTCAATATCCTTCTTGATTGAACCTGTAATCTTGTTTTCAATGTCGGAGAGATTGATTTTCTCATCTTCTTCAACAAAATAATCCTTGTTGGTTCTTTTCATGTTTTCATAGCCGGCTTTTCGCATGAAATCCGCTCTTACGGTGTCTTCCCTTGTGCCGTGAATCTGTGTTGCCCTGCTTTGAGCCACTTCACTCAATGCTCTGATTGCAGCTATTTCAGGGTTCAAGTGGGTTCCTACTCCTAGAGTCAATAGAGCGGCATCCTTTAAAACGGTGTCATCGGCGCTTGCTACGATTGTAGGAATTTTCAAGTCTGCTGTGATGTCCATTAATTTGATTTTAATGCCTTGTTCGGTGAATTTCTCAACAAGCTCGCTTACAGTATCATTTTCGATGGTGTCAAGGTCTATCTGCTTTTTATTTCTTTTTGTAAGTTCAAAGATGCTCCATGCGTCGCGCTCGACTACTTCGAAGATTCCATGAAGAACTGCTTCTTCGATGACGTTTCCTGATGCAAGGCCGTTGGTGTTGCCTTTAAACATGGCCATTGCACAAGGCTTGATTTCCCTATTTGGTATGTATGGGTGGAATACTGCATTTGCAGGGACTAATATTGGGCTTTCGCTTATAATCTCCTCTGCTTCAATCCATTCCAGTTTCTGCATTTCAATATTCTGGTTTTCAAAGCTTTTTGGAAGGAGCAGGTCATTTGGATTCAAAACGGACTCGTTTTTAATTTCATTGTAAGTGGAGATGCTTATTTTTTCCTGGTCGATATCCTGCTTTTCTGCGGAATATCTCTCAAACCCTTCCATCATTGCAGATGCTCTTGCCTGCTCGACGGTAGCGCCTTTTCCCGCATAAACGCTGACTCCTCCTGATTGGGCTGTCGGCCTTATGCTTGAGAAAACAGGTATCTTGACCCTGTCCAGGTGGGTGATTTCTGTGATTCTGGTTATTCCAGCTGTTCTCAGCTTCTCCTCATTTGAATCATATGTATCGACAGGGTCTTTGACTCTGTAAGTCCCTTTAATGAATTTAATTGGAATATCCTCAAACATGTTTTTTTTCCTTGACTTTTTAATTATATATTTTGATTATAGATTATTTATATCTAACTTAAATCCGATGATTTTTAATACTTGAAATTAATTTTAAGTGATTATTATCAATGATTCATCAAGGATAATTTTAAATCAAACATTTCCCAATTAAAATTCATAGCCTTTTCCGTATTGGTTTAATAACTTGTATATGTATGGGATTGTCATTTCGAATTTGACTCCATAGGTGTGTGCAGGGTATGGAATAGTGTTTTCAATAGCTTTTCTGGTAAATTCTCCTGCGATTTTCGCAGAAGTTGAAGGATCCTCGCCAAGCATGGATGAGCCTACGAAAATTGATGCGAAGACGTCTCCGGTTCCATGAGTGATGTAATCTATTTTTTCATTATATACGATTTTTGTATCGTCAGGATTTTCCTTATCGTATATGATCATGCCGAGTTCACCATCCTTGTGGTTGACTCCTTTTAAAATGACATATCTTTTGGTAAATGATGCAAGCTCTTCAGCCATATTCAGCATTTCATCAATTGAAAAGTTGTCCTTCCACTCCCTATGCAGCAGATAGCAGGCTTCGGTTGTGTTCGGGAGAATGAAATCTCCTATTTTGCATAATTCCCCCATCTTGTCTGCAAAGTCCTGGTCGAAGCCGTTGTAGAATTCTCCGTTGTCAGCCATTGCCGGGTCGACAAATACATGGCCGTCATCTGTCAATCTGGAATCTATGATGTCCTTTATGTAATCCACCTGCTTGTCTGAACTGATGAAGCCTGTGTAAATCGCATCAAAATATATTTCTTCGCTTTCCCAGTGCTTCCTGATATCCGGCAGGTCCTCGGTCAGATCCCTGACTGTGTATCCGGTAAAGCCTGAAGTGTGGGTGGATAGGACTGCTGAAGGAATGACTGCGGTTTCTATTCCAAAAGCGGATAGGATTGGCAATGCGACTGTAATTGAACATTGTCCATAACAGGATATGTCCTGGATTGTTAAGATTTTCTTTTCGTCATTCATTTTTTCACCTTAAACTATTGTTATACTATTAGTTATTTTTAAAGTATTTAAAATTTTTGTTTAGATTATAAGGCCGTTATAATCTTTTTTTAGACAAAATTGTTCATTTTGTTCATTTAATAAACAAATTAGGGCATATTATTTTTATTTTGGTGTTATAAACGATTTTAAAGAAATATTTAATGCACATTTTTGGGGATTATTTTTTTGTGTTTTTTATGAAAAATTTTTGAAGAGGGGAGGGGATTATTTTTGTGTGTTTTTTTTTAGAAAAATT
>Ga0256404_1009731_pt1 | contig 13631 bp, 9 predicted proteins | sample RumenRJG_01DNA_FD_185990 | JGI IMG/M metagenome (GOLD analysis project Ga0256404, IMG submission 185990) | Bovine rumen microbial communities from Lethbridge, Alberta, Canada - RJG_01 | ecosystem: Host-associated > Mammals > Digestive system > Stomach > Rumen | place: Canada: Alberta | collected...
TTAGATAAGTAGTCTTTATGAGACAGATTTGACACTATTAGCAAATCTTTATCTTCAAAGAACTCAGGATCTTTTAAAAAGAGATCAGAGCCTATTACTACCTGTTCAGCGCTTACTAGAGAACCTGTTGAGGTACCTGCTCTAGCTACCATATTCATTAAGGTATTAAGTTCTACTATGGATGGATCATCAGGCAACAATACTGCTGTATGAGAGAAATCTGAATACCTTGTAAATGGGAAACTAGCTCCTACGTAATAAGATAGATTTGGCAATCTAGCAAAGTGCTTAGTTTTTGATAAATCAATATAACTTGACTCATCAATCACGCTCTTTACATTAGGATCTGAAATTACTGAGCAAGGTGTATTGGGCTTTAATCTCAGGTCAAAATAAAGCTCTAAATTATTGTCACCATAAATCATATTAGGAGAAATCTGTACATGACGCTTATCCTCACGAGCATCACCACCTGACAATCTCCAAATATTCTCTAATAGGCCTTTCTTATTAACAGGTAATTTATCTAAGAAGGCTCCTGATAGTAACAGATTTAAACCAGACTCATTCTCATCGATATTCTTATCTAATGGGAATTCGTAAGCTACATACAGATCACCTGAATCCTCATATAACTGATAAAGATCTGGCGCTGCCTTAAAGGTTATGTTCAAAGGGCCATGTGTATAGCCATGTGTTACCAATGACTGATTTTTCTTAAGTAAAGAGCTTAAATATACCTTTTTATTTGAAGGGATCCAGAAAGGTGCATCATAAGCTTCCCTTAATTCAGGCTTATCATTCTTGATCTTCAGATAGTCAGTTGCAGTTGATAATTTGGCATTTACTAATGAATATACAGCCTTTATAAATGATGATTTGTTTTTAGCCACAATAAAGATATTCTTATATGGCTTACTGTATGGATGATCTTTAATGTAAATACCTTCTTTTTGAGGCATATCAATGCCTGCTACAGTTTGACCTGGATGGGCAAACACAATTGCGTTGTCCAATGGTAAAGTGTCATGAGCTACATTAAACTTAACGGTTCTGTAATCAGCTATTGTTCCAAAATAAGAAGCCAACATTAACGAACCATAGATAGTGTCACTTGTTGAATTTTTTGGTAATACAAAATTGATAAGAGTAGTGCCTGAATTGTATTTATCAAAAAATGGTAATGGAAAAAGACTAAGATCAGAGCCTAACTCTAAGTTGTAACCTCCAACTGATAAGAAACTCTCAGGATCTATAACGATCTTTTGCTTTCCTGAATAGTCAATCTTGCAGACAAAATCGTCATCTGCCATATCAAGAGTGATGGAATTGTCCTGAGCTAAAAACTCAGCAGGAATATCCAACTCATAGTTAGTAATTTCAGTACTTGCTACAGGTAATGAACCTAAAGCCTGACCATTTACCTTAACATCAATATGGTTAGTGGTATCCTGCATAGCTTCAGTCATGCTTACGTAAAGCTCTAATTTTGCTGAAGTGATGACTTTGTCTATTGGTAAAGTAAAGGAAATACCCGCACTCTTTTGACCAGGATAGATCTCTATGCCTTTAGGACTGCCCATATTAGTAAAGGTAATCTTTGAGGCAAATGGCTTGATTTCATTATCAGAAGATGAGGTTGTTGAAGACTCCCCCTGCATCGATGAAAAATAGGTATTGTCATTTGATGATGTATCTGCTGATACCCCATCTAATGGCTTTGACTCAAGTAAAATTTCCTGTAAAGCCTCAGGTAACAGATTGTCATCTTGAGTTGCTACCTTTTGTTCACTTTTTTGCTGTCTGAAATCCCTATCTTTTGCTTTTGCAGATGTATTTTTTGCAGATGATGTCGCCGCAATTGATGTTGTTACAAAAGAAGTTTCTGTAAAAGAAGCAGACACCATGCTCAACAAAGATAAAACAGTCAGTGTCTTAAATAAATTCTTCATCTTATTTACCTACCACAGACACATGGATGTCTTCATTTTTTCTCTTGCTAAATAATGAATCTTTAATACATGCAAGAATGGTTATAAATGATCTAATAGGATTATCTTTCTTGTAATCAGGTCTTACCCATGTGTCAGCTCGAGAGAAGAGTAAACGCACAAACTCACGTCTTGTATCTAAATCGACATTTACGAAAGCAAAACGTAAGAACTCTTCGTTTTCATTTTCTCTGTGAATTCTTTTTACAGGAACACACATAGTGGTGTAGTCAGTTGCAATCTCAATATCGGTTATTGGATCTTCATCTAGGTTCAATTCGCCTGTAACAAAGTTATCTACACGACAGCCACCCATTGAAAGATCGCGCATAACTGTTCTGGAACAGATTCCACTTGCCTGATAAACATTAACTGGAGTCTCTAAATATAAACGTTGCATCTTACGTTTATTAGCAGTCTCTCTACCTACGCAGATAGCTGCTAACAATAAGATTGAGTTTACGCATGCCCAGAAGATATTTAATAGAGTAGGACCTAATTGCAAATCAAAGTAACTAGGTATTGATAACTTTACGATACTGAAAATCACCGCAAAGATAAGCAACCCTAAGGTAATTAAGTGAGGCCTTACAGAGGTTGCATCAAAGAATGCCTTTTCAACAGTTTGACCTTTATCGGTAACATTAAAGGAACCGTGATGTGGTAAGAATAAAGTTACAAGTGTTGGCAATACTAAATGGAAAGACAAAATAGTATCGTAGATCTGTCCCCAGAAACTGTATCTGTAATTTCCGTACAGTCTTGAGTTAGAAAAGATAGACAAGACTAAATGTGGCAGTGCATACGATAACAACAGTCCTACCGAGCCATGTACAATCGAAATACCAAAGATAAGGTACAGCATTGGGGTTACCATAAAGATAATGCATGGCACAGCAAAGAAGAAATAAGTTGTAGCAGACAAATAGCAAAGTCTTTGAGCAAAAGACAAACCTTTACCTAAAAGAGGATTATCCAATCTAAAGATTTGGATCATACCTCTTGCCCATCTGTTTCTTTGCTGTAAGTGCTGAACCAGTTTTTCTGTTGCAAGGCCTCCTGCCAGAATATGATCTAAGAAAGCAGTCTTCCAACCACGTCTTTGCAGACGTAAAGCTGTATGCGCATCCTCTGTTACGGTTTCAACCGCAAAGCCACCGATTTCGTCTAAAGCTTTTCTTCTGATCACAGCACAAGATCCACAGAAGAATGTAGCATTCCAGTTATCGTTACCACGCTGAATAGGACCATAGAAAAGATCATTCTCAGGTGGAATATCACGACCTAAATACAAATTTCTTTGTATAGGATCTGGTGAATAGAAGTGATGAGGAGTCTGCATCAGGGCTAACTTGTCGTCTTTTAAGAAGGCTCCTACTGTTGACTGTAAAAAGATCTTGGTGGTGATATGGTCACAGTCAAAAATCGCAATGAGCTCTCCATTAGTAAGTGTCATTGCATGATTTAAGTTACCTGCTTTGGCATGATCATTCTTTTGACGAGTGATATAGCCTACATTAGCCTCGGTTGCAAAAGCCGCAAAATATTTTCTCTTACCATCATCTAAAAGATAAACCTTCATTTTATCTTTTGGATATTCTAGACATTGTGCTGCAAGCACTGTATCACGGACAACATCTAATGACTCATTGTAGGTAGGGATATATACATCTACAGTTGGCCATAATGAGGTATCTTTTGGCAAAGGTACAATCTTGCGTTTTAAAGACCATGAAAGCTGAAAGAAACTTAACAGCAACACCATGTAAACGTAAAGTTCAGCGATTAACAACAAGATACCAAAGATCATGTCAATCCATGATGGGAAGACTAAAGTCTGAGTTATACGGAAGAACATATAACGAGTTGAGCAGACCACTGCTACCATCATGATACAGAATGATACGAAATGTCTTTTTGAACAAAAATGAGCAATAAGGCAAGCACCAATCATGCTTAAACCAAAGATGAACTGGTTGTGAGCACTCATAGGAGCTACGATAACTAAAACTAAGACAGGCAGAGCTATCGCAATCAAAAAGAAAACTGTCAGATAAGGATGTTTCATTTCTATCCCCTCTTAGTTTTGCTTTCTCAATGGATTGATGATCATAGTGCCCTTCTTAACATCAAAGCCTAAGATTGAAGCTACTTTTCTGGCGATAACCTCAATATCAAAAGCTGCTGCTGAGTTTTTGTTGTAGTCATAGACAGAAATCTGCTGACCGGCTGCTTCCGTTACAGAAGTGTCACGATGGATCATGCCTAACAAATTGTCTTTAAAGTTCTTAATCGCAAAGCTTTGAACCTCGCGGTTTAATTTAATTCTGTTATCAATCTGATTTAAGATGATGTAATAACCAAGTCCACCGCCTACAAGACCATCCATAAGACCGCCACTTAGTAACTGAGAGAATAAAGATACGGAGGCTGCATCTGCTAGCAATGGCACAATCTGCATATTAGATACAGAAGCAATTGACTCTAAGGCCTGTGTATAACCTGGAGCAAAATCAGCTATCACTAAAAGATCTGGATTATTAAATAATGACTTTTGAACAGTTCTAAAATAATCTGGTGTTTTTAAAGCATCATCTAGAACCTGTCTTTGCTCTTTATCTGACTTGCCAAAAGGCAACATATAAAGGTTCTTATCTACATTGATACAAGCACTGATCCAGTCCTTATCAGGAATTGAAACAAAACCTCTTTCGTCGTTTAAAGACATTCCAAAATAGAGTCTTAAAGCATTTTGAGGATCAAAATCAATTACAACTACTTTAGTACCAGCTCTTGAAAAGGCATAAGCTAAATTTGCAACTACTGTGGTTTTACCTACACCACCTTTTGGGGAACATACACTTATTACTGGCATTTTAATAATCTCTTATAAATAGCTTGCAGAGAATCTTCACCATGAGATGAAGCTTCATGATTTGACTTAAATAAAGCAGAAAAACGTCCATTTGCTTTGTTTTCGCTAGGATTATTTGAATTTACATATTTGTCTGAATAGTTTCTGCTTTGATTTAAGCTGTTATTTTGGGATGAATAGTTATTTTTAGAATAATCAGAAAATTGCCTGTTTGGCTGATAATTTGGATCTTGAAGATAATCAATAGGAGCGCGAGCTGCAAAGCCTACTGCATCATTATCCTCTTTTAAAAACGAAATTAGAGAACTGCGATTTCTAAGAGGTTTGGCAACATGAGCGATGTTGATTGAATCATGTTTAAAATTAACCGGCGTTGACTTTTCACCTTTAATTAAAGACATGACTGAATCATGATCTTTTAAACCATCTCCACTGCCTAATAAAGACTCAGGATTATCTTTTTCATCTTTTGCTTTGGCAATCTGCCTTATTAAAGAAAAAGCTGAATTTTCTAAACCACCTTGTTCTTCAGAGTTTTCATCAAAGTTCTGAAAGCTTACGTCATTTTCTTCATAAGCTTTTACAAAGTTATGCTCATCATTTGCTTTTGTCATAGCTTATTCACCGTCCTAAAAGAACGCGTTTTTTATAAACATCCATAATAATAATAATTTTGATATGTAATGCAGATTTGACTAGACAGGATAAGACATGCATAGCTCTTTAGTTAAAGTCCAATTAAATCTGCAATACACACCAAATAGCCTGAATCTGAAAGACACAGGCTATTGTATGTTTACAGCATAAACTAAACTCTAATCTTAGATACTAGCTGTGTAAGTTCACTTACACTGTCACTTGCAGTGTTAACAATCTGCTGTGTGGTATCAACTTCTTGAGCGAAGCCTTGAGCAGAATTGGTAATGCTCTGCATGTTAGAGGAGATTTCAGAGGTTGCAGTAGTCTGCTCTTCAGCAGCAGTTGCAATCTGACCGATTTGAGAATTTACAATTTCAACCTTTTCAATAATGCCATTTAATAATGACTCAATTGAAGAAGCATCAGCAGCTAAGGTATCCATTGATTCTACTGACTTGGTCATAGATTCATTAGCAAGATTTGCTTCAGTCTGAACCTGTGACACCATTGAGGTAATTTCTTGAGTTGATTTTGAGGTTCTTGATGCAAGAGCACGAACTTCATCAGCCACCACAGCAAAGCCCTTACCAGCTTCACCTGCACGAGCAGCTTCGATTGCCGCGTTTAGAGCTAACAGGTTGGTTTGAGAGGCAATTTCATCAATAGTCTGAACGATAGTGCCAATCTTTTGAGCTCTATCTACTAATGATCTGATCTGCTCAGCATCGTGCTTTGACTTAGTAACCTGTTCCTGAATTGCATCAATAGTCTGACGAACCTTATCTACGCCTTCACGGGTAGTCTTGTTTGAGTCATCAGCGTTAACAGCAGCTTCCTGACAGTTCTTGGCAATATCAGAGGTAGTTGATACCATCTCATCTGCTGCAGCTGCAACTGTAAGAGCTCTGTTCTCTGTTGATTTTGCTGATTCAGCAATACTATTAGTTGAGGTACGGATCTCATCAAAGTTTTGATTTAACTTTGACTCAGAGTTTTTAATCGCACCTACAATACCCTGCCACTCTCTACGCATATCTTCTAATGAATGTAAGAGAATTCCAAAGTCGTCCTTTAATCTGGTCTTAACCTCGTGGGTTAAATCACCCTTAGCAAAAGCAGAAGTAATACCAACAGCTTTCTTAATTGCTCCTACGAAGATAGATGATAAGAAGATACTTACGAATAAAGAAATGATAACCACAGCGATAGATACAAATGTAACTACAACAATAGGTACATTAGAATTCAATGCTTCGAGGTTTTGTAAAATTTCGCCTAAAATACCTACATTAACCTTTACTAAAGATTTCTGTGCATTAGACATCTTAGGATAAATTTCGACAGTGTAGATACCACGAGCCATAGGCTGGAAGTTACGCTCTAACACTGGAACCAAGCGGTTCTTGTAGTTATCAATTGCTGATAGAACATCATCCTTGATAGATGCAGTTAGATTTGAAGGATTGTTCTGAGCAAGTGCTGTAACCTGTTGAGAAATCTTGGCAAGCTTATCATCAACTACAGCTCTCTTATCCTGAGTAAACTCTCTGATGTTACTTACGAAAGTAAACATCTGATCATTAACTTCGTTAATTTCAGAATTCAACTCAGTATTAGGGTTGTATTTTGTAGAAAGGATAGAGTCTGTAAATGCTACAGTCCCCTTAATGCTTCCAAGGTTATATAAAGAAACTGCTGAAATAACTAATGTCAGCACAATTACGGTAGTAAAGGCAGTTAAAAGCTTAGCTTTTACGCCCAAATTTTGAAACCAACCAAACATAGTATGTTCCTTTGAGTTTTTATTATTTATCTTACTTATTATTAGTAACCGACAGAGAACGACATCTGTAGGTTAACTTAGTGATTATTATCGTCAATCTTGCTAAATTTTTTGACTTACTTTGTAAAGTAATATGAGTTAGTTCAAAAAATATTGATTGATTTTATGAGGAAAGGCGCATTTTAAAGCTCTTTAAGGTTAATAACAACACTTAAAGAGCTTTTAAATTATTGAGTTTGACTCAAGTCACAATTATGAATTGCTTTTATGATCTTCTAGTTCTAATTGAGCTGGGGATTTTGGTAAATCAATTAAATCTGCACTAGATTCATCTGAAATTGCCAAATCATCTCGATTAGATCTAAAAGCTGTAGCCATAACAATACTCTGTGCCTGGCTGTCAGCTTGCTCGTCTTTGGTTTCTAGAACTTTCTGAACTTTCTCAGTGCTACCTAATACGATCTCGGTTAAAGCGTGCTCCTGCATGCTTACAGCTACATATCTGTTAGCCATATCACGGATACTCTGTAAGAAGGTCAAATACATCTCTGATGAGTGCATTGAAACATGCTCTCTGCCAATAATAGAAACTAACTCTAGCTGACACTTATCAATATCACGATTTAACTTCTTGCAATGCTTTACCATTGCCTCAAAGTTCTCAGCATTAGGTTCTGTTTCAATGAGTTTTAGATCTTCAGTTAACTTCTCTAAGCGTCTAATTAACTCATATAAGCTCTCTTTCATCACACCATCAAAGATAGTATGACGATTAGCTACATGGTTTACTGCCTGATCTAAACAGTATCTTACAGACTTGGCAGCTTCTCTCATATTAGAGAATACTAAGTAGAAGAAGAATTTAGCATCATTGGTGCACTTGGTGTTTTTGCCAAGCAAGGTGTCATTGCCAACAGCTAATGAATAGTAAGCTGATCTCTTTAAAGAAAGCGCATCAGTTACATTTGAAGACTTGTTACGAGCTTTTCTTAGTGCAAACTCGTTATCATCAAAGAAAGCATCTACGGCATTCTTCAAGCAATCAAGATCTTTTGTAAAGTAAACAGGAACTGAAGAAGCTACAGAATGTAAAATTTCCTCATCGTTCTGTGCACTCAACTGAGAAATAGCAACCTCAGCTTTAGTCTTTCTAAAGAAGTTGGTGTAGATAATTAAGCAGAATACAGCTGGAGTTAAGATTAAAGCAGCAATAAAGCCTAAATTGAATAGGATAAAGTTAACAGTAAAGGCAATGGTAAAGGCACAAATACCAGTTAAGAACCATCCTGCGATAACTGTAATCACACCTGAAATTCTGTAAACAGCACTTTCTCTATCCCAAGCACCATCAGCAAATGATGATCCCATTGCCACCATGAAGGTTACATAGGTTGTAGATAAAGGTAACTTTAATGAAGTTGCAACAGAAATTAAGGCAGCTGACACCACTAAGTTAATAGATGCTCGAACATAGTCAAAAGGTAATCTTTCCTGACCTTTCTTAATTAGAGGTTGCTTATAACGATGACGAATAAACTCTAATGATTTCTCTGGCATTGAATGGTATACAGTGCGTGATACACCTAAGCCCATACGGGTGATAATTCTACCTAATGTGGAGGCACCAAACTGCTCACGAGAACCAGAGGTACTTGAAGACAGGTTAATTGAAGTCTGTACTACCTGACGAGCTTTTTTACTTACCCATAAAGTAATACACATGGTAAGACCTGCTAAGAATAACCAGAAGGTCTCGGTGACATTAGTAGTATTTAGGCAGTCCATTAAGTAGTTTGGATCACCTGCTCCATTTGCGCTCCAATCTTTATAAGAATCAAGTGCTGCTAAAGGAACACCTACGAAGTTTACAAGATCGTTTCCTGCAAAAGAGAAAGCTAAAGCAAAAGTGCCTGCTAAGATAATTAGTCTGAACACATTCAGATTAAACAGCACCATGATCTGACCTAGTACGGTAAAGCCTATAAAGATACACCACATGATAGTGGAGAAGTGCTGATCCATATACTCTAGGTATTCAGGCTTCATGAATGATGCGCCTTTAGCACCTTTCATAACCAAGAAGTAAGCAATAGCTGATAGTGAAATACCGCAGAAAACACCGCCTAAATATTTAACAGAATATTTAAAACGGAAAGTAAAGAGCAGTCTTGCCACAAACTGGACAATCATACCTGAGATAAAGGCAATGACTACAGACAAAAGAATTGCAGAAACAATAGTTGCTGTTTTATCTAGTTTAATGTAGTTGAAAATATCTGTATATGACATTGAAGAGTCATATACCTTGTAAACGGAAGCAAAGGTAGCTGCACCTAAGATTTCAAAAATAATGGAAACTGTTGTAGAAGTTGGAAGACCTAAAGAATTGAAGGTATTTAATAGGAGCACATCGGAAATCATCACAGCCACGAAGATAAGAATGATTTCTTCGAAGGCGAACATGTCAGGATGCAACATGCCCTTTCTTGCAATTTCCATCATACCAGATGAGAAAGTCGCACCAGTCAAAACACCTACAGAGGCGACTATCAGAACCACGTAAAGAGGCGCAATTTTTGTTCCTACAGATGAATTTAAGAAGTTGGCGGCATCATTACTAACACCAACGAATAAGTCTAATGCTGCAAGCAATAGCAACATCACAACTAACACAAATACGATAGTTCCGAACATATCTTTCCTTTGCTGTGTCCTAATTTTTAGCTAATTTTATATTTTCAGCTTTAACTTTCAAAGCAATTTATTAATTTTTTAAGATCAAAGTTAAATGTTCAAATAGCAAATGTTAAATTTATGTTAAGTCAAAAAACTGTGATTTACATTCAAAAGATACACTTTAAATACACATTTTTAAGCTTATTATTCGTAATTTTATATGTCAGATAATATAATAGCCGGAATGTTTTTTACCTTTATTTAACACATGATGGAACAAGATTTACAAAAAGATATTACCTACGAGAGGATTAAAAAGCTAATTATAAATGGCACCTTCCCTATGGGTAAGAAGATCTCTGAACGCAAGCTTGAGCAGTCTTTAAAGGCTAATAAGGCTCCTATTCGTGATGCTTTAAAACGTCTTCAGGCTGAAGGCATGGTTGTTAGAAAGGCAAAAAGCGGTACCTATGTATTCTCTTTGACCAAAAAAGAACTTTTAGACTTATTAAAGTTCAGATTTGTAATCGAATCTCAAAGCGTACTTTTATCTTTTGAAGAAAATGCAGACAAACTCATCTCAGAGACCGAAAAGATCTTATTGAAGATGAGACTTGCCCTTACCTTGAATCAGGGTGAAGAGTATTTAGCTCAGGATGCTATTTTTCATGAGACTTTAGTTAATCTGTGTAACAACAGCTATTTCATGAGTTCTTTTGACAGGATCTCTGCAATTATGGATACAGCAAGAAACTTTTTAGGTAATAACCTAGAGCATATGCAAAAATCCATTATTGAACATCAGAATATTGCTGCTGCCATAAGTGAAAGAAATATAGGTAGAGTAGTTGAACTTTTAAGAGAACATATTCTGCCTGAATTTGGTGCTTACTGGAAAAACTTCAACCTAGAAGACGATCAGTAATTTTTACGTATTTGTAACCTGTTATTCGTCTTTTGTCTTTATAATCAACGCCTGAATTAGGACTTTGTTCCTAATTCATCACTTTTACTGTCATTCTTTACACTTTTTTAACATTTCGTTGTGGTATTTTTTACTCTTTTGTGAAAAAATACACACGCAATTTTGATTGGTAAATTTGGCTAAGATAGCCTCATGCCATGCTGCACTAATGCCCTCAAATGAAACAGCTTTAAAGCTGGCCAATTGGAGATTACCATGATTTCAGCATGCCTAATAAATGAAGATGACAGCCTGTCAATTATACAGGTAACACCTAAAGAGCCTCTTCCTTCAGATGTGATCTGGCTTGATGTTAATCAGCCTGACGATGAAGAACGCCAGTGGCTTGAAACTTTATTTGTTGAAGACGTTCCTGAAGAAGACGAAATGGATGACATTGAGTCATCATCTCGTTTCCGTGTAGGTCCTGATGGTGTACATATCTTGTCATTATTCCCACAGCGTCTTTCAAATGAGACTCGTGGTGTAAACATGTCCTTTACAATGAGAAAAAATCTTCTGATATCTTTCAGGGAAGATGACATCTCTATTGTTAGATTATTACGCTACTACATTCGTCACAACAAAGTTGAGATCCGTTCAGCTTTAGATATTCTATTAAAGCTTCAGGATTTAAAAGTAGATCAGTTATCAGATCTTATCGAGGATGCATACAGCACCTTGGAAGAAACCTCTGATCAGATCACAGACGATACTCATGTTGACGAGACTCTTGAAGAACTTGTAAACCAAGAGGAATTAAATTCTCAAATTCTGCAGGCTCTTCACGATACCCGTCGTGCATTAAGATTCATCAGAAAAACTTTTGAAAGTTCAATTGATGATAGACAAGGAAGAACCTTAGATGAGGTTTTAAACGATATTGAGTCTATTTTGCCTCATACCTCATTTATTTCTAATAAGATCAACTTCCAGCTAGAAGCATCGATGGGTTACACCAACCAAAAACAGAACAGTATCATCAAGATCTTCTCGGTGGCTGCGGTTGTGTTCATGCCTCCTACTTGGATCGCTTCTGTTTATGGTATGAACTTTAAGTTTATGCCAGAGTTGTCTTGGTATTGGGGTTACCCTCTCTCAATCGGTATGATGATTTTATCTGCTGCTGTTACCTATTTCTTCTTCAGAAAGAAAGGCTGGTTATAGTAAAGGAAGGTATCGTTATCGTCGAGTAGATGACAATACTGAATTCAATTACAGTTGTGTAAGATACTTATCTTTACACAACTGTCAAAAGAAGCCATTCACAAAAGAAACATTCTCAAAAAAATCTTACTTTAAAAAGCTATTTGATAATGCCTTTTTCTTGAGCTCTCTTTAAGATCTCTTTAAATGCTACAACAGAGTCATAATTGCAGTTAGGAGCCTGCTTTAATACGTCGTCTTTGCTTATAAACATCACTCCAGAGACTTCACTTGCCTGTCTTACAGTAATCACATCTGCAATAGCCAAATATAAATATCCATAAAAGAAGTGATCTGTTTTTTTATCTTCTATTCTTAGTGTATCTAGTGGATAGAACTCTACTTTTTTATCATCAGCGTTAATGCCAACTTCTTCTAGCAATTCTCGTTTTGCCGCAGCTACATATTCTTCACCATGTTGCATAACGCCACCTACTACAGCATCAAATGTGCCTGGAGAATAATCTTTACATAAAGTTCTAATCTCTACTAAAAACTTACCATCTCTGTTGCATACAGCTATGTATGAAGCTCGATGAGGAAGTTGTTTTTGGCGCATTTCTTTTCTGGTAACTGTATTTATGACGTTATTATCTCTATCAACAATGTCGACTAACTCTTGTGCTGACATACTCTTTCCTATGAAGTGAATAAAATCACCTTTTACTTTGTTCAAAATAGTCTTGCATATATAATGTGCAACAACAGTTCAATAAATTAAATATTATTCAACATCCACAAATATAGCAAACAGTTGCACTAATTACAGGATCTTATGGAAAAAGAAGAAAAAATAATTGCCCTTGAAGAAAAAATTGCATGGCTTGAAGAACAATTAGATGCTCAAGCAAATGAACTTAATAATATCTGTGACAAAATGGATAAGCTTGAAAGACAGTTTAAGATTTTATACTCAAAAGTAGGTGATCCATACGCTACAAGAGCAATGAAAGATGAGGTTCCACCACCCCACTACTAACCACAGCAAACTTGGATTTAAAGCTAACAAGGTATAGAAAGATGAAACTGTACTATAAATAAAATTTTATCAAAGTAAAATTTGAATAAGATTAGAAATGCTCTATAATTAGACAAGAGGCAGGAGATGGAACTCCTGCCAAGATGAGCCTAGATTACCATACAGGATGAGACCATAATAGTAAAACTAGGAACATCACAATAAATAAAAGTTTCATATTGAAACTCCTTTTTATAGTGATAACAAAGATCCTAGATACTAGATCATATCCCGATGATCCAGTACTAGGATCACCTTTGTTCCGAACGGAACTCTCGTATTATAGCACATATTTATTATTTATATTTGATATTATAAATATATTTAGTAGTTACGCATCAAACTGACCATATTTCGACCAATTCTAAGAATTTCACCTTTAGTGCGTATTATAGTCAAATATAATACATAAATTTCTTCAATTTAAGTGGACAGCCCTGTTCGCTTTTCTCCCTCCTTTATATTTTTCTGAAATTTGA
>Ga0256404_1009732_pt1 | contig 13631 bp, 13 predicted proteins | sample RumenRJG_01DNA_FD_185990 | JGI IMG/M metagenome (GOLD analysis project Ga0256404, IMG submission 185990) | Bovine rumen microbial communities from Lethbridge, Alberta, Canada - RJG_01 | ecosystem: Host-associated > Mammals > Digestive system > Stomach > Rumen | place: Canada: Alberta | collected...
CATAAAACAAGAAACATAAGGATACTCGCTACGAAACCGCTTAAGCATAGAGATTTTTTCTGCCTCTGTTCTGCTAATGGTTCAACTCTACGGGGTGTCTACCAAATGGGGTACGGTTCAATACAATTCTTTACATATCTTTCGCCATATACATTTTATGGATTCTGCGTCCCTTTAATCTCATACAGAAAACACCAGAGCAAAAGCCCTGGTGTTTTCTGTGGTGGGCGAGAAGGGACTTGAACCCTTACGACCCGGAGGTCACAAGATTTTGAGTCTAGCGCGTCTACCAGTTCCGCCACTCGCCCAGTGGTATTATTGTATCATATTTCACAGAATTATGCTATAATATTTTTATGGATTCTAATAACGGTGGGCAAAGTTCTTCTGACCTACAACGTCAAGCCGCAGCTCAGATTGCCAGAAAGAAAGTGCTGGCGGCTTATGCTGGCAATGCACGAAAACAGGAAGCCAACACCGTCAACAATAGCAATGGGACTATGAAGAGCGAGCCAGTTACCCAGAAAATTAATTCTGAGTCCTGGAAACAATACCATAGCGCCTGGCAGAATTATTATCAGAAATACTATAGTGATTATTATTCCAGGGCAGCACAAAACTATATTGCGAAAGAGCGGCTCAAGGATGCGCGCAAAAAAGCCGCCGAGGAAGAAGTACTAGGATCGCTTGCGAAGGTCGGTGCGAAGGGTGAGAAAAAGCCTGATTCTCAGCCGGCAACAGGGGGCAACTCGCAAGGAAGCGCCGAGCAAGATTCCGGCGACAATACTACGATGAGTGTTGTAGAGATCGGTCACAGCCTGAGACAGCGAATTCGCAAGAAGGCCACAGATAACGCAAAGAGCTCGCGGAAAAGACGTAAATTCATTCCTATCATTGCGGGTTCCGCTGTGGTATTATTGATATTATTCCTGCAGTATAATCGCTTGATTTTTGCGCCGATTATGGCCTACGTTTCACCTGGGAATGCGCCGGCGTCACAAATTGAGGCGATTGACCCTACTATTACCCAGGCAGTGTCGGCAGAGCCGCGCCTGATTATCCCGAAGCTAAATATCGACGTGCCGATTCGATTCGATGTGGCGTTGTCTGACGTAATGGCTGCCATGAATAATGGAGTGGCACACTATCGAATTGCCGGTGCGAGTGCCTATCCTGGTGAAATCGGAAATTTTGTAATTACTGGCCACTCGGCGGGGGATATTTATAGTTCGAATCCGTATAAGTATATCTTCTCGGGGCTAGAGCGCTTGGAGGATGGGGATTTGATTTACGTGAATTATAATTCGGTGCGATATACTTATCGGGTGGTAAAAAAGGAGGTAGTAGATCCGTCCAATGTAGCGGCGCTGGTAGTAGAGACAGATAGGCCCCTCATTACCCTAGTGACCTGCACACCGCTCGGGACTTCACGATATCGACTACTAGTTACTGGGGAACAAATCTCACCTGGCTATGATGGTGCAGATGAAGCAGAAATGTCCACACCGGTAACGTCAGAAGAGGTACTGCCATCGAACGAACCTTCCTTCTTTGAGGGAATTTGGGATTGGCTGACTGGGCAGTAGGATATTTATCTGACCAGGGATTCGCGAATAAGCGAACCATCACTAAAATAGTATAGCCATTTGTCGTTGGCGATTGTAGCAGGGAAATGGCTGGAAACGTTCTTGGCGACGACTCGGCGATTGAGGCCATCAAAATCGTAAACTATCAATTCGCCATCATTAACACTATAAATCATACTACCATCGAGCCAGCCAAGTGTGGGACCATCCACACTCCATTCACTAACGGCAAGAGTCTCCATGTCTAACGTGGCAACCCGCGAACCATTAGAAAACACGATAAAGTCGCCTTCTAGCCCAGCCTCATGCTCGGTGGGGATAAAAGAAAGCTCTACTTCTATTATCGGAGAGATATCACCCTTCTTATAAGTAGTAATTGAGGCATCTTTCATGATAGTGAGATATTGATCGTCGTAAAATTTAGTAAGGATTAACTTCTCGGAATCGGTCGGGATATGGTCAAGTTGGAAATCTTTTACTAAGTCGTCGATGTCTAGCTCCTCCTCCTTGGTAGGCTTAAAGAACTCATACAAAGTATGGTAATCCGCTGGCTTGGATTCCGGGGTATTGGATTTTAAGTCCAGGGTGAGCCAGCCTTCCACCGCATCGGAAGGTTTGATAGACTCGTCCTGGGTCGGCTTCGCGAATAGTGTTAAGTCGAGCGATTCTACGTCGCCAGAATAAAGTAGCATTTGCTCGCGTTCGTCTGAGATGAAGACTTTGGTGACACCGATAGTATCCTGGATGGACTCGAGCTTACGTTCGGTGGGGAATAATCTAGGGTAATGTAGTCTATATAATAATCCTTCTTTGATTACGATATTTTTTGTCCAGGAATCATACCCTTCCTTCGTCAGAGTAATGGTATGCGCACCGCTAGAGAGTACCTTGGAGGTGTTGGTGCGTTGCAACCAGGAACTATCACCGTCAATAGCCACGTCGGCGCCGGTGGGGTAAGACGACACTTGAAGCAACCCTTGGCGCTCCACTTCGAAGTCGGAGTTTAGCCAATATCCTGAAACCACGAAGGCCAATATAATCACTGTTATAATAACAGTTAACACCATTAAGGCTTCCGAGGCGAGAACTTTAAGACTCTGTCGGCGTTTGTATTTATCTAAATCCATCTATTATATTATAACATAATTTTTATGAAAAATAGCTCTTGCGTTTTTAAACAAAAAAGAGTATTATAGATATTAAGAATAAGCGAGGTAAACAATGCAAAAATCCGATAGTAACCAGAAAGCTCTAGCTACGCATCGAAAGGTGCAGTCGTCTACTACGCTTAATCGCAAATACGTAAGGCGACCGACTCGAAGCGACGATACGACTGTATCCATAAAACGTAGTCCGAAGATTAAGCGTTTCGATGAGGGTGGCGTCATGGCACGCGATGAGCGGACGACGTCTTCCGCCCAACAGGTGGAGCAGCCAATGTCGGTAGAGAAGCATCCTATTCAGATAACCGTCAATAGCCAGATGCGCTCGCGCACTAACGAATCGGAACAAGCGCAGGCGCCCAAATTGACTGCTAAGGAAATCAAAGACCAGGCTATTCAGAAGGCTCTAGCGGTGGCGTCCACCACCAATACTGCCTCCGTACAGAAGTCCACCAAGTCTACAAAATCCCGGAAAGCCCGAATGAAGAATAGTAGTCAGGTACATTTTGGGTTTGGAAGAGTGATGTTGGCGTTATCCTGTGCTGCAGTGGCAGTATTCGCTATAGTGTATTTCGTAAATTCCAATATGCCTGATATCTCGTTGCGCGTAGCGGCAATGCAGACCGGCATAGAGGCCTCCTATCCTGGCTATGTCCCGCGCGATTATAGCTTAACTGATATTACTTCGGAGGATGGTAAAATCACTCTAAATTTTCGAAACTCTACAACTGGTGAAAGTTTTATGTTGATAGAAGAACGCTCATCCTGGGATTCCAATGCGCTGATGACAAATTATGTACAAGAGGCTTATGGTGAGAATTATACCGTAATAAGAGAGCAGGGGCTCACTATCTACAACAGCAATAGTGATGCGGCTTGGGTAAATGGGGGTATCGTATATAAGCTTAAAATGAATTCCGGCTCACTCACAAAGAAACAACTAAAGACTATCGCTACTTCGCTCTAGATTATAACCACCCGTACGGGTGGTTATAATGCTTAGATGGCACGTGCGACGCTATTCAAGCGCGCAAGCGAGATGTCGCGACCGAGTACATCCAGCGTAAGATTGAGAGCCGGGCTAAACGGCGCGAAGCTGAGAGCGAGACGAATCAGGCTAAAGAGCTCGGCGGGTTTCCTGCTGGTCTCAGACAATAATTTATTCAGAGCATCCTGAAGATGAACCTCATCCCATTCAGGCACCCCTGATAGCTTGGCGATGGACCGCTTCAGAAGTTCTTCAAGCTCAGATTCGGACATTTTCTTTAGGAATTTATTGCCTTTGAGCATGTCGATATCGATAGCTGGATCCGCAAAGAAGTAGCCGGTCATAGTGCGAAGGTCAGATAGGGTCTTGAGGCGGTCATAGATGATGGAGAGGACTTTGAGCTTATAATCGTCATCATGATCGGCTGCGGAATCCGGCCAGAATCCAGTGGTGCGGGTATAGAGAGCTTCGGCACCCTGCTCGTCGAAAATACGACGAATCCATTGACCATTCATCCAGAGGAGTTTAGCCTCATCATAGCGTGCGCCAGAATTTTGGATACGCTCCAGAGAAAACCGCTCGATTAACTCTTCCTTGGTGTATAGCTCTTGCTCAGTACCATCATTCCAGCCAAGGCAAGCGAGGTAGTTAAGCATAGCTTCCGGCAGTACGCCATCATTGCGGTATTCAGTAACAGACTTGGCCCCATCGCGTTTGCCAAGTTTCTTATTGCCAGTAGGAGCGAGGATGTGTGGGAGAGAGACTAGCTTAGGACGGGGAAGACCCAAAGCTTCGTAGAGGGCTAAATAATTCGGAATACTGGAAAGATATTCGACTCCCCGCATTACATGGGTGACGCCCATCTCAGAATCATCCACAATATGAGCGAAGTTATAGGTAGGGTAACCATCTTTCTTAATAAGAATAATGTCGTCTAGAACTTCGGGGCCAGTACACATATCACCCATAACTTCGTCGTGCCAGCTATATTTCTTGGGCTCGGATTTAAACCTAAGTGGGATACCTGGCTGCCACTCCGGTGGATTCTCTGGGCGAAAATTACGATATAGAAATGGAACCTTAGCCTCATTGCACTGCTTACGGTATTTTTCAATTTGCTCTGGTGGTGTAGGGTCAGCATAGGCACGGCCAGATTCAATCAATCTGCGCGCCCAATTGTGGTATATTTCTTTGCGTTCACTTTGAAAATAGGGGGCGTGTGGACCGCCAACAATAGGACCCTCATCCCAATTAAGGCCGAGCCATTCGAGAGTTTCTTCGATGAGCTCAGTAGCACCCTCTACGTAGCGGGCGCGATCAGTATCCTCAATCCGGAGAATCATCTTGCCCCGATGTTGACGTGCCAATAGGTAGGGATAGATGGCGGAGCGCACATTGCCAATGTGAATATAGCCGGTAGGGCTAGGGGCAAATCTAGTAACAATTTCCATGTTGTATATTATACCACATTTATGTAGAGGTGTGGGAGGATATTATTGCTCCTCCTCTTCGTCATCATCTTCCTTGCGCTTAGCGAGTATAAAGAAGAAGAGACCGGAGGTGGCGGCAACCGCCGATGTAATAGCTAAGCCATTAGCGATAGTGGAGCCGTCGGAGACGTTCGTAGTCGTATATTCGGTATCAATCACACCTTGTGGCGGAGTGTATCCTTCGTATGAGCTAGTATTATCACCATCGCTAACTTGCGTAGTGGTGGTAGCCACAGTTGAAGTGCCGGAGCCACTAGTGCGCCTATAGGTATAGGTAGTGGAGCCGGCGGTAGTGTCACCGATCGGGGCAGCATTGTATTCGGCTACTTCATTGCTACTGTTAGGTGTAGCTGGATCGGTAGGAACCGTTGGGTTGGATGGAGTAGGTTGATCGTCATCAATAGTACCAGTTACCACATTAATTATGACTGTACCAGTATAGGTACCCGAAGCTTGGCTCATATCAGCTTTGGCGCCGAAATAAACATCCTTGGAGCCGGAGGCGGCGCTGCTACTAGACAATAATGTAACTGGGTTAGCGCTAGTAGTAACGGGATTATATGTACCAGCTGCACTGTCATCGTCGAGGGAATACGCCCAGAAGTTAGTCGTAGAGGTATTAGAACGTGTCCAAGTAGTACCGCTTGCAAGGGTAGCCAGAGTGTATGTGTTGTTGGATGCGTTTGTCAAGTTAGTATCATCAGCATACATTGATGCTTTGAAACCATTCGCGTTATTAGAAGTGACACTCACGTTAACCTTGTTACGCAAGAAGTTATCAACATCACCACTGGCCCAGTTGCCAGCACTTGGCGTAGTGACCGATACAGACAGACTTTCTTTCACGTTGACTTGGAAAGTCGTCGTCTCGGCTGATACATTATGTATGGTGACGAAATGAGGAACTATAGCCGCGCCTACTGCGAGCGTGCCTGCAGAACCTATCATGACCTTCGATATTTTCTTGAGCATAACTTTATTATAGCACAAACATTTTATTTTTGTGAAGAATTTTTATGCTTATTTTTTTATATTTTGTTGTGGAAAAATCTTATGTTTTGAGATATAATCTAATAGTAACCTTAATGTGGAGATATTAATGGACGAAAAAACAAAACTAGAATCACTCCAAAAAGCTTTTGCGCCAGAAAAGCCCATAAAAAAGCCTAGGCGTAGCAAGAAGCCTTTATTCTGTTTAATAGGTGGAGTTGTGGGTATATTGGGTGGCGCTGCGTGCATATTATATACGATACTATGCCCCCAGAGTGAGGCTGATACTTTGAACTTTCCTGAATTAAAGGGAAACAATGTCTCGCAGGCCATTTATAGCAAATTAACCGGCGAGCCTTTGCTTGAACAAGCACTGGTGGATGCCCCAGCCTACTGCGTGCAGACACCTAATGGCGCCGATGGAGCTAGGCCACAGGCTGGACTTGACCAGGCTGGTGTGATATTTGAAGCGATAGCCGAGGCTGGGATTACGCGATTTGCGGCGATTTATCAGAATCCGTCCACCGCAATTATTGGACCGATTCGGTCTTTGAGATTATATTATCTACAATGGGATACGCCGTTTGATTGCACTATTGTGCATGCGGGCGGGGCTAGCGACGCTCTCGCTGCGGTCCAGACTGGAGGATACAAAGATTTGTCTGAAAATTATAGTTATATGTATCGCGGTACCTATGGTTCACGGTTATGGAATAATCTATTTACGACTTCCGCCTACTTGAAGCAGGCTAGCGCAGACAACGGTTGGGGCTCATCGGATATGAAAGGATTTGCACGGATGACGCCGGAGGAATCCGCTCGTGCTCGCGTGGACGCACTAGCAGAGGAGCCTCTCAATATCATAAAATCTGCGGAAGGCGACACTTCAGCACTCAAAGATGGTACCAGTGCACTAAGTATAAGGTTCGGTGGCTCACCAACTTATAATGTGAATTATGGTTATGATGCTGAATCTAATACTTACAGGCGCAGCTATGAGAATGGTACGGCGCATCAAGTATATAGCTGCGCTGATGGCGATATGGGTGAGAAGAATCCCGAGGACGTATGCACTTTAGCCCAGATGGCTCCATCGGTCGTAGTAGCAATGGTGGTGTCTGAAAAAAGAGCATCCGATAATTATCATGAAGACATCACGACTACAGGCTCAGGTAAGGCTTATATTTTTCAAAATGGCACAGCAATAGAAGGGAAATGGAGCAAATCTAGCATTGCTGACCAGATTAAATTCACCAATGAAGCTGGCGATGAAATAAAATTAGCCCCAGGGCAAACTTTCGTGTCGGCGGTACCTAGCTACGGAAGTATTGATTATTAAGAAAAGATATGTTAAAATAATGTCGTGGGTCTAACTCCATTAGACTCACGATAGGTTAGTTAGGCTGGCCTCGTCGTCTAGCGGTTAGGACGTCTGGTTCTCATCCAGAAAATCGCGGGTTCGATTCCCGCCGAGGTCACCATTTCGGAGTTGCTGCCATCGCAGGACTCTTTTTTGTTGTCTATAACGGAGAAGAGTGGGCTTAAATCGTCCGTTCCAAAAATTTTGTTCTTGATATCGAAGTGTAGGCCTTTTGGAAACAGCATTTTTTGGAACGCCTGCTTCGTCTCGAGGTCGGCGTCTTTCCAGAGTTTAGCTGGCTTGGTCATAAAGTTGCATACATAGTCGATCGTGGCTTCGTTTAGGCCTTGGTTCTGTTCCAATTTATCAATTTCTCGTCGCAGGTCTTGTCTTTTAGTTTCTAGCGCTTCGGAATAGCGGTTCTTCTCGTCTATCCCTATCCTGCCCTCTAACATAGCGTCTACCGCTTCTATAAGCTTCTTATCGATATCTGATATCGCTTCGCGGCACTTAGCTAGTTTGCGTGTCGTGTCGCCTAGCTTCTTGGCGGCTGTTCGTTTTACGATCTCCTTGAATAGCTTGATGACGCCCTCGCTTGGCGTGATTTCTTCTAGAAAGTCTACGAATAACTGGTGCATTTCCTCGATCGGAATTGAGCCATGGCCTTTTGTCGTGCAATGATAGCGTGGAGACGCTTTACCGCTTCCACTTCTTGGTGCGCTAGAACGTATCAGTGTTCTGCAGTCCTCGCAGATTAATAACTTGCGTAATGGGTATAGTTCGCTATTGCTCGGTACGAGTGGGCAATGCTTACCGCTTAATATGCGTTGGTTCTTGTTATAAGTGTCAATATCAATAAGGCCGTCGAAGTCCTTTATCTTGGTCGGCTTGCCGTCTAGTAGGTTCTTAGACGTGTTATATCCGGCGTAAACCGACTGACGCAGAACGCCAAGCATGGTGTTTAGCGTAATAGGCTTGCCATTCTTGCCGTTCACACCCATCTTATGTGCTAAGTTTACTAGCTCCATTGGCGCTATATCGCCCTCGGAGAAACGATTCAGCAGGAATTGGATATTCTTGCCAATATCGTTCGTCTCGTCGATCTCCAGCGTGTTATGGTGCTTTTTCTTGCCGTCGTTAGTATATTCGCCGGTTACGATCGGCTTTAGCTTCAGCCCGAGCGGTGCTTGCGATAGCCACCAGCCATAACTGGCAAGTAATGACATATCGTCCTTAACGGTCTTCGATTTAATGTCGTTGTCCAATTGGTGAACGGACAAGGCGATATTAAGCATGAAACGTCCAGTCGGCGATTCGTCGATTACTTCCTGCGTAGATCGTAGTGTGACGCCGCATTTGGCTAGGATAAAGCCAATGTCGTTGAAGAATGACGTCATGTCGCGAGAAATGCGTGATACGTTATAAACGACAACGTGATCTATGCGCCCTTTGCGCTTAGCAATATCTGCCAGCATTTTCTGAAGTTCTGGGCGGTGTGCGGTTTTAGCTGAAATACCAGCGTCGGTATACCAGCCGATTATTTCTATGTCGTTTTGGTTTGCGTATTTTTGTATTGCAATTCTTTGGTTTTCCAAAGAAGCGCCGTAAGTTTGTTCTTCCGTCGAGACGCGAGTGTAGCCGAACGCAACGCGTTTTACTCCATCGTTCATTAACAACATACTATACCACCTTTTCGCCAGAATGGACGATTTTTATATCAATAAGATCGCTAGCGATACGGTGCATTAGTCCGATAAGATTGGCAAGCTCTAGATCTGAGATTTTATCAGAGTCTGCTTTGCCGAGGAGTTTGCGCGCTTCTTTGGTGGAGATTATGATCTCGTTTGAGCATAGAAAGCTGTCTTCGTGCTTCTGTGCTTTCTTATAGGTTCTAGGCATAAGAGCCTTTCTAATGTACTTGAAGTACTTGTTGCTCTAATAACGAGCGGTGCTTCCCACCGAGTGCGCTCCCCACCGAGCACACTCCCCACCAAGGTTGAAGTTAAAAAAGACACTCGTTTCGAGTGCCGCAATTTAACTAGTTCCATTATAACCGCTCGTGGTTAGTCGGGCAAGCATAAGCATTTTGAGAAGATATAATCCAAAATATCGCCCATTATAATAAGCGGGCGATATTAATTAGTTTTAATACTATCTATTTCCTTTAGCGCGGTTATGCGTCTTACAAAGCATCTGGCAGTTTTCTTCGCTCGTAGCGCCGCCTTTACTCCATGCTGATACATGGTCGGCATCCATTTCGTCCAACTTGTAAATGCGCGTGCTATTCGCCTCGTGGCCAATGGCACATAATGGGCAGTTTGAGATGCCTTTTTCAGTAGCTTCTTTTGTTTGTGCAGAATAGACACGCTTCTTTGTTGCGTCGTCAAAGATTCTCACGTCGAGCAGTTTTGTATCGCTGCAACCGCCCAAAATGTATTCGAAGATTCCTTTATGGTTCTTTACATATGGATCGTCATAGAGTTCTTGGAGTTTCTTTGAGACTTCTTGTGGGTTATATGGCTTCTTATGGTATTCGCTATAAAGTCGGCCCCATTCTACGCCGCACATATCACTTGTTAAATCCATGAATACTGACGAAATCCAGTCGATTACAGACGTAAAATGTGTTTTTAGTTCGTTGATATTATCGTCAAAGCGATGCTCGCTCATATATCCCTCGATATTGTCGTCAGAAACCCATTCTAAGGCCGTTTCAAGGAAACTTTGGCGATTTACCGAACCAGAGATATACGCGCTCCATTTTTGAATATTTGCGTTCTGAGAGTTGCTAAATTCTTCCTTGGCTTTCGTAACGAATGGGCCGGAATAAATTGCATTGCGGAGCTCTTGTTCGTTTAGTGGAACGCCAGCAATATTGATAGTCTTAAACCAGTCTTTGATTTCCTTTTCCTCACCTCGGCAGATGTAAATCGTAAGTGGATATTCGAGAATCTTCTTTTGGAGATTTTCTGGAAGTCCAGAGAAATATTGCTCCATACCGTCTACTTTGATAGCAAACTTGTTTGTAACGAATCGGCCGAAGGATGTAATACGTTGTTGGCCGTCTAAGACCTCATATCTGCCGTTTTCAGGCTCGTTAAAGTAGATAAGGCCTAGTGGATAGCCACTAATGATAGAATCGATGACAGCGACGTCTTTTTTGCCGTCTGCGTAGATGTAATTACGTTGATATTCTGGCTGAATTGTAAGTTTGCCTGAAAGACCGTAAAGGCCCTTGCCCTCGAGCTCGTTGTAAACGAACCCGTCGCAAATATCCTTGATAGTAATATCAGTTTTTAGAGTTGTTATCATTTTGGCTCCTTATGTTTTATGAAAATCCTTTTATAAACCTTTTTTCCGTTCAGATATGGCTCATTATGTCTTTTGAAATGTGGCTTTTTATACTTTTGTTCTATAAGTCCATTGTCGCTACACCCCACTATTCCGAACTGTTCTGGGCAATGCTTATCAAGATAACTTATTGGAACGCCAATTACGTCTTTATAATCACTCGGTATTGCATCAACATGGGACACTTCTAATGCGTCATAGTTGTCATATTTTTGGTATTCATGGTTTTTTATCTCTTTGTGTCTACTAAATTTTATATTATCGCTCATTGTCGTTAGCGGTATAGGCTGATGCCTACGACCATGATCTACATTCGTGAGCCACCTTATGCCATTTACTCGCCAATAGAACTTGCCATCTTTAATGTAGGCGTGTTTCGGGTTGGACATTTTTTCTGGCTCATATAGAGCTGGGTCAGCGATAAAATAAGTCGCTCCGCCATTAAAGCACGTCGCGCCCATCCATAGCCTATTACCTTTTATGCACGGAAAGACCTCTTTATAAGTCACCGAGTTGAGATTACCGATTATACAAAAATGTTTTCCCGAGTCCACGACCCACTTAAAGAATTCCTTAAATAACGAAAAAGGCGGATTCGTAATGATGAAATCGGCCTCGTCTCTTAGTTTAGTTACTTCTTCGCTTTGGAAATCTCCATCGCCTTTTAGGTAGTTCCATTCTAGGTCTTCAATGTTTATCTTTTTATCTTTGTTGGTGTCTCGCTCCAAAACGAAGATTTTGCCATGCTTACGAGTTTTAGTTTTATCATACTTCGGGTCTTTAGTTTCAAACAACGTCGGCTGATAAGGTATCCCTTTTGGTTTACTATCGGCGGCATAGCTAGTACTAATAAGCTTCTTTAGGCCAAAGCGCTCAAAGTTCTGCGCAAAATACTTAGTGAAATTACTCCATTCCGGATCATCGCATGGCAACAGAATAGTTTTATCTTTAAAAACGTCAGGATTGTATTCTAGATATGCGTTTATTTCTTTTTCGATATCGGCATATTGGGTGTAAAACTCATCATTTTTTTGCTTTTTAGCCCTGTGGAGCTTATCGTTCGATGGCATATCTCTGTTGCTTTCCTACAACAGAGCAAGCATTCATATCAAAATAGGACGCAGCTAATTGCGTCCTCATATATACAACTTAAATCCTGATTGGACGCCCCAGCTGAGTCCTAATCATTTTACAACAGAGACATACATCTTTATTGTCTGAGACGTCCAAGCATATGTACGTCTCGACAGAAAAGCAATATCTCTGTGCTTTTTCTGTTGTAAATTAAATTGATTAGGACTCTTTAATTATAGCATAAAATGCATACTTTTTGGAGATACAGACGACGTTTTATCACACATCCACTATTGCGTGTCAAGAAAAAATCCCACCCCTATTTTCTGCACAATAACTTTCAAAACCCGATTGTGTCCAAGTGGATGCTATCTATTGACTAAATGATAGAATGTTTTGTTAGAATCGTTGCCGTAGTGGTTAATATCTTCCGGCTCGGCCCAAAGCGAAAGCTTATGAACGCGCCACTTGCCAATGAAGAACATCTGAACCATCGCATCATTCACGTCGCGGTTATTTAGCGCGCGTGGAATGTATGCGAGGGAAAAGTAGTACCATTTGTCGTCTTCGGTGTCTAACCTCGCAAAAACGCGCTTACCGCGCCCCAAAAGGCGTACATCGAAGCGCTGTGCTAGTGTTTCTAGGGAATAAGTTTTCAATTCGTGGATCGCGTCGCGAACGGACGATTCGGTAAGTTCCATACGTTCAAACTTATCGTAATCGCGTGAATTAAATCTGCCGTTATGCTCGAGCATAAAACTTTCAAGTTGCCGAGCGGTTACCGGTATTGGCTCGCCGGGTTTTACTTTCTTGAATGGGCGGCGTTTTGCCATGATACCTCTTTTCGGTTAGAGGTGCGCCCAAGAGCGGTGTTATCTACTAGTTAGTCCTTTTACGGTTGTATTCACTATTTCTGCTAACTTTTCTTTATTGTCGACATCTTCCACAAAATACATCGGTTTCGCGCCGTCGTACGGGATTGCTTCAGTCATTTTATATTGTTCATTTTCTGGAACAATTTTCACTAGTAGACGAGTTTCAGACGCTTGTGATTAGTTCTTAGATGGATCTACCAACCCTTTTTCATAAGCCGTCTTAACGACTAAAGGTAAGTCGATTTCGTCACCGTACTTTTCATCTAGATAATCAAAGTATTCTTCGTGTTTCAAGTAATATTCGTACTCTTTTTCGTTTAATCGTTCTATTAAATCTATAATTTGTGACATAATGATCCTTTGTTTACTTACTATAATTATACCATTGACATTGTATTTCTTTTATTTTCTCCATTGTCATTGTTTTGAGCCTCTACGGCTCCAGTTAAGTCATATATCCTTAAAAGTTCGAATCTCTTTGCCTGTATATGTATACCTCAGAACTCGCAAGGCATCAGAATAGGGTAGTCCTTTTTAGGTATAACTTTGATCTTAGCCGTATATTCGGGGTGGTCTATACACCAGTCCACAACCATGCAAAGCCGAGCAACAATGTCTGGTCGCCCCTCTCCACCAGTAAGCATATATAAATATACTCCTAATTCTTTTCCTTCAGTAATTATTTTATCCATATCTTCAAAACTCAAATTATATTTATGTCCATAAGTTCCTGCCCAGCAACCTTTGCAATGCA
>Ga0256404_1009733_pt1 | contig 13628 bp, 14 predicted proteins | sample RumenRJG_01DNA_FD_185990 | JGI IMG/M metagenome (GOLD analysis project Ga0256404, IMG submission 185990) | Bovine rumen microbial communities from Lethbridge, Alberta, Canada - RJG_01 | ecosystem: Host-associated > Mammals > Digestive system > Stomach > Rumen | place: Canada: Alberta | collected...
TCTAAAGGTATTAGCTTTTGAGAAACTTTATTTCCAGTTGTTAATAAAAAAACTATTCCTATATCGTTTTTATGTTTTTCTTGAAATATCAAAAAAGCGCAAACAATATAATGACAAAATATCAAAAAAGCGCAATTAACAATAGATAATAAAGTCCGTTCAAGGAAAAATCCCTAAATAAACATCTCTAAAGCTCGGTTTTTTTCTATTTTTTCTCGTTAAGAGTTTTCTATTTATCACATATGTGTTTCAATAATGTTACTAATAAATATTATTTTTAGTAAATATAATGAAGTAGCATGAACAATAAAAAAGAAACATTGATTACTGATCGTTTAGTGCTTCGCAAATTAAGAAAAGATGACGCTGAAGCAATGTTTAGAAATTGGGATAACGATCCTGAAGTTGCTAAATATACGCTTTGGGTTGCTCATGAAAATGTTGATGTCACTAAAAAGTTAATTGATTCGTGGTTAACAGAAGAAAAAGGCGGAAAAATAATTCGCTTTGTTATTACCTTAAAAGGTAGCGATGAACCGATTGGTGCAATCGACACAGTTAATTTTAGAGACGATATTCCTGAAATAGGTTATTGCCTTTCAAGAAAATATTGGGGCAATGGCTATATGAGCGAAGCTTGTAAAGCATTCATTAATTACTTGTTCGAACTTGGTTATCCAAAGATTAGGATTCGTGCAGACGAAAGAAATATTGGAAGTCTTAAAGTTATTGAAAAGTGCGGTTTTAAATTTACCAATATTGAAAGAATTGAACATCGCTCAACAGTTAGACCAGAATCAGTCATGGTTAGATGGTACGAGTTAAATAAATAATAAGTGACACTTTTGTGACAACTAATGTGTTACATTATTAGCGATACTTGTGGAGGTAGATATTATGAATAAAATGAAAAAGACATTTCTAGTCGTTACTTCATCTCTAGTTATGATCCCTTCTTTAGCAGGCTGCAATTCTTATGAAAATGTTTTTTATGATGTAGTTTTCAAAAACTATGACGAAACAACTTTGTATGAAACTAGTGTTAAACATGGTGAAGATGCGCTTTATCAAGGTAAAGTTCCAACTAAACCAGCTGATAAAAATTATCAATATGCATTCGATGGTTGGGATAAACCTTTAACAAATATCACTGAGAATACAACCTTCATCGCTCAATTCAAAAGAACGAATAATTATATCGTCAATTTCTTCAGTTATGACGGCAAAACCCTATTATTTACAGCATTTGTAAAAGAAGGTGAAGCCGCTAAATACGAGGCAAAAGAGCCAGCAAGAGATGCTGATCTTGATCATTATTACGTATTTAAAGGTTGGGATAAACCAATCGATAATGTCACTTCTAATTTAGATGTATTTGCTCAATATGATGAAAAATCAAATATCAAGAATTTCGATATAGACTTTGAATTTACAGTCCGTGAAGGTGCTGAAGCATACGATGAAGACACGACAAATTATCTTGCACCAGATGTCCTTGGAGAATATGAAGGTGTCAATGCTACATTAGTTAAACCAGTTATTGCTGGCGAAGAAGAAGCAACAACTCGTCACATTGATTTTAAGGACATGGAATTCGATTATTCTAAAGTTGATGTTAATAAATGCGATGAATATGAAATTGCCGTTTCATATGGTGGTATATCAAAGAAAGACATCATTGATGTCATTCCTGATTATCATAAATGGACAAATCTTAAGCACTATAACTTTAGTAGCCTTATTTGTCAGCCAGATCCTTATTGGGTGACATTTCTTTATTTAGATCTTTTTGACGAAGGTGCTTTAACCAATAGCGATATTGAAGGAGGAATGATTGGTTCAATTCAGAATTATGAACGATTAGATGAAGGAAAAACTCTAAGATTCTATAGAAGACGCGATGGAGCTAATACTGACGTTAAGTATCGCTTCGAAGGTAATGAAATGAGACAATATGAATTTGGCAAAGATCCAGTTGTTTCTTTACATTGCATTGCGGATGGAGGAACAAAGTGGGTTGATCCTGCTGATTTTAATTTCAAAATTTATGAAAAACTTGAAGACGCTCCAACTGGTTATGGATCATTATTCCGTGATGGAACAGGCACATTAACACCTAGATATGATTACGACGCCCAAAATAAAACCATCAAAATTTATCTTGAAGGCTATCCAAATCCGTTCGTTTATAGTGAGAAAGATGGCTGTTATCACGGCACACAAAAATAAAAACTAAGTTACCTTTAACGGGTAACTTTTTTTATAAATAAACTTGTATCCTAATCGATAATTATTTTATTATCTATTAGAAGAAATTATAGGTAAGGAGAGCATTATGGAAGAAGTTAAACCTGAAAAAAATGCTTATTATTTCGTTGGATTAGTTAGTGGAATTTTAGCGGCTATTTTTTGCGTTGTTTCTATCGGTCTATCTGTCGTTAATAGTTACGTAGCAATTTATTTTTTATCTTTAGCGTTAGCGGGTTTAGGTGTTAACCGTATCGGTCTACATTTAAGCAATTTCAAAGAAAACATGTTCGAGAATATTTTCTTAACTGTTTTTGTCTTTGTTTTGGCTATTCTCGTTGGTTTAACTAAATTTAGCATCTATTTCCTTATTACCGCGATGTTCCTTTATTCTATAACTATCATCATTTCTCGCATGCTTAAGATTAAAGAAGACCATTCACTTCAATCGATCGTTTTTAACGTCTTATGTTGTGTATTTGCCTTCTTATTCTCGTTTGTCTTTTTCTTCCCAGTTATCTTTGAAAAACATGCGACATCAGTAAGTAATTCCAACTTTATTGCAATGTGCTTTGCTATTGTGATTTTAGTTTCTAGTGGCAAGAATTTATTATTCCCATATCATAAGACTCTTAAACTCAATATCGTTAGCAATATCATCAAGAAAACGATGGTTAACGAAATCATTTTATCTTTGCTTATCTTAATTATTTTATGCTCGGTTTATTTCACAGTTGCTGAACCAGCGATGACAAGCTATGTCGACGCTTTATGGTATTCATTCTCAGTCATTACTACGATTGGTTTTGGTGATGTCTATGTCACGACAACATTTGGTAGAATCTTATCGGTTATACTAGGTATAAGCGGTATCGTTGTCGTCGCTTTATTCACGTCTATAATTGTCAACTTCTATAACGAGGTTAATAGAAAAAGAGAAGATAAGAAAATTCAAAAGATCGAACAAGAAGTTGAAAAGATTCAAAAGATCGAAGAAAAAATCGAATCCGATGAAGAAAATAAATAGTAGGAGAAATTATGAAAAGTAGAGGTTTCTTAAAAATAAGTGCAGATGCATATCGAATCATAGTAATTGTTTTAGGTAGCATCCTTTCTATGGTTGTTTTATCCTTTTCTGTTTTAGCGATAACTGAGCTTCAATATTCAAATTATGAACAAGCATCAAATTACTTATTTATTAATTTCCTTGTTCTAGGTTTAACTAGATTAATTACCTGGTTAAGAGAAAAAACAAAGCTTAGTTTCTTAAGATTCGTTGTTTTATTTGTTTTTAATGTTGCGATTGGTGTCATTGCTTATTTTGCTAGAAGCAATCCGTATTTTTACTCTTTATGCGGAGGACTTTTCTGCTTAACAATCATTCTTTCTCGCGTGTTCAAAATCATCCAAGATCATTCAGTTAGAAGCATTGTTTTAAATGCGATTATCATTTTATTATTCACCTTCCTCGCCATTGGTTTATTTATTCCATTTAACGAAGAAGGTAGCGAGTTCGCTCCAATACTGGTTGTTTGTATTATCATCATCTTTACAACATTAACAGAAGTCTTATCTAACGCCTTCACTCAACTTAAATTTAAAACCTTACTTAAAATTGTCTTTAGAACATTCGCTTTTGAAATTATTTTAGGTTTATTAACAATGATGGTTGCTTCTGCTCTTGTCTTTTCATTGTTTGAAGTCAACATTCCAACCTTTGCTGATGGCTTATGGTATTCATTTGCAGTCGTTACCACGATTGGTTTTGGTGATTATGTTGCAGTGACTCCTATAGGACGTGTCTTCACCGTTTTACTAGGTATATATGGCATCATCGTTGTAGCAGTTATTACATCTATCATTGTTAATTTCTATAACGAAACTGCTGGCAAGAAAGACGTCAAAGAACTTAAATCAATTAAAGACGAAGAAAAAAAGAAATAAATTTCACGTGTGAGCGCACGAAAATATAATTAAAAAATAGATAATATTAAAAATATTTTCAAAATCTTTACTTCGTAAAAAAAGATTTTTAAAAATTTTTCAAAAAAAGTGTTGATACATTAATGATATAAGAGGATAATAGTGAAACCGGTTGGGTAACCAATCGGGGTAGTAAGCATTGATAAATGCTTATGATCCTAAATCCAGATAAGTCAACTAACGCCAAAGAAGTCAACACAGCGTTTAGGAGATTAAAGAAAGTCTTCTATTAATGTTGCACTGGTCAGATGTCACTTGTGACATCAAAGGTCAATCCTCACTGCTACAGTGGCTGTCGAGTTAGAACTTAACGACATAAGCCCACCGCCTGACACGGTCGAAGAGGAGAAGAAAAACAGAAGAACCCTAGAGGAGAAAAACCTTATAGGGGAGCCGAATCGAGTTAAAGTTGACTCAAAGCTCGAAATAAGCGAAGCTAAACACTTCGTGAAAAGGTGAGAGGCTCTATAGAGTTCGGTCCAAATAAGACGATCAACCTGGTAAACAACGTTGATAGTTAGGTTCCAAGGTTAAATCCCTTGGTTAAAAGATCGCTAGGACCAACCTACCACTCGGTGATAGGTTAACGGCAAACCTCCCTGTTATAGTGGATGCTGAGTTAAAGCTTAACAGCATAAATCCACCGCCGGACATGATCGAAGAGGTTAAAAGAACAATGTCTAATAACTAAAAAGATTAGACAAAGCCTAATCCACATTACTCAACTCAAAGTGTGGAGATAGTAGATGGGCCACAAACTCTTGGTACCAGATACGAAGAAACGGCTTAATGAGCTTGAGTCTACGTAAGACAAACCAAGTCCTTGAATTGAGTGAGGACTTCTGGAAAACAAACGATTCCAGTTAATGGTTGCAGTAGCAAAGGGTTAGAAGAGATTCTAATCATCGGTACGTCCCTCAATGATAGCTTACTATCACTGGTCACCGCGTTAAAGTTTGACGGTGTAAATCCAGTACCGGACATGACGAAAAGGGAAAAGAGCCTCGAAGCTAATAACTAGAGGAGGCTGGCCATCGATGCGCTAAGCAATTCAAAACGCATCGCTAACAAGAAGCACCACCAGTCAGAAGGAACTTAACTTGGGTATTGTAGCAGGGTGAAACTCCCTGCCACATACAACGGTTACGTGGCTAAGATGTCGGCCACATTTTTTATTTCTTAGGAGGGTTATTGCCCTTCTTTTTTATTGAAATATTCGAGATTTGCCGATAATTATATAGAAAATTGGTTGAATAAAGATCCAATATTTACCACTTTAGTTTTTATAAATAATTTTTATAATTATATGTGTATTTATTAATTTGCAACCAATAGTTGCGTAATTGAAAACTGGAGTTGGTGGTCGCAACCAATCATAAACTTGTAAACTAGTGTCGTAAATTGAGAGGTGAAAGCTATGAATATTGAAATTGCAAACCGTTTAGTTGAATTAAGAAAGAAATCTGGATTATCTCAAGAAGAACTAGCTGATAAACTTGGCTTATCTCGTCAGGCAGTAAGCAAGTGGGAACGCGCAGAAGCTTCTCCAGATACCGATAATCTCATCTGTTTAGCTAAACTCTATAATGTCTCACTAGATGATTTATTAAAAACGGATATACCTGTAGACGATATCATCCGCGAACAAAAAGAAAAGACTGAAGAAGAAAAAGTTAAACATGATAATGTCTCAATCTCTTCAAAAGGAATTCATATTTCTAGTAAAGAAGGAGATGAGATTCATATTTCTAAAGAAGGTGGCATCCATATCGATGATAGCGATGGTGAACACGTTCATATCGGTCCAGAACAAACTGAAGAAATAATCGAAGATAGAACCAAACATTATGTTGCGTTAGGAATTATTACTTCTTCCTTATTCTTATTAACTGTCGTGGCATATTTAGTAATTGGCTTTACAGTTAATACTCCTTGGACATATGGTTCATCAAATTCAGGTTGGGCCGTCGGATGGTTAGTGTTCTTTATTAATCCAATCGTTTCCGCTTTTATTGAGATGATTAGATATAAAAGGATGCATCGTTTCCCAATCGTATCTGGTGTCGTTGCTACTTATCTATCATTAGGAATGTTATTAGGATTATGGCATCCAACTTGGATTATATTCTTTGCTATTCCACTCTTCTATATAGTTGCTAAACCAATTGATCAAGCTATTAAAGCTAAAGAAGACAAAAAGAAACCGAAGATAGAAAAAGACGTTGTTTCCGAAGTTAAAGAATAATCATTAGGAGCGAAATCAATTGCTCCTTTTAAATTATTAATTGTTATTTACTTTTTTGTTTGTAAAAATAGACGCATGCAATACGAAGAAGTATGTTGGTACTCGGATCGATTAAACCGCGAGATGAGAATCAAAGTTTATGGTCACTATGGTCCTGCCATTATTGCTTTTCCATGCCAAGATAAACAAAGCGATGATTTTTATAATAATGGCATGATTGATGTCTTATCATCGTTTATTGAATCGGGAAGAATGAAACTATTTTGCCTAGATTCAAATGATGAAGAAACAGTCTCATCTACATCATGGGATAAAGCCCACGCTGGATATAAGTTAGAAATGTATCATCAATACCTAATTAACGAGGTTTTGCCGTGGATTTATGAAAAACAAGGCGGATATACTGAACCATTTCTAATTGGTATGTCTATGGGTGCATCTCATGCTGCTAACCATTTCTTTAGACGACCAGAATTATTCTCCGGCTTCTTATCTTTAAGTGGTAAATTTGATATCGCTTCTTTCTTTGATGGATACATGAATGAAGACATTTATAATAACTCTCCAGTTCATTATCTTAGAAACATGGATAATTCGCACCCTTACATAAATATCTACAATCAAAAAACAATGGTAGTGGTAGTTGGTAAAGGTGCTTTTGAGCATCTAGTTATTGATTCCAACTATGAACTAAAAGAAATCGCTGATCAAAAAGGCATCCATATCGATTTCAACTTCTGGGACGAAAATAGTGTCCATGATTGGTCAAGTTGGAAATATCAGATGCCTTATTTTTTAGATAAGTTACTCTAAAGTAGGTTCTTCTTTTTTCTTTTCTCTTAAGAAGACGAATTTTTGAAGTGGGAATAAAACAAAGAATTGGATTGTACCAGCTATCATGCCTGCAAGTGTAGGTGCGATAACTTCCACACCACTAGCTATTAATGAATTAACGATGATTCCTTGCAACCATGTAGTGAACAAAATCAAAATAATGACGACAACGATATACACTAGATAATGCCAAAATGGAGCATCTGACTTGAATGTCTTTGATTTATTTAGAAAATAACCAATTGTATTAGCGACTAGATTAGAGACAAAAAACGGAACTATAAAACCATAAGTAGAATGACCCTCACCCATTGATTCTTCTCTGAAGATTTGGCCGAGTAATCCTGGAAGAGGTGTGGTCCAGCTTTTCATTAGGAAAAAGAGAAGATTAACTAAACCTAGTTGAATTAAAGATAACAAAAATGAAACTAGTGAAAACTTGACGAACTGCCAAGCGGTCTTCCATAGTTTACCTTTTTGCTCAGCTTTATCATCAATTTTATCTAAAAATAAGGTGAATTTTGATTTCTTCTTTTCTTCCATATTTGCTTATATTTTAAAAACAAATTTTTAAACCGCAACAAAAAATAATAATAATAATTCATTGAACGAGTTTTCAAAAAATATATAATATCTTCTAGAAAGAAGGAAAAACAAATGAGTTTACTCAAAAAAGCAGTAGCTGAATGCATTGGTACAGCAGTTCTTGTTTTAGTTGCTTGTGGTGTCGCAGTTGTTGCTGGTGATTCATGGTGGGTTGCAACTTCATTTGCATTTGGTTTAGTCATCGTTGCTATGGCTTATTCAATTGGAAATGTTTCTGGTTGCCACATCAACCCAGCAGTTTCATTAGCTATGCTAATTAACAAGAAAATTACACTTAAAGAATTCTGTGTCTATGTTTTAGCACAAATCGTTGGTGCCTTTATCGGTGCTTTATTACTTGCCTTATTCGTTAGAGGATTTGGTAACTTAGGCGGAAATGCAATTCAACCATTATTAATGAAAGATGGCCAATTAGATGCATTAAGCTATATTGGCGCATTCTTAGTTGAAGTTGTCTTAACATTCGTCTTTGTCATCGCAATCTTAGGTGTCACTGATTCCAGATTCCATGATGGCAAACACGCTGGCATCGTTATCGGTTTAGTTTTAGCATTAGTCCACTTATTCGGATTAGCCTTTACCGGTACATCAGTTAACCCAGCTAGATCACTTGCTCCAGCTGTTCTTCAAGCAATCGGTGGTAACACAACATCCTTAGGTCAACTTTGGATTTGGATTTTAGCTCCACTTTGCGGTGCAGCTTTAGCAGCATTTGTCTACAAACTCTTAACTGCTAAAAAAGAAAAATAATCGGTTTTTGCCGGTGATTTAAAGCAAAACTCCACTTAAGTGTGGGGTTTTCTTTTATCAATTTTTGTAATTTGGATGTTTTTATTATTAAAAGAGAAATAACTATGTTAAAATTGTTTAAGTTAAAAGGAGTAACAATATGTCTAGAGCAGATGAAATTTTTATAAATAATATGAAAGACATTCTTGAAAATGGCTTTTGGGATACCGATTTAGAAGTCCGTCCTCATTGGGAAGACGGCACACCAGCACACACTGTTAAAAAGTTCTGTATCGTCAACCGTTATAACCTTCAAGAAGAACTTCCAATTCTGACGATTAGAAAGACAGCATTCAAATCCTGTTTAGATGAGATTCTTTGGATTTGGCAAAAGAAGTCAAACAACATCCATGATCTTAAATCTCATATTTGGGATAGTTGGGCTGATGAAAATGGTTCAATCGGTAAGGCCTACGGTTATCAATTAGCTAAGAAATCAATTTATAAAGAAGGTGAATTCGATCAGGTTGATAGAGTTCTTTATGATTTAAAACATAATCCTCAATCAAGAAGAATTATGACTAACATCTATAATTTTGAAGATCTTCATGAAATGAATTTATATCCATGTGCTTATTCCATGACATTCAATGTCACTGACGATACTCTAAACGGAATCTTAAATCAAAGAAGCAATGATATGCTTACTGCTAATAACTGGAATGTTCTTCAATATTCATTGTTATTAATAATGTTTGCTCAAGTCTCTGGACTTAAACCAGGAACATTAGTTCACGTTATTGCTGATGCTCATATTTATGATAGACATGTCGATATCGTTAAAGAGGTCATTAATAAACCTCAACACAAAGCTCCAAAACTAATTGTTAATCCTAATGTTAAAAACTTCTACGATTTCAAAGTTGAAGATTTTGAACTTGTTGATTACGAATACGAAAAATTAGATAAGAAAATCCCGGTGGCAATCTAAATGATTATTTCAATTCTTAACTGCGATAAAAAATGGGGAATAGGTAAAAGAAACGGTCTTCTTTTCAACCTTCCTTTAGACATGAAGTTTTTCCGTGAGACAACTAAAGGTCATGTTGTTTGCATGGGTGAAAACACTCTTTTATCCTTCCCAGGAAGTAAGCCACTTAAGAACAGAACTAACATCGTTTTATCCCAAGATCCAACGCATAATTATGAAGGAGTCGTTAACGTTCATACTTTTGAAGAATTCCTCTCAATGATTAAAAAATATTCGGAAAATGACGACGTTTTTGTCATTGGAGGCGCTTCAATATATCGTCAAACTTTGCCTTATGTTGATGAAGTTTTACTTACAAAAGTTAACAAGGATGGTGGGGCGGAAGTCTTCTTCCCTAACCTTGATGAAATGCCTGAATTTGAATGTGTTGACGAAGGCGAACCTCTTCTTGATGGAGACATTGAAATTAGATTTACCAAATATTTAAATAATAAAAAGAAACCACTCTAAAAATATTGTGTTATTATAATTGCGAATAAGGAGAAAATTATGGGTTTATTTAAAAATAAGAAAGCAGCTCCTAAGAAAGCTGAAAAGAAATCTTCAAAGAAAGCCGAAGCAAAACCAGCTAAAAAGCCTGCCAAACAACAAGCCCCAAGAAAAGCTGTTGAAAAACTTACTCCTAACAAAGTAGATTCAAAGAAGAAAACCGGAGTTGTTGAAAAGAAATCATCCAAAAACGGTGTCAAAGTTCTAGTTCCTGAGAAGGATACAACCGGAAAGAGAGTTTATCACGTTTCAAAACGTAAAGAAGATGGCAAATGGGCAGTTAAGTTTGCTGGTGGAGAAAAAGCTATTAAGTTATTCGATACTCAAGCTGAAGCCATTGCTTATACAAAGAAGATGTCTGAAAACCAAGATGGTGTTATGTTAGTCCATAACTCCAAAGGTAAAAACAAAGGACGTATTCAATAATTAGTTGTTAGATAAGAGATCCACTTTGTGGGTCTTTTATTTTTTAAATAAAAAGAGTATTCTAATTGCTATGGAATATATCTTGTTTGCTTTTCTAGGTTTACTTGCATCTAGTGGAAACACTATTTTCAATAGACTTGGAAGCAACCACGCTAGCGCGCTTATAAATGCGACCATCAAATCTTTTTATATTGTCATTGCCTCATTTCTAATTTCTTTAGTGCTAGGTCACGTAAATGTTTTATATTCATTAGAACTTGAACAATGGATATGGATTATTGTTATTGGTCTATTAACTTCAATCGATTGGTTTTTCTATTTTCTAGCAATTAAAAAATCACATTTAGAAGCATTCGCTCCATTTTGTGCAGCAGGTATTTTATTTGTATCGAATTTATTATTTTCGATATTTACATTCTCTTTAGTTACTAATGGAGCTAAACCTCTTAATGTCGCTTTATATTTTCTTGGTTTAGCATTCTTATTAGGTTCATTAATCTACATCGTTCTTAATAAGAAAATCAATGTTGGCGGCAAAATATCATGGGTCATTTATGGCGCAATAACAGTTACAGCATTAGCGTTTGTCTCACTTATAGTGAAGCTTAAATTAAGCTCCGTTCCTTCCGACGTTATTTCCTTCCATCAAATGACTTTGGTTTTCTTAATTATGCTTGTTGCTTCAATCTCAACAAAAACGATTAAAGAAATAATAGTGATTAGACCACTTGATCAACTTTATATTTTCTTAGGCGCTATATGTAATGCTTTAATGATTATTTCGAGATATCAAGCATTCTCATATGCAAATTCAATACCAGCCATTGTAAATGTAATTATAGGATTAGATTTCATCATTGTTTCAATAAGTACAATCCTCTTTTTCAAAGAAAAGAACAAGTTGCAGCTGCTGGTCATTATCTTACTCGTCGTATCTGGTATGGTCTTAAATGTTCTAGCAGGCCTAATATAAAATACATTTTGTTAAACATTTCTATATATTTTTCAATTTTCAATTGCTAATATATATACACAAAAGAAAGAAGGTATTAATATGCCATTAGTTAATTCAAAAGAACTATTTGAAAAAGCATATAAGGGTGGTTATGCCATCGGTGCATTCAACTGCAACAACATGGAAATTGTTCAAGCAATTACCGAAGCTGCTAAAGAATGCAATTCACCAGTCATTCTCCAAGTCAGTGCTGGTGCTAGAAAATATGCTAAACCAATTTATCTTAAAAAGATGGTTGAAGCAGCTGTAGAAGATACAGGACTTCCAATCGTTTTACACCTTGACCATGGTGCAGATTTCGAAATTTGTAAAGATTGTATCGATGGTGGATTCACATCCGTCATGATCGATGCCTCTAGTAAACCATTCGAAGAAAACATTGCGATCACAAAGAAAGTCGTCGAATATGCTCACGCTCATAAACCATATGTTACAGTTGAAGCTGAACTTGGTACATTAGCAGGCATCGAAGATGATGTTAAAGTTGAACATGGTAATGAATCATATACCAAACCAGAACAAGTTGAAGAATTTGTTCGTAGAACAGGTGTTGACTCATTAGCTATCGCTATTGGAACTAGCCATGGTGCTTATAAGTTCAAACCAGAACAATGCACACGTGATCCAAAGACCGGTGTCCTTTGCCCACCTCCACTAAGATTCGATATCTTAGAAGAAGTTTCCAAAAGACTCCCAGGCTTCCCAATCGTTTTACACGGTTCAAGCTCTGTTAACCAAGAATACGTTAAGATCATTAACGAAAATGGTGGAGCACTTGTCGACGCAGTTGGTGTTCCAGAAGAACAACTTAGAAAAGCTGCCACAATGGCAGTTTGTAAGATCAACATCGATAGTGATCTCCGCTTAGCCTTAACCGCTGGTATTAGAGAACATATGAAAGCTCATCCAGAGCACTTCGATCCACGTCAATATCTTGGCGATGGCCGTAAATATGTCAAAGACATTGTTAAACACAAAATTATTGATGTCTTAGGCTCTAACGATAAGATCTAATAATTACTTAGAATAACTGACTCATCCTTGTGGTGAGTCTTTTATTTTGTAAAATATATGTAAGAGGATAAAAACATGAAAACAAAAGCTTTATTGTTCGTTTTACCGTTATTACTTACAGGATGCATCACTCCTAAATCAAAGAAAAGTAGCAGTGAAAGCATCGATCCATCAAACCAACCTGCTATTTCAAGTTCTAGTGAGATTCCATCTTCAAGTTCTAGTGAGATACCATCATCAAAGCTTAAAGAAATTCTTTATGAAAAATTAGATTCCACAAATATTACTTTTGATTATGGCGCATATAGAGAGGGAGCTAATTCTTATGAACAAACCTATAAAATCGCAGATGACAAAATCATTATGATTACTCACTCTGGAGAACTCGATATTGAAGGATATGCTGCAAAGGTTGGTACAAAATTCCGTCAATATTTTCAAAATGATTCAGAATGGACATATAAAGATTCTGTTTATGATATAAGTAAGTTATCGTTCCTTGGCCTTTATAGTGCTCAACAAGATAACGAAGATGTTTACACTAAGTTAACTCAAAAAGCTACCTTAAATAATGAAGGTTATTATGTAGTTGATATTTTACCTTTTAAAGCAAATTCTATAATTTATCTCAATAGTTTTGATGGTTATACATGCGATCAAGAGACTTTTGATTATTGTTATAAAAATGTTCGTTTCAAAATTGAAAACGACAAGCTAGTCAGTTATGAATACGAGACGCCTTCTGTTAGAGTCGACACTGATTATTCAACAAAGAAAATTACGATAGTTGTAAGCACAACAGAATTCATCCACTACACAATGACCAATTTTAGGGATCAAGGCTCAACAGTCGTCGAATTTCCGTTTTAATTATTAGCCCACAAAATAGCAAAAGAGTGGTGATTTGCCGCTCTTTTTGACTTCTACTGTTTTATTTCTTTCTATTATTTCGGGCAAGTTTTATTTCGTCATTAATCTCTTTTAAGGTC
>Ga0256404_1009734_pt1 | contig 13625 bp, 12 predicted proteins | sample RumenRJG_01DNA_FD_185990 | JGI IMG/M metagenome (GOLD analysis project Ga0256404, IMG submission 185990) | Bovine rumen microbial communities from Lethbridge, Alberta, Canada - RJG_01 | ecosystem: Host-associated > Mammals > Digestive system > Stomach > Rumen | place: Canada: Alberta | collected...
ATCTTATATTGTTCTTATATTGTTTACATATTGTTCGCATATTGTTCTTATATCCACAATATAGGAACAATATAAGAACAATATGTAAACAATATAAAAACAATATAAGAACGGCCGTATCGGATACGTCTCAGGCAGGGGTCGGGTGGGTAAAAAAATTATCAACAATTTGCGGGTGGAGGCAATAAAATAGAACGACGGGCGTTTTTAATACTTGATTTAGTAAAAAGACAAGAAATGAAACGCATCATCATACTCGCACTGCTTGCCGCTTCCGTTCTGGGGGCCGAGGCACAGAATTACAAGATGACCTTTAGGCTGGAAGGGCTCAAGGACAGCATGTTGTATATCGGCCGCCACTATCGCGACGAGTTCCGGCTCGTCGATTCGGCGCGTGCGGGGAAGGACGGCAGTTTTGTTTTCAAAGGCAAGCGCACCTTGGAGCGCGGGGTCTACGCACTGTTGCACCAGGACGGCGAGAAGGCCATCGGCGACTTCGTCATCGACGACAGCCGCCAGTTCAGCCTCACGGCCGATGCGAAGATGAGCTACTCGAGCGTCGAGGTGAAGGGCAGCAAGGCCCTGAGCGACATGTATGCCTACTTAGCCACCGAGGAGGCCGCCAAGGCGGAGGCCGCCGCCATACGCAAGCGCAAACAGGAGGCTTCCACCAAGGCCCAGGCCGAGCAGGAGGAGAAAGCCCTCACGGAGCGCATGATGGCCTACGAGGCCTCGATGCGCCACCCCAAGAAGCCGCAAGTGTTCTTCGACCTGGTGAACTTCTTCGACGATGTCGATGTGCCGGACAGCATACAGGACAAGCCCTACTACTTCCGCACGCACTACTGGGACCGCTTCTTCGACGACCAGAGCAAGGAGTGGCGCATGGGCAACGGCAAGGAGCGTTTCCGGTACCTCAAGTACACGCCCAACTTCTTCAACAAGATGAACTTCTTCTTCTACGGGCAGATGTACCATGCGTCGAGCGACACCATCATCAAGGAAATCGACCGCCTGGCGGCGCGCATCGGCGACGACACGGCGCTGCTGCGCTATGTGTTCGACTTCATCGAGCCGCGCTACTACCGCTCGACGAGCAACATCGGATGGGACGCCGTGTGGTGCCACCTGGCGAGCGAGTACTACCTCAAAGGGCGCTGCCCCTGGGCCCTGCCGGGCACGCTGACCAATATGCGTTACAACTACAACCGCATCAAGCAGAGCCTCATCGGCGCCCACGGCCAGGAGCTGTGGATGGCCGACACCAACCAGAGCTCCGACCCCAAGAACTGGATCAGCAGCCACCGCTTCCCCACCCCCTACGTCGTGCTGTGGTTCTGGGACCCCGACTGCCACCACTGCCAGGAGCAGAGCGCGGAGCTGAAGAAACTCTACGACGACATGGTGAAGAAAGGCGAGAAGCGCTTCGAGGTCTACGCCGTGGGCTATGAGAGCGACGTGAAAAAGTGGAAGAAATATGTGAAGGACCACGACTTCCGCTGGGTCAACGTCGGCGGACCGAACGTCAACATCGACTACCAGGAGGCCTACAATGTGCACGGCGCACCGACGATGATCATCCTCGACCGGAAGCGCGACATCATCATGAACAAGGTGATCCCCATCAAGAACCTGATGGGATTCCTTGACGACTACGAGAAGAGGAGTGGGAATAATCAGGAATGAGGAATTGGGAATTAGGAATTTTGAAATCAAGAATCGAACAGTGGATATAATCAACATACTGCCCGACAGCGTGGCCAACCAGATAGCGGCCGGCGAGGTGGTGGACCGCCCCGCCAGCGCCGTCAAAGAGCTGCTGGAGAACGCCATGGATGCCGGCGCCACGCAGATAGACCTGGTGGTAAAGGACGCCGGACGGACTCTGATACAGACCATAGACAACGGCTGCGGCATGAGCGACAGCGACGCGCGCCTGTGTTTCGAGCGCCACGCCACGAGCAAGATACACCGCGCCGACGACCTCTTCGCCATCCACACCATGGGCTTCCGCGGCGAGGCCCTGGCCTCGATAGCCGCCATCGCACAGGTGGAGCTGCGCACCCGCATGCACGACAGCGAGCTGGGCACGCAGGTAATCATAGAGGGGTCGCAGATTGTGAGCCAGCAGCCCACAGCCTGCCCGCCGGGCACCTCGATAGCGGTGAAGAACCTCTTCTTCAACGTACCGGCACGAAGAAACTTCCTGAAAAAGGACAGCGTGGAGCTGAGCCACATCGAGGAGGTGTTCCGCCGCGTGACGCTGATACACTATGACATAGGCTTCAGCCTGACGAGCAACGGCAAGATGCTCTACGACCTCAAGCCGGGCAGCATGCTGCAACGCATAGCAGGCCTCTACGGCAACGCCTACAAGGAGCGCTTTTTCAATGTGGAGGAAGAGACCGACCTGCTGAAGATAAAGGGGTTCGTGGGCAAGCCCGAATATGCGCGCAAGACGCGCGGCGAGCAGTACCTCTTCGTCAACGGCCGTTTCATCAAGCATCCGGCCCTGAGCGCGGCGGTGGAAAAGGCCTACAACGACATGCTGCCGGAGCGCAGCTTCCCCAGCTACTTCATAGGCCTGCAGGTGGATCCGGCACGCATCGACATCAACATCCACCCGACGAAGACCGAGGTGAAATTCGTCGACGAGCATGCCATGTTCGCCATCCTGCGGTCGGCGGTGAAGAAAGCCTTGGGGCAGTTCACGCTGGCCACCGAGCTGGAGTTCGACACCCCGGCGGAGTTCAACATACCGCCTGCCCCGAAAGGCTACGTGCCGCCGGAACCGAAGATAAGCTACAACCCGGACTACAACCCGTTCCGCGCCACCCCCACACAGACGCGGATGAAACTGGACAGCAGCCATGGCATCGACACCCCCGAAGACTATAAGAGAGTGAAGGCCCCCAAGGACATTCAAGACCTTGACGCCTTTGACCTCGAAGCCCCTGTCGTTGCCGCCGCGCCGCAGCCTTCGGCCCAATGCCTGCAGGTACAGGGCCGATATATCGTCACCTCGCTCTCCTCAGGGCTGGCGGTCATCGACCAGCAACGGGCACACGAGCGCGTGCTGTACGACAGGCTGACCAGCCAAAACGCCCAGGCTCTGGACCTCAAACCGGCGACCTCGCAGGCGCTGCTCTTCCCGGTGAACTGCCAGTTTACACCAGCCGACGCCGACCTCTTCGGCGAGCTGCTGCCCGACCTGCGGGGATACGGATTCGCCATCGACCCCATGGGGCAGTGCACATTCGTGGTCACCGCCACGCCGGCCGACCTGAAAGAGAGCCAACTGCAGGAGACCTTCGACCGCATGCTCGCCGACTACAAGAGTTCCACCCTGCAGAAATACAACAACCGCACGCAGAGCCTCTGCGCTTCGCTGGCACGCCAAATGGCCGTCAAACCCGGCACTGTGCTCGGCCAGGAGGAGATGCAGCAGCTGGTGGCCGACCTCTTTGCCTGCCCCATGCCCGAAACCTCGCCCAGCGGCAAGAAGATTATCACCGTTGTCAAACCCGAAGAAATACTGAAATAGACACTATGACACAATACCAACCCCAAGGCTTCAGCCTGCTGCCTCCGGCAGTGAAACACCTGTTAATCATCAACGTCCTGGTCTTTGCAACCGACTATGTGCTGCAGAAACAGGGCATCTACCTGGCCAATATCCTGGCTCTGTTCAGCCTACAGTCGGGCAACTTCAATGTGTGGCAACCGCTGAGCTACATGTTCATGCATGCCAACCTGAGCCACATCTTCTTCAACATGTTCAACCTATGGATGTTCGGCGCCGCGATGGAGAACTTCTGGGGGACGAAGAGGTTCCTGTTCTACTACCTGGCCTGCGGCATCGGGGCCGGACTGCTCTACATGCTCTTGCCCGGAATGCACGTCACCGTGGGTGCCTCGGCAGCGGTCTACGGCCTGCTGCTGGCTTTCGGCATGACATTTCCCAACCAATACATCTACCTCTACTTCCTGATGCCCATCAAGACCAAATGGTTCATAACAGGCATGATAGTCATTGAGTTGTTGCAGGGCATCTTCTATTCCTACGACGGCGTGGCCCACTTTGCCCACTTGGGCGGCATGCTCATCGGGTTCCTGCTCATCATGTGGTGGCGGAAGCACCCGTTCTCGAGATTCTAAAAAGCAATAAAAAAAAATAACAACATGAAAAAAAGTATCATACTCATTGCCCTGCTGGTGTCCACCATGGCAGCCAGCGCACAAAAGAAAGACTTCTTCAATCTGGAGAACGAATGGATGAAGATGGTCGGATATTCATACCAGCCAGGCTACCCCTACGGTTTCTCGCTGGCAGGCGGCTCGTTCCTCTCCATGGGTTTTGCCGAAGAGGGCGCGCGCTACGACATATCGGCCACCGAATACCGCGAGCCGACATGGTCGCTGCGCTTCGGATGGCTGGGCTACAACTTCGACAAGGACATCACCGGACTGGGTGCCGTGTCGTTCCGCCCGATGCTGGTGATGGGCATTAACAAGACCAAGGACGTCACCACCGAGGACAATGGTTACACATGGACCAAGGAGGGCAACACATACTTCACGATGGCCCCATCGATTGTGGTGAACGTTTACATGGTGCACTTCTCCCTGGGCTACGAGATTGTCCCAAAGTTCAAAGAGCTGAACGGCCTGAACTTCGGCATTGGATTCTCCATTCCCTACAACAGGGACAAAGCCAGCGAGAAAGCGCAGCAGTGGATAGACAAACGCAACGCCAGCAAGAGGAAAGTCCAATAAACTGTCTGTCAAGCGCAAAGAAGGCATTTTTCGGATTGCATGCAAATAATTGTATGCAATCCGTTTTTTTTTCGTATATTTGCATCGCTCAACACAATACGTCACACACTATACAAGTGTGTGAATGAGTGTAAAATATATAGAATATCAATATTAATACAGACTATGGAATTAGCATCTAAGTACGACCCTCGGCAAATAGAGGAGAAATGGTATCAGTTCTGGCTTGACAAGAAACTCTTCCACTCGGAGCCCGACCACCGCGTGCCCTACACGGTGGTCATCCCGCCACCCAACGTGACGGGTGTGCTGCACATGGGCCACATGCTCAACAACACCATCCAGGACGTGCTGGTGCGCCGCGCCCGCATGCAGGGCAAGAACGCCTGCTGGGTGCCCGGCACCGACCACGCCAGCATTGCCACCGAGGCCAAGGTCGTCAAGATGCTCGCCGAGCGCGGCATCGACAAGCGCAGCCTCTCGCGCGACGAGTTCCTGAAGTACGCATGGGAATGGAAGGAGCAGTACGGCGGCATCATCCTCAAGCAGCTCCGCAAGCTCGGCGCCAGCTGCGACTGGGACCGCACGGCCTTCACGATGGACGATATACGCTACGAGAGCGTGATGCGCGTCTTCGTCGACCTCTACAACAAGGGGCTCATCTACCGCGGCGTGCGTATGGTCAACTGGGACCCCCAGGCCCTCACCGCCGTCAGCGACGAGGAGGTCGTCTACAAGGAGAGCCACGGCAAGCTGTTCTACCTGCGCTACTTCGTGGAGGGCGAGGACCGCTACATCGTGGTGGCCACCACCCGTCCCGAGACCATCATGGGCGACACCGCCGTGTGCGTGCATCCCGAGGACGAGCGCTACTCCTGGCTCAAGGGCAAACGCGTCGTCGTGCCCGGCGTGGGCCGCGTGGTGCCCATCATCATGGACGAGTACGTGGACCGCGAGTTCGGCACTGGCGCCCTGAAGATCACCCCCGCCCACGACATCAACGACTACAACCTGGGCATGAAGTACAACCTCGAGTCCATCGACATCTTCAACGACAACGGCACGCTCAATGAGCATGGCGGCAAGTATGCCGGCATGGATCGCTTCGCCTGCCGCAAGCTGATCGTCAAGGACCTCGAGGAGGCCGGCCTCATCGAGAAGATCGAGGACTACACCAACAAGGTGGGCCACAGCGAGCGCACCGACGCCGTCATCGAGCCTAAGCTTAGCGCCCAGTGGTTCCTCAAGATGGAGGGCCTCGCCAAGCGCGCCCTCGAGGTGGTGGAGGACGACACCATCCGCTTCCATCCCGCCAAGTTCAAGAACACCTACCGCCACTGGCTGGAGAACATCAAGGACTGGTGCATCAGCCGTCAGCTCTGGTGGGGCCAGCGCATACCGGCGTGGTATCTGGAGGTGAACGGCCGCGTGGAGACCATCGTGGCCCTCAACGAGGAGGAGGCCCGCAAGGTGGCCGCCGAGAAGTACGGCTACACCGGCGCCCTGCGTCAAGACGAGGACGTGCTCGACACCTGGTTCTCCTCCTGGCTCTGGCCCATCTCGCTCTTCGACGGCATCCGCAACCCCGACAATCCCGAAATCAAGTACTACTACCCCACCGCCGACCTCATCACCGCCCCCGACATCATCTTCTTCTGGGTGGCCCGCATGATTATGGCCGGCGAGGAGTACCGCAAGGACGTGCCTTTCCACAACGTCTACTTCACCGGCATCGTGCGCGACAAGCTGGGCCGCAAGATGAGCAAGCAGCTTGGCAACAGCCCCGACCCCATCGAGCTTATCGAGAAGTACGGCGCCGACGGCGTCCGCATGGGTATGCTGCTCACCGCTCCCGCGGGCAACGACCTGCCCTTCGACGAGAGCATCTGCGAGCAGGGCCGCAACTTCAGCAACAAACTCTGGAACGCCCTGCGCCTCGTCAGCGGCTGGCAGATTGGCGACGAGCAGCAGGGTCAAGAGAAAGCCGTTGCCGTCCAGTGGATGGAGCAGCGCATGGCCCAGATGCTCGAGGAGATCGAGCGCGACTTCGACCAGTACCGCCTCAGCGAGGCCCTCATGGCCACCTACAAGCTGGCCTGGGACGACTTCTGCTCCTGGTACCTTGAGATGGTCAAGCCCGCCTACGGCACTCCCATCGACCGCGAGACCTACGAGGCCACCCTCTCCATCTTCTCGCGCCTCATGCTGATGCTCCACCCCTTCATGCCCTTCGTCACCGAAGAGATCTGGCACGCCCTGCAGACCATGGGCAAGGACGACGAGAAGGCCGCCTTCATCAATGCCAACTACAGCATCATGAACCAGCACATGCCCACCAGCGTCTACTACGACCAGCGCCTGCTCGACGAGTTCGACACCGCCCGCGAGGTCATCGCCGGCGTGCGCAACATACGCAATACGCGCAACCTCTCGCCCAAGGAGGCCCTGGAGGTCTCGTTCATCGCCGCCGACGACCGCTACCGCTTTGCCCGCTTCGACGGCATCGTGCGCAAGCTGGCCAACGTCAGCGCCATCAGCGAGATCAAGGAGAAACCCGCCGGTGCCCTCTCGTTCATGGTGGGCACCATGGAGTGCTTCGTGCCCATGCCCAACAACGTCAACCGCGACGAGGAGCTGAAGAAGCTGCAGGATGACCTGAAGTATGCCGAAGGCTTCCTGGCCAGCGTACTGAAAAAGCTCTCGAACGAGAAGTTTGTCAACGGTGCCCCCGCCGCCGTCATCGAGAAGGAACGCAACAAACAGCGCGACGCCGAAACCAAGATTGCCGCCCTCAAGGCCCAGATTGAAGCCCTTGGATAAACAAACAACAACCATGATGCGCCGACTGCTCCTCACCGCCTGTATCATGATGCTCACCCTGGGTGCCACCGCCCAAGGAAGCCTCGCCAAAGGCCTCAACGCCGACAGCAAGGGACTGAACGACCTTGCCGTCGGCTACTACCGCGAAGCCGTGGACACCAACGTGCAGGCACGTCTGCACCTCGGACTCCTCCTACAGCGCATGGAGCACTTTGCCGAAGCCTCCAAGTGGCTTTCCCAAGCCGACAGCAGCGCCATGGCCATGAGTCACCTGGCCGAGTGCCTTTGTGAACAACGCGACTGGGATGGCGCCAAGAAAGCTGCCGAGAAAGCCATTGAACTCTCCGCCCCAGCCGACAGCTCCCTCCGGGCATCGGCAATGGCATCGCTTGCCTTGGTCTACTGTATCGACGAGAGCTACACCAACGCCTCCTCCTGGGCTCACAAAGCACAGGAACAGGACCCCAAATCGGCTCGCGCGCTCAACGTCACTGGTATCATCCAATTCAACAAGGGAAACGACAACGAGGCCATACAGACTTTCCGCAAGGCCATCCAATCCGATCCCCAAAACGTCGATGCATACTTCAATCTGGGCACCATGTACTGTTATCGCAATAGCTATGACATGGCAATCAACACCCTAAAGAAAGGTCTCAAGGTGGAGCGCAACTCCATCAAACTCATCTACTGCCTCGGTTGGGCTTACCTGCTCAAAGGTGAGAAAGAAAATGCTATCGAGTGCCTGGAAGCCGTAATCAAATACGACAGCACCTACGTCAATGCCTACAACCGTCTTGGCGACATATATTTCAGCACTGGAGAGTATCAGCAGGCACTGGCTCAATATCGCAAAGCCTCGCGCATCAACCCCAAACAGAACGAGTCGTTCCGTCTGACAGGACGCACATACGCCGAGATGGGCGAATTCGGAAAAGCCATCCGCAGCTACCAACGTGCAGTGGAAATCAACAAGAAAGACGCCGAGACCTATTGCCGCATAGCTGAACTCTACGCCAAACAGAAACAGCCCAAACGAGAGCAGTCCAACTATAAACGAGCCGCCAAACTGGGCCACAAAGGAGCCCAGAAGTGGTGTACCCAACATAGTATTGCCTATTGACCATTATTATAATATATAATGAATAGTATAAAATATTATCTTGATCAGGTAAAAACCATCTTCGACGCCGAGCAGTTCGACGCAGAACCCCATGAACTCTACGCCCCAATCGACTACACGCTGCGCCTGGGAGGCAAGCGCATACGCCCCACCATGCTCCTGATGGCCAACGCCCTCTTCGGAGGCGACGAGAAGCAGGTGCACAATGCAGCCCTTGGCATCGAGACCTTCCATAACTTCACACTCCTGCACGACGACCTCATGGACCGCTCGCCCCTGCGCCGCGGACAACCCACAGTCTACACAAAGTGGAATGATAATACCGCCATACTTAGCGGCGACACCATGTTCGCCCTCGCATGGCGCTTCTTCCTCCGCCAACCCTCACCAAGTCTGCAGGAGATACTGCAATGCTTCAACGAGACCGCCATCGAGGTGTGTGAAGGGCAACAGAAAGACATGAACTTCGAACGCATGGGACTGGCCAACGTCAGCATCGGCGACTACATGGACATGATACGCCAGAAGACCGCCGTTCTGCTGGCCGGAGCGCTGAAGATTGGCGCCCTCTACGCCGGCGCCCCCGCCAACGAGGTCGAACGCCTCTACGCCTTCGGCATCCACCTCGGCCTCGCCTTCCAGATGCAGGACGACCTGCTGGACGGCTACGGCGACACCGCCGTCTTCGGCAAGAAAACCGGACAGGACATCCGCGACAACAAGATATCCTTCCTCCCGCTGACAGCACTGAAAACCGCCAACGAAGAGCAGAAACAGCAGCTTCTCGCCCTCTTCGCATCCAAAGACAACATGGACGAAGAAGAGAAGGTACGCCAAGTGCTCGCCATCTATGAAAGCCTGAACCTGAAAAACACCATCGAAAAAGCCATCGCCGACGAGTTTGAAACCGCCCGCAAAGAACTCGACGGAATCCATGCCGACGAGACCCTGAAAACCTCTCTTCGAGAACTCATGGAAACATTAATTGGAAGAAAAAAATGATATTTTTTTGTGGAATAAGAAAAAAGGTGTATATTTGCACAGCGAAATAAAATAACGGAATTATAAACAATAAATTAATAATCAACAAAGTAACACAACATGAAAAAAGTATTTGCTGTGATGTCAATAGTAGGATTATTGACATTTGCCAACTTCAATGGCGTGATGGCACAGGATGCCACAACGACTGAAGCCACCGAACAGGTCGCCGCTACCGCCGACAGCGCTGCCCCCGCAGCCGCCGTCGCCGAGACCGCTGCCGAAGAGACTGCTGCCCCTGCTGCCGAAGAGACCACCAAGTCCTTCCACCAGGTGCTCAAAGAGAAGTACATCCAGGGTGGTGCCGGCTGGATGACCCCCGTGCTCCTCTGCCTTATCTTCGGTATGGCCCTTGTCATCGAGCGTATCCTTTACCTCAACATGGCCACCACCAACGTCAAGAAACTCCTCGGTGGTATCGAGGACAACGTCAAGAACGGCAACTATGAGGCTGCCAAGGAACTCTGCCGCAACACCCGTGGCCCCGTCGCCAGCATCTTCTACCAGGGTCTCGACCGTATGGACCAGGGCCTGGAGAACGTCGAGAAAGCCGTCACCAGCTACGGTGGTGTCCAGATGGCCCGCCTCGAGAACAACCTCACCTGGATCGGCCTGTTCATCGCCCTTGCTCCTTCCTTCGGATTCCTCGGCACCGTTGTCGGTATGGTCCAGGCCTTCGATGACATCGAGGTCGCTGGTGACATCAGCCCGACCGTCGTCGCCGGCGGTATGAAAGTGGCTCTGTTGACCACCATCTTCGGTCTTATCGTCGCTATCATCCTTCAGATTTTCTACAACTACATCCTCACCAAGATCGAGAGCCTTGTCGACCAGATGGAAGATGGCAGCATCTCCTTCATGGACATCCTCGTGAAATACCACAAATAATTGCTTTCTCTTTTGAACGGGAAACGGTTAAACGTTAAACATAAACATTAAAAGAGAAACAATCATGAAAGAAAAAACAGATAAACTCATCACCTTCGTTGGTCTTGGCATCGCCCTGCTGTGCTTCGTGCTGGCTATCGTCTTTGCCATGAACAACGGCAGCGATGTGAAGACCCTGGCCGATGTGAAGGCAGGTGGTCTCTTCGACACCATCTACTGGATCCTCGTCGCCCTGGTGGCCATCTCCATCATCGCCATCATCGCCTTCCTCTGCGTCAAGCTGGCCGACCGCTTCAAGAACGTCCCCGGCTACGCGAAGAAGTTCTTCATCATCCTCGGCATTGCCGTCGTCGCCTGCCTGGCCGCCTTCCTGCTGGCCAAGGGCAACGACGTGACCCCCGCCCTGATGGAGAAGAGCGGTACCTCTGAGGGTACCTCCAAACTCATCGGTGCCGCCTGCATCCTCGTCTATATCCTCGTGATTGGCGCTGCTGGCTGCATCATTTATGCTGAAGTCGCTAAATCGTTAAAAAAGAAATAAGATATGGCTCGCAAGACTCCTGGATTAAATACAAGTTCGATGTCCGATATCTCGTTCCTGCTGCTGGCCTTCTTCCTGATGGTCTCCAACATCAACAGTGATATGGGTATCGCACGTAAGCTGCCTCCTCCCCTGCCGGAGAATGCTGAAGTCCCAGATGTTCACGAGCGCAATATCTTTGTCGTGATGGTTAACAAGGACGACCGTCTGCTCTTCAACACCGAGTACGGCCGCATCGAGGACCTGAAGGACCGTGCCAAGGAATTCCTCGGCAACCCCAACAACCTCTCCCATATGCCTGAGAAGACTCCCACTCCCATCGACCTCCTCGGCACATACGACGTATCCAAAGGCGTCATCTCCCTCCGCAACGACCGCGGTACTTCCTACGACATGTACCTGCAAGTGCAGAACGAGCTGACTGCCGCCATCACCGAGATGCGCGACGAACTGGCAACCACCCGCTTCGGCAAACACTATGCCGACCTTAGTGAACCACAACGCAAAGCCGTCGAGACGGCCATCCCCATGGCAATCTCCGAGGCTGAGCCCACAAAGATAGGAGGTAAATAATGGCACGTTTTACTGGTAAAAAAGCTAAAGAAACGCCCGCCCTCAACATGGGCTCCATGAGCGATATCATCTTCATGCTCCTGTTCTTCTTCATGGTCATCACCACCATGCGCGAGAGCTCCCTCTACGTGAAGATTATCCCTCCCCAAGGTTCCGAAGTGACTAAACTGGCCAAGAAAAGCCTCGTGAGCTACATCAATGTTGGTGTGCCTATTCCCGACCAGCAGAAGAAATACGGTACCGAACCCCGTATCCAGCTCAACGACCAGATTTCCGAGGTGTCCGACATCATCGCCTTCATCGAAGAAGAGCGCGAACAGCGCCGCGAAGACGAGCGTCCCCAGCTCACCACCGCCATCAAGGCCGACAAACAGGTGCGCATGGGTCTGATCACCGACATCAAGCAGGAACTCCGCAAGGCCGGTGCCCTCCGTATCTTCTACAACGCCTCCAAAGGTGGCAAAAGGAGCAAATAAGCTCCGCAGCCAATCCTCACTCTAACATCAATCAGGGGTGTCCCGCAAAGGACACCCCTGATTTTTTTTGCCCTGACAACAACCACAGGACAGCCATAACGGTTCACAACCTCACCTGCCCCGCAATAAAAAAGGAAGCACATGTCGTGCTTCCCTGTTGTATGTGTTGTGTCTCGGTTGCCGCCAGAAAAAAAGATTACCTTCCCGTCATCTTGCGGAAGACGAACATCAGGCCGACAATCATCAGAACCATGACGCCGATGATGACCCAGAAGGCCGTGGTGCTGGTGGTGAAGGGGAAGTCGACATTCATGCCGAAGAGGCTGGCCACCACCGTCAGCGGAAGCATAATGGTCGAGAAATAGGTCAGCACACGCATGATGTCGTTGGTACGGTTGGTCAGCAACGAGTCGAACGTCTGCGACAGACCCTCGATCAACTCGCCGAAATCCTCAATGGAGTCGAACATCTTCTGGTACTGGTCCAGGATATTGCCCCAGTAGTCTTCCATGTCGAGCACCTCGGGGTCGACAAAACCTTTAATGCCGCCGCTCTCGAACATGTGCAGCACTCGCAGCTGAGGCTTGAAGGTGGTGTTGAGGAGAATGGTGTTGCGGCGGGTGACCGAAATCTGCTCGATGATGGAGCGGGCGCGCTTGTTGAAGATGTCGTAGTTGATGAGGTCCACCTCGGCGCCCACACGTTGCACGAGCGTGTTGGTTTCCAGCATCAGGCGGTTGAGGATATGGTAGAGCAGCTGGTCGCTTGTGGCCATCATTTCCTGCGTCTCCTCGTCGCCCTCCTGCAGGTCCTCCTGAATCTCGTCGAAGAGTTTCTTCACCACCCAATGGGCCTTGCCCACGGTGACAATGTAATCGCGTCCCCAGAAGATTTTCACCTCGCGGATGCGTATAAACTTGTTGCCCTTGTCGAAATAGGGGAAGTGGAGAATGAGGAAATAATAGTCGTCATACTCGTCGATTTTCGGGCGCTGGTTGGTGCCCCTGCAGTCTTCGATATCCAAGGGGTGGAAATGATAGTCGTCCAACAGCAGACGGTAGACGTCCTCACTCGGATTGGTGATGTCAAGCCAGCGGATTGACTTGTACTGTATTGTTTCAATCATAAAACACCTCCTTGATAATCAAAATTCTACATTCGAGTATACTTATCGGTTCAATTTGCAAAGATACGAAAAAAAATTGAATGGCAACCAAAAACTTTTCCTTCCCCCACCCGACCCCTGCCAAATTCGCCCTTGATACGGCCGTTCTTATATTGTTCTTATATTGTTTACATATTGTTCGCATATTGTTCTTATATCCACAATATAGGAACAATATAAGAACAATATGTAAACAATATAAGAACAATATAAGAACGGCCG
>Ga0256404_1009735_pt1 | contig 13625 bp, 11 predicted proteins | sample RumenRJG_01DNA_FD_185990 | JGI IMG/M metagenome (GOLD analysis project Ga0256404, IMG submission 185990) | Bovine rumen microbial communities from Lethbridge, Alberta, Canada - RJG_01 | ecosystem: Host-associated > Mammals > Digestive system > Stomach > Rumen | place: Canada: Alberta | collected...
CTTGTCTTTATTTTCTGAATCTGATCCATCTTCCGAAGCAGCTGCTTTACCTTCTTCAATCTGTTCCGTATCATCAGTTGAATCCTTATCTGTATCTCCTGATTTATCATCAGTTGAGTCCTTGTCTGCATCCTTTGATTTATCATCAGTTGAGTCCTTGTCTGCATCCTTTGATTTATCATCAGTTGAGTCTTTATCCGCATCTTTTGACTTATCATCAGACTTACCATCTGACTCATCCTTGCCTGATGTGTCTTTTTCACCGGCTTTATTATCGGATGTTGAGTCAGACTTATCTGAACCCATCTTTGAATCATCAGAATCCGTACCAGACTTATCTGCGTCTTTGTTTACAGATTCTGAATTGTCTGTATCAGAGCCCTTTTTATCAGTATCATCATTCCCGGTATCAGTATTCTTCTCTTCCGACTTATTCTCATTCTGCTGAGAACTGTTTTCTGTATTTTCATTGACCTGATTCTCGGTAGCATGGACATTACTTCCTACAGCTGTAACCAGGAAGCCAGCCATCACGAGCATTTCAAGACCTTTTATTAATTTTCTTTTCATTCTAAACTCCATTTCTGTAACAGTTTATCTGGCGGGCCATGGGGACGAAGTTGGTGGTCCATCGACTGAACTGTTTCCTATTTCTGAATCCCGGAGTACATAGGATCAGATTCCATGTACTCCGAGTATCAACCACTTATTTTATGATATCAGTGTCATATGTATCTCTCACACCTATGCTTTTACAAAAGTAAGCTGTTTCTGAATCATCATATTAACGAACTCTTCACTTCTGTCCTACAGGTGTTTCTCCAACACCGTTCCAGGCGCCATCGGCACCAACCGTATGTCCGTCTGGTGTCAGTGTAGACCTGTATAGTCTTCCCTGTGATGATCCCGGAACTGTCTCGAAATAGTACCACTTGTTTTCGATGTTCTTCCAGCCGGTTGCCATTCTTCCGCGCCAGCCGTCCTTCTCCGGCATAAGATAGAATCTTTCGTTATTGTAGTCGAACCAGTTGGTTCGCATATTTCCATCATCATTGAAGTAGTACCAGTATCTGAGTCCGTTGTAGTCGAGGCTCATCCACTCGGATTTAGCTAAAGTTCCGTCTGACTTTGTGTATGTCCAGGTGTCAGCATTTGGCTCGTTAGCCCACTTTCCGCCTACATCACTTGCAGCTACACCCGACTCCGCCTGGTGGTTCTCAGGCACGTTACCGGAGGTTACATTATTGATCTCATCAACCATTGCCTGTGAAGCACTGTTCTTGGATGATGAACCGGAACTGCTTCTGCTGCCACTTGAATCGCTGTCGGAATCACTGTCACTTGAGCTTGAGCTTGAAAGCCTTGGAATAGTCTCCTCTTTGGTATGTGACGGATCATTTTCACAAGTGTATACCTTTAAGCCTTCTTCATCATAGGTTGGTCTCTTTGTGACCTCATAGGCACCCCACTTGTGACCGATGGCCTTGATGATAACTGATGATTTATCTGTTATTTCTGAAATCATAGTTTCATCCTCAAACCATTTATCACAGCCTTCATCTATACATCTGTAATATGTCTTGTTTCCGTCAGTCTCGCATCTCGGTTCAATAGCTTCTACCTTTTCGATATGGTGAGTATGTACTTCCACCTTATTCCACTGAGCGTAGAGGTCAAGACTCACCTCAAGAGTCACTTCAGCTTTATCTGCAAATGAAGTTCCACTACCATTTTCCTTGGTGTTCCACTCCTTGAAAGAATAACCTTCTCTGGTAAATGCATTGGTCTTTAACTCTGTGACTATATTCTTTTCTACTTTCTGCTCGGACATGTTGCCGCTTCCACCATTTGAGTGATATCTTACAAATATTTCCTCATCGATGGTCACTGTTAGTACATTAGGCTCGGTGTCATTATGATTATCATCAGCTTTTACTTTGTACCAGATATAATAGGTTTTAGCTTCAGTACCTGTGGGGATTTCTGTACTCCAGCCGTCTGTCGGAGCAGTCTTGTCGTCAGTGCCGAGGGCATACTGCATCTTGCCGCCGGTGGCTTCGCCGGTAACAGTTACAAGGGGCTTTTCTGTCTCGTCATAGGTACGGTTGTTCGCAGTAACTGTAGCCGGGACAGCCTTTGCCTTGCTGATCGTCACAGTCACATCTTTAGTTGCCTGTGCATAGACATTTGTCTCCGCTGCCGTCACAACAACGTAAGCTTTGCCATCTGCCGGAACCTTTTTGATCGTCAGTACGCCGGTTGTGCCGTTCACATCAATGTAATCAGCACTGCCATCCTTCACAGCGTAACTGATTGCGCCATCACCATCCGTTGTTGCGTTGACTTTTTTATCTGTATCGCCGTAGGTTGCAGTCACGTTTTCGGCTGTGATAGTCTGCGTGCCCTTGTCGCTGATCGTAACAGTGATTGGTGTTGCGGCAAGCTCCTTATAATTGCTGTCTGCGGCAACTGTTACATTCACGGTCACAGTACCCGTAGTATCGCCGGAAGTCAGAACGCTGCCGCTCAGCGAGCAGCCGTTCGCTTCGCTGCTGATCGCGTAACTGACATCGCCAGTCGCGCCGTTCTTTGTGACATTGCCTGCCAGATCGACGGTGTTTCCGCCCTTCGTGACGGTCGCCGTGCTTGTAACTGTTGCAGGGTTATCGGCCTTGCCAACTGTCACTGTCACGTCCACATTGGATTTGCTGTTGTAGTTCGTCGTGTCCGTAGGTGTAAAGTTCGCTTTGAAGGTGTGAACCCCCACGCTGCCGACACTGGTGGTCGCTGCATCCGCCCATGCCCAGGTTCCCGGCGTGTTGCCTTCCGGATTTTTCCCTTCCAGAGAGACATTCGCCAGCGTTTGTCCGCAGGTCGCGGTCAGGCCCGTGGGAGCGTTCGCGGTCGGATCAGCCTGGGCGATGGTGTACTCCACGCTTGCGGTCGCGCCGCCTACCGTGATGCTAGCCTTGTAATCGCCCGCATCGGTGGGTGCGGTCTCCGTGGCTGTTCCGTAGCTTCCGTCGGTCTTTTTCTGGTACTGGACCTTCGCATCGCCCTGGATGCTGTTGGCATCGGTGATGGTCGCGCCGTATGTGGTCGTCCCGTCATAGGTTCCGCCACTGGCCGAAATGGTCAGGGTCGCGACGTGGTCGTCAGCCCCTGAACTGCTTTCGGGCAGTGTGCACCCGTCCGCCGTGCAAGTCGCCATGATGGTTGCACCGGTTGCAGTATATGTTGTAAAACTATGGGTGTGCGACGGAAACTGAACTTTCTTATATGTATTTAAAATTGACTGTCCATTTTCACTGATGCCAATATCGAACCTGCCTTCCGTACCAGCCTGGTTCGTCCAAGCCACTCCGGCGATAGCATTCTGGACCTTTCTGTAGTTACTGTCCGTATTATAATAGATTGCCCCATTGTCACCGCCAATAGCAATTAATTTAGCATTCGTTCCGATGACAAGAGGAGTTCCGCCTCCATTTTGACCAATTCCAGAGATGCCTCCTTCAGCTGTAACATCTCCATTTGTTATCTGAATTTCTCCACCACTATACAGTCCCCAATACGATCCTTTTACGTTTATTATACCAGTGCTTTCCAATGTCAATTTATAGGCATCTTCACACGCAATACCAGCACCACTCGCCTCAGCCGTAATGTTAACGTTTCCGGAAATAGTCAAATCTCTAAGTGAACTGATGGCCGTATTACCTGTGCTTATTATATTCAGCGTTCCGCTTCCTTCAATATTTAATGAGCCCTCGGATGTAATACCAAATCCGCCACCATCTATAGTGTTAGTATCCCCATTAACAATGACTGTTAACCCGTCAATACCACTAATAATGCCATCATCAGAATTAAAACCATCCAATGTCAGCGTTTTACTGGCATGGTCATAACTCCAGCCTTCTCCTGAAGAATCGCTCTCAAGGTTCACCGTATTACCCTTAACCATCAAGTAAGGGGTTGCTGCATGAGCTGTCAAACTCATCCCCGGCAATAGCCCTATCATCAATGCCAGACTAAGTATGACTCCAAAAAATCTTTTTAACTCCATGTTCATTCTATTCTTTACTCCTCTATTATTTTCCAACGACTATAATGTCGTTGAACAATCATCAACCTACAAAAAACGCCGGATCTAACAGGGCACAACATCCCTGTCAGATCCGACGGTTATCCATCTCTAATATGATATTCCTTTTCAAGTTCCCCGCAGTCGCAAGACGTAAAAAGGGCGCAGTTATAGCTTCTGCTCTGCTCTGCTCTGCTCTGCTCTGCTCTGCTCTGCTCTGCTCTGCTCTGCTCTGCTCTGCTAGAGCATTAGCCCTATATATAAATCTGTCAACTGTTAAATCAGATTTATTCATCGCACTGCCAACTCCCAATATGTCAAAATGTTCACATATTAAAAATCGACATAATTCTTATGAAAGATAAGGGGATCTGTGAGACCAATACATCTTTTTATTTATTATCATTTGTGTAATAAACCTATATTATTTTACCGACATCAGACTTTTCTGTACTTCCTCTATCAGCTTCATTGGATACTTACAGAAAGCCGCTATCTCTTCCGGAGTTCTGCCATCCTGAAGCATTTCAGCAATCTTCTCGCGATCCCTTCTCTTCGCGCCCATCGCCTGTTGTTCCAAATCTCTCATATTGATAAACATATACTCTCTCCTCCACTTTTTGTTTTGCCTTGCCCTTTGTACTGCTTCATCAAGCTTTTTCACATATTCATCTTCTACCGCATTTCCTGCAACATAACTGAGAAATGCCTTCAACTTCGGGCTTATGTCATCCTTGGTGCCTGTTGCATTAAGAACTATCCTGGTCGTTCCATCGCCCATTTCCAGTTCCGGATTTTCTTTACAGCGGTTGGTAAATGTATACATATGTCTGCCTTCACCGTAAAGATCGAACAGGCAGATCATAACCACATAGGACTCCACAAGTTCATCATACACTACGCCTTTTTCCAGCATCTGCATGTCTGCAATGGAACCATAGTAACGTATCCTTTTTGGAAGATTTCCGGTATTTAGAACCTGCAGTTCGATGTCCACTATCCTCCCGTCTTCCATAGTTGCAAAGACATCAAACCTTACACCATGTATATCCGGGCCTATCTCAATTGTCTTCTGACCATCTATCTTTAGATCCGTAAACTTTAAATCCGGTAATATACGTCTGATAAGTTCAGAAAGAAGTTCTTTATCCTGCATGACCTTACAGAATACAAAGTCATTGCTGATACCGATATTCTTCCACTGCTCATTTAGCCTTTTCTTTTCATCGAGTATCAGCTGACTGTCCAACAGTCCTTTATTCATTTTTTCGTTTTTCATTTATGATCCTTCACATAGTTTTAGTATAGCATCAAAATCAAAAGCATTTATTAAAAGTTCGTTTAATAAACTCCTGATCAAAAAATAAAATTAGGGATATCTTTAAAGATGTAAATATAGATAGCTGAACCTAAAAAAGTTCAAATCTTTTCGCCCATAGATATGGGGCTTTTGAATATTCGTGTGAAATCATACATGTTATATTAATTTCTGTCAATACCACATCAAAAATTCATAATAGCTTTAAGTGTTTCAGAAACCCAAAGGCTTATGAATCTGCAACTGCAAAAAACAACCATATACTCTGTGTAGTCACAGAATAACATGGTTGTCTTTTTAGGCTCTTTTATAACTTATTCACTTTTCAGTCTTCTGCCTTGTGGAGTTCGTACTCGTTTTCGAAATACTCATCCAGGCACTGGAGGTTCATGACTCCGTCTACGATGGATACCTTGAAGGTTGAGTCCCTGAGGCTGCTCTTCTCAAAGTCGATCTCGAGTTTATTATGATGTAGTATGCTCAAGTATCGCACATAACACTTTATTTTCATCATAATCCGGAGCAAAATCAGACGCGATATCACATATAACCTTTATTCTGATTTCATCTTCTTCGAGATCCTCAGCTATTTGGGTATGTGACATGCCTTTACGTAACTTTCTACATACTTGTTTCACTAATGTTTTCTGTTCACCTCGTGCCTCGCTCACAGCCATAGCTTTATCATATCTTTCCAACCAATCCAATTTCATAACACGTCCGCGCATCACATCACCAACTTTCGTACTGACGTTTATCCGTTTCTTATTCAATCTGCCTATAACATGCTCTACTTCCTTGATTATAACACCCTTAGTTCTGAGGGACAAGTCAGCCTCATCTGTAAGTCTGAGCCGCTCTATAAGGTTGCATAACAAATCTATAAACCCTTGTAATGCCTTCTCATACTTGGACATCTCATGTTCATAATTAAAAGCAAAAAAAGGCAGTAAGAAATACAGTTTCTTTTCAAACATGTCCTCAATACTGTAGTCGCTCTCGCAAATTACACTTGCTTCATAAGATATTTTTCCTCCGGGTGTCAATATCTCAAAAGTCACTTTATCTGGTGGATTTCCTCTATCACGTAATATAAGTAATCCACAATTTGGTATTTTTAGTATTATTTTATCATGATAATATACACTTTCGTCGATAGCAGTTTGAACATCATATTGAAACATACGGACAAGGACACTGCCGTCATAACCACTACTTTCACATTCCAGTTGGTAACTTTTTATATTTCCATGATAACTTATGCAGAAATGTGAATCTGTAACTCTTCTCACAGATTTCTTATCACTATCCTTATAACCCACATGATGTTCATTACGAAGTCTCACAACCTTTGCTGTTTTGTCATAGTTCTCAGAAAAAATATAATTAACAAAGTGAATGAGAGCATCATCACATTCTTCTTCCATCGTTCTAAATGCATCATCATACGCTGTATGAGTGTACTGAATTTCATCTTTGTCATCAGACATATGTTGTCCTCCTTGACCATTAGAAGAAAACTCTGTTTAAGCAAGCTTTCTGTCCTCCATATCATTCAACATATGTTAGCAGAGATTTATCTGATTTCATATTGTCTAAAATCCGACTATATTTTTCTTATTTTACAAAAAACGGCTATGTCCGCTGCAGTTTTTACAGATTAGACATAACCGTCCTTTTATAGCTTTATTTCAGGAATCTAAATGCTCACGCATAAAGACAACCATGTTTTCCATAACATCTTGGGTCACAGAATAACATGGCTGTCTTTTTCGTTTTATTTTACTATTGTTATAAACATACACCGTATGATTCATAATAATACTGCAATTATCGAATGTTCAACACCCAGTATTATTTCACTGGCATCATACTTTTCTGTACTTCCTCTATAAGCGTCATTGGATACTTGCAGAAAGAAGCTATCTCTTCCGGCGTTTTGCCATCCTGCAGCATTTCTGCAATCTTCTCACGATCTCTCCGTTTCGCACCAATCGCCTCGTGTTCCAAATCTCTCATGTTGATAACCATATATTCATTCCTCCACTTCTTATTTAGTCTTGCCTTTTCCACTGCATCATCACTACATAGGACTCCACAAGTTCATCATACACTACACCTTTTTCCAGCATCTGCATATCTGCCATGGAACCATAGCAACGTATCCTTTTCGGAAGATTTCCGGTATTTAGAACCTGCAGCTCGATGTCAACCATCCTCCCGTCTTCCATAGTTGCAAAGACATCAAACCTTACACCATGTATATCCGGGCCTATCTCAATCGTCTTCTGACCATCTATCTTTAGATCCGTAAACTTTAAATCCGGCAATATACGTCTGATGAGCTCAGAAAGAAGTTCTTTATCCTGCTTCATACTTTTTATCTTCTATCTGTTTTAATGCCATATCGCAAAGCTCATCAAGTGTCTTACCCTTTTCGCTCCTGCGCTTTGACTTAAACTCGATGATCACAGCATTATCCTTTTTATCTTTCGGACGGAGCATCACATCATAACGTCCGAGACCACTTTCACGGTTTGACTTTATCACGTAGTTCCACAAGAAGACCGATAACAAGGCCGTGATAGAAGTTTTCCGGAGCTGCCTTGCCGCTCCCGTCAAATTCGTTAGCACCCTCAATTAAGTGCGTCGTATGAAAGCAAAGGCACAGATAACCTTTTACTATTGCCAATTTCCTTGATCACTTAAACCTTTCTGCTCTCTGACTTATCAGATTTATATAGTCTTCCTTCATCTCAGAAGGAATATATGCCTGATATATAAGTTCAATGAATATATCCTTATACTTAAGAACCTGTTTCATCAAACCTTGGGCAGTTTTTTCGCTCAGCTCAAAGCTCTCTGCCAATGCAAAAAAGTCTTTTTTTCGAAGATTTCTCTTTTTTCCATTAAGAGTTAAAGCTACCTGTTCTTTATCAGCAGGGAGTATGATGTTCACAGGCAAAAGATCATAAGCCTCTGATAAACCAAACACTCTGCTTCCGGGTTTATTTTCTATCAACGAAAAATTTTTGAGATGCATATCAGAATTCCCGGTCACATAACAAAAAACGAGTCTATAGAATAATTCAGCCAGATCGATTCCGATGTTTTGTGAATATTTCTTTATTATTTTCCCACACTGCTCATAGGAACCTCTGTATTTATCCTCGGTCATCCTGCCTGATAACTGGCAAAAATCTTCCATCGCATACATTTTCCCTTTTGACCTGTCAATTCTTTTCGTTATATATGCGAGTTTGCCCCGGCTGCTTATCAATGCATTGGGTACAGTTTTTATCCTGCATACTTCGGCCATTTTCATCGTAAGATATTCCACTTCCGGTAAATGATCGAAATCATTTGATTGTGGCTTCAGAATATAACCTGTCAGATAGTCGACTACTGTAAGTCTCGAAACATTAGCATCCGTATCAAGATGAAGCGATAATTTCTTTTGTACTCCCGGCACAGTAAGTCCCTTGTTGACAGTACTTTGGGCCAATGCTTCTAACTCTTCATCTGAGCAGTCAAGTTCAGGAAGCATCACAGTTCCAAAAAATGATTTTATACATTTTTGATGCCATGAAACTTTTGATTCATAGTCATTAGGGTTTTGTATAATCTTATTGCAGCACAAACATCTAGTCATCGCCGGCCTCTATTCTTACGTCTCCTATACAATCACCACATGTCACAAGCATTAAACCAAATCTGTCTTTCCCATCTATCTTCCAGTTTCTTTCGACAACTCCCAGAAGCCACCCTTCCGGAATCAACCCATCAAAAAAAGGGAACAATGTATTGGACTTAAAAACTTCATTTGACAAAGGAAATGTTAAGCTTATCGGCAAAGCCTCTTCTGATTTAAGATATTCATCATCGTATAAAAGCTCATACCCTTCCTCTGTTTCTTTTATAATCCCCGCGTATTTGTTTTGGACAAAAACTTTTCCTGATCTACCCATGCTATATTCTCAAAGATTCACTTAAATTCATCCCGGTTTATCTTTCCCGGGACAGCTTCCATTCCAAACATCCCCAGCGCCTGATTTACTTTGTCCATGCGAACAGTCTCCTTACCCTGTTCCAGTTCTCTGACAAATCTTAGTCCTAATCCGGCTCTAAGTGCAAATTCTTCCTGGGTAAGCCCGGCTTTCTTTCTCTCTGTTTTGATAAATTCTGAAATAATATTACTCATAATCACAATATATACCCTATCGGGTATTATTTCAATCGGATTTCATCGTTTTATACCCGTTTGGGTGTATTTTAGATTTTCTTCGCAAATATATACCCTGTAGGGTATATATTTTAAAGTGGATGCTGCAAACTATGCAACATCCACTTCCTTTTTACAAGTCAACAAATATTTCACTATAATGCCTTCTTTATCAGAACTTCCTTTCCCTCAAATGCAAAGGCAAGCTTAATTATCTTTTCCTTGTCGAATCCTGCTGACAGCAGCTCTGCTTCATACTTTTTATCTTCGATCTGTTTTAATGCCATATCGCAAAGCTCATCAAGGGATTTTCCTTTTTCGCTCCTGCGCTTTGACTTAAACTCGATGATCACAGCATTATCCTTTTTATCCTTTGGGCGGAGCATCACATCATAACGTCCGAGGCCACTCTCACGGTTTGACTTTATCTCATATCTGTCCCGGAGTTCTACAAGAAGCCCGATCACAAGACCATGGTAGAAGTTTTCCGGAGCCGCCTTGCCGCTCCCGTCAAAAGTGCTTATCATGTCTTCACAGATTTCCGACATGGTATCCATCATGTCGTCGATATTGCCTTCCAGCAGTGCTTTTACAAAATAGCTGTAGTTATGTCCGGCATTTTCAAACCATCTCTTTACAAGTATGCTGAAACTGACCATAACCTCATAATTTGTCAGTTTCAGCTCATATTCAGTTACTCCACTGATATCTTCTTTGGCTATTGCCTTGAGATACCCGCTTGCATACAGAAGACTCCAGACTGCCTTTTTGTTCCCGTCCATTTCTCCGAAAACAAGCTGCTCGTCTATCTCTGATTTTACACTACCGCCCTTCAGGAGTTCTTCAAAAGACTTCTTTATCTCTACATCACCTTCTCTCACAAGCTTTGAAACAAGTGAGTTTGAGCTTGTATTGGCCCAGTACGGCTCATATTTTCCTTCCTGAAGGAAAGAGATGATGGACCATGGATTATAGATATCCTCAGTGTTTCCAAACTTAAACCCGTCATACCATGCTTTTACCTTTTCCTTTTCGGAACTATATCCGTAACTGTCCAAAGATTCAAATACTTCCTTTTCTGTAAATCCAAAACAGTCCGCATACTTGTCAGAAGATACAGTCACTATCTTTAGGTTATTAAGATCTGAAAACAATGACTCTCGGCTGACTCTCGTGATACCGGTCAGAAGTGCTTTTCCCAGATAAGGATTCGTTTTAAGTGTAGAGTTGAACATATTTCGCATAAATCCAACGAGCTCATCCCAATATCCGTTTACATACGCTTCCTGCATTGGGGTGTCGTATTCATCGATCAGGATTATGACTTTTTTACCATAGTAATCTTTCTGCCATTTGCAAAAATACCCCAGACAATTAGAGGATATTTCCGGCTGCATATCAATGGATATTTTGCTGTAAAAATCCAAATCAGCCATGCTAAGCTTATCCTTCATATATTCCATTGTAGATGATATTTTACTGAATATTATATTGAACTGTTTCAAAGCTCCTTCATAGTTTTCGGACTTAACCACGGCAAATGAAATAAATAGTACCGGCCACTTACCACACTCCTCCATCATTTCTGTATCTTTGGAAATATTTAATCCCCTAAAGAGTTCCTCATTGTTTCCCTGTCTCACCGAGAAGAACTTTTCCACTGTACTCAGCATCAGTGTTTTTCCGAAACGGCGCGGACGGGTGATCAGGGTGATATCATCATTGCTTCTCCACCACTCAGATATAAACTTTGTTTTGTCAACATAGAAATTGTTTTGCTCTATGACCTTTTCATAATCCTGTATGCCAAGTCCGACAGTCTTTAACATGCACTGCACCTCTTCTCGCTACATCTGTATAGTTGTATATGCATATACTACCATAATTAATTACTTCCCTCAATTAAGTGCAGCATTGTCAGCGTGGGCTCAGTTAAGCGTTTATTATTACAAAATCAGCTCATGATAAAAAACAGCTATGCATATCTGTTCTTATCATCAAACAGATATTACATAGCTGTTTTTCTAAATACATTATGCTGTTCTTGTTAATTATGTGCCATAAAAATACCGACCTCTCAAAAGTCAGATTTTGGTTCTGACTTTTGGGGGTCGGTACAAAAACATCTAAAGTGATATGCCACTTTTGATTACATTCATATCATTTAAATATTATACCTTGCCTAATGCTATTTTTCCCATGGCATCTGCCTGCATGATCGCATCATAAAGTTCACATGGCTGAACATCGCCTGCAAGGTTATGAATCGTTTCACCAGGTACACAGGCATTCTCAGCAATAATCCTAACCTGATCTTCAGATGTAATTCCAATCTGCTCAAGTGTTACAGGAAGACCGACTTCAAGGCAGAAGCTTTGAACATCGTCAAACTCTTCCTTAGTAGCACCTTCAAGTACAAGCTGTACCAGTGTGCCGAGAGCTACGCAATCACCATGATCTGCATGCTTACAGCCTACAGCGGTAACACCGTTATAGAATGAATGTGCAGCTGCGCAGTTAACATTATCAGCGCCGACACCTGAAAGGTAAACATTAGCCTCTATAATATTCTCAAGAGCAGGAGTTACTACATGAAGCTTACAAGCCTCAATAGCCTGCTTTCCATACTGACGGAGTGTCTCGTAGCAGAGCTTTGCAAGTGCCTGACCGGCTCTTGTGATTCCGGTTCCTTCAAGACTTGCTGATTCTGTACGAATTGAAGCCCTTCCCTCGAAATATGTTCCGAGAGCATCACCCATTCCGGAAATAAGGAAATGTACCGGAGCGTTTGCAATTACATTACAATCAACAATTACCGCATCAGGGTTTGTCGGATAGAAAAGATACTTGTCAAAGCTGTGGTCATCGTTATAAATAACTGAAAGCCCTGTACAAGGAGCATCTGTTGCAGCAACTGTAGGAACTATGACGATATGCTTGCCCTCATAGTATGCAGTAGCCTTGGCTGTATCAACAGCACTTCCTCCACCTATAGCGACAACAACGTCAATGTTGTCATTTTTAACTATCTCCTGCATTTTCTTTATTTCACCATTGCTGGAGATTCCGCCGAAGATCTCATAACGTCTGTAATCATCATGACCTTCAAAGCTCTTCTCAATCTTGTCGTGACAAGCTTTGTATCCGCTGTTGGAACATACAAACAGCCAACGCTTGCCCATGTAACCCATCTCATCGTAAAACTTGTTTAATGCGTCTCGCCCCTGAACATACTTGAGTGGTTCGCGCATTGCTCTTAACCTGCCCATCATAATGAATGTGCCTCCTTATCAGAAAACGTTATTTTATTAACAATGCTGATATAATTTTAACGCTTTTACTATTGGGTTACAATGTTTAAGATTGTACTTATTGATAAACAATTCACATAATTATTTCCCTCTCGTTGTGACTCTCAATTGTATATTCGTAATGCTGCTATAGGGGCAAAAGGCAATATATAATCAGCCCATTTTAAAAGACAGCTATGTGTATCCGTTATCATACAGATATTACATAGCTGCCTTTTTATAATAAGGTGTGAAAAAACTAATATTTAGATGTTCAATCCTCAGCTTTGTGAAGTTCGTACTCATTCTCGAAATACTCATCCAGACACTGGAGGTTCATGACTCCGTCTACAATTGATACTTTGAATGTTGAATCCCTTAGGCTGCTCTTTTCAAAGTCGATCTCGAGTTTATCTTCTTTAAGCTCATAACCGAAGCTGTAGCTGTGCTCCGGAAGTACCAGCGCACCTGATCCGCTCTTGGTGAAGCGATAGGAGGTGATGTCATCGATGCTCCAGAGTCCTTCCATATCCTCCATGGTAAGGTACTCGGTTTTCTTTGCTGCCAATGTCTCCGCCGGTGCCGTAGTCTCTGCGGGAACTGTTTCTTCTATCAGAGCTTCAGTTTCAGCTAATGTTTCCTCTGCCGTTGACTCTTCAAGGTCCTCTGTTGATGCTACAGTTTCTTCGGATTCAGGAACTTCGCCGGATT
>Ga0256404_1009736_pt1 | contig 13624 bp, 14 predicted proteins | sample RumenRJG_01DNA_FD_185990 | JGI IMG/M metagenome (GOLD analysis project Ga0256404, IMG submission 185990) | Bovine rumen microbial communities from Lethbridge, Alberta, Canada - RJG_01 | ecosystem: Host-associated > Mammals > Digestive system > Stomach > Rumen | place: Canada: Alberta | collected...
AGCAAGCTTCTCCCGCGCTGCCCCTCGACTTGCATGTGTTAGGCCTGTCGCTAGCGTTCATCCTGAGCCAGGATCAAACTCTTCGTTGTAAAAGAAATTTATAAGATAGCTCAGAATAATCGATTTATCAAGTGTAGAATTTTTAGGGAACCTTCGCGCTCACTATTCTCGTATATGTACCTAAACTATGTTAAGGTAGTAAATACTCGAATGTGCTCGCTCTCCCCACTGCAAACAGCCTTACGGCTTCGGTTTACATTGGGGACCCCATTTAAGGGGTATTCAGTTCTTGTACTACAATCTTGTTATGAATAGACATCTTTTCAAAGACCATTGCTTGTGCTCTTTTGGGGCGTGCCCCATTTTTGAGCGAAAGCGGATGCAAAGATACAACAAATTTTTGAATTGACCAAATATTTTTGCAAAAAAAATTCAAAAAAAATGCATTTTCTTTGTAAGTGCCTGATAATCAGTAATGGAATTTTTGCGATTTTTGGGCTCAAAAGGGGGGAAAGGCAAAAATAGGTGTACTCCACCCGACAGAAGCGGTTAAAAAAGGTGTTCCCGTATAATATATTAATAGGAACGCGTGTACGCGCGCGTGTATAAAACAAAAAAGAGAGTCGGATGACTCTCTTCTGGGTGGAGAGTGGGGCTCGAACCCACGAAACTCAGCTTGAAAAAGTCAAAAATCCAACTTGCTGATTTTGAACGAGTTAATACTTCAATTTTTATCATTTTTGGGCCATTTTTAGCACCTATTGGCTGTTTTTTGGCGAAGGAGGGCCTGGATGAATGTGTCGAGTTTGGAGTACTGCTTCCGGTAGAGTTTGGATGCTCCGGGACGCAGTTTTTTCTCGAAAGGCGCTTCCGGGTCGGGTTTCTTGAACTGGGCATAGAAACGGGTACGATAGTTCTCCAGCCGGAGGCGTAGTTCGGCTATATGTGTGCGCTCTTCGGGTGTCATCGCGGCGAGTTCTTCGTCGGTGTAACGCTCGGAACGGATGATTTCGGTCGTCATACGGCTGACTTCGCCAAAAGAGCGCATATTGGCAAGTTCGGCGCCTTTCGCGGGCGTTTTGTCGAAATCGCGCGGATAGGCTACTTTGTAGGACTCCTGCACGCCGACTTTGAGGACCGCGCCGTTGGGTGCGCGATACTTCTTTTGGCGCATGATAATTCCGCTATTTTTCTCAAATTCTCCGTGCATTTCTGCCACGGGTGCATGTAACTTAACTTTTGTCATAGAATGGCACAGTTTTTGTGATATATTTTATGGATTTTCAAGATTTCTAACTTTAGTTAGGATTTCGAGTGTTCGTCAAGTTTTTCTCACGCTTACGTTATAGGAACGACAGGCTAATGACGCGGTAACCACCCGGTTATCACGCGCTAATCACGCGCTTTTGGATGCTATTAACCCTTATAAAACCTCGATTTTAGGTCGAGGCGGTTGCGGGGCGGAGCGGTCTGTTGTAGGACATTGAAATGCACGGCCACAGGTGGTTGCTCCAAACGGGAAAAAGAACACTTTTGAAATCGAGTGCAAAGATACTACTTTTTTTTGATATATGCAAATTTTCTTACATAAATTTGCCATTTGCAGGATTTATGACGTACTTTCGAAGGGGTCGCCATTCAGAACTTTCCCACGCGTTAGGGATTTGGAAGTGCGCAGCTGCTTGGTCAAAGCGGACAAACGTGACAGAAATAGGCAGACCTTAGGTAAGTATAAAAGAAAACCGCTGGCCAGAGACGGTCAGCGGTCGCATGAAGTTACTTTAGTTAAGGTAAGATTTTTCGTCCTCTCTGATTACAATAATTGATTTTTCGAAATCACGTACATAGATTATAGTCTTTATAAGGTCCTTTCATAATGTTTCTATTTATTTACGTTAACAAATCCTCTCATATCATACTTCCGACCGTCTCTAATCACATAAACATGACCATCCTCTACGACCTTAAAGAATTTCACTTCACTTGCTTGTATTGGAGTCAACTCTGCCGCTACGCTCTTATTCACCTTGTACACATCATTCTGTGTGTATTTGATGGTCTTCCAACCATAGTCGGGAATAAGTTCGTCGCGCTGCAAGTTTTTGGATATCCAAAGGCGATACTCGCCGTTATACATATGCAGGGCGGTCGAGAATGTGAAACTGTTCGCCCTTCCGAAGTCATACAAAAGTGTGCCATCTTCGCGGTACAGACGCAGAAGATATTTATTGTTGTAAGTCGGCGCACTCTGGTCTATGTACAATACCAACATCTCATAGGTGTTGCTATCGTCATCGAAAGTACATTTAGATAACTGCACAGATATCATAGCTATCAAATGACCACCGGGAATATGGAATTGCTTCATAGATTGGAATGAATAATCCTCGTTGTAGGTAGTAATTGTAAATGTGCTATCTTCATAGCTAAGTAATTCGGAATAGTAGGCATTTCCATATAACTCGTCCACATTATCCTCATACATCAAACTTTCCTTAGTTTGCCGGTTGATAGAGTTATAAAAGAATCCTGTACCTTCATATGAATGCTGAAGGGTTAAAACTTGTGCGTCTGTCAGAACAGCGCACGAAACCAATAAAAGAACTAAAAATTTCCTCATAATGTTTCAATTTATTTGTTATCAATTTCAATTATCTGAATAGCTTTTTCTTTACGGATAGAACGCTCTTCCGTATTGATATGCTCCATAGCCTTCACATAGTAGTCTGATGGACTGGTACAAATCTTATAGTATTCATCCGCACTAATAATATGCCTGTCTCTGGCATCGATTAACTTATAATAATTCCAATGAGGCATAGAGCCAAAAGGAAGGCATATCATCACTTCTTTGCAGAACAGATCCACCAAATCTGCAATATACAATTGTGTCATTAAGTCTGCGTACCCAAATGAGCTTTCAGCAATCCCAACGCCCGTCCGCAGGAATTTAATATACCTTCGAAAGGCAGCATATATCGGTTCTAAATAACCCGGTTCGGGTGTTTTGTTATCAATATATCCCATGACATGCCTTTTCAAATCAAAGCCACGCTCAACGGCATAACGCAAGTCCGAAACCTTAACGTATGTCTCAAGTCGGTCTTCAAAATCAGTTTCCCACAAGTCCAACTCATAATAGAACTTGTCACTAGGGCGAAAAAAGTAGTTGCTTCCTTCCGGAAGGTACGGATCAACAGCAACACAAAGTAGTTCCATAATGTAGCAATATAGTAGTTAATAAAGTTGCAGCGTGACTCGCTTTTCCGAATCACGCTGCAAAATTACTACATTATGCTTTCACAAGATGAAAGTGAGAAAATTATTTTAGTGTAATGTTATAGTCGTTCAATAAATTTCGATATGGACTAATTACTTTCTCGTATATTATCCAATCAGCCATTCTAGATATAGGATGATAAGATTTTATCACAACTCTATTAAGTGTTTTATAATATACCAAACAACATTTAAAATAAGGTTCTAAATCGTGCTTTTTTATGATTGTTATTTTTTGTTCGTCTAATTTATCGTACGCTTTGGTTATATAGTTGAATTGTGTGTCATCAGCATCAAAACAAACTAATACGTTAGGATCAAGGAAGTCAATCTCATGTAATAGCAAATCACCATCATCTTTTAGTGCTTTGATCATTTCTTTTTTCTTTACATTAGAGCCACCAGCAATTTTTTTTGCTTCTACATATGCAAAAGGAATAGTATTCCATTTTTGTTTAAGACTCTCATAATCCAATTGTCCATAGCCTACTTTATCAATTGTTAAACCATACAATATAGCAGCTAACATTTTCATTATCCGGCTATTTAAATTACGATTAATTTCACCATTCTCATTTTCCAGAAGCAACCACTGACGGACATCATCTCCATCTGGTGTATTTTTATCTTTTAATATAAATGCAACTCTTACAGGTGAATCTCGCCACAACTTTTCAACCCACAAATCAACGTCACTACCAGGTATATTTTCTTTCTCTTTAGGGATTCCCCATGTAGGTTTATATTTGTATACTAAACCATCAGCTACGAACTTTTCTAACTCTTTTGAATCTTTGTAGCGGAGTCTCCATTCTGTAAATAATTTGTCTAATTGTTGATTAATCGTCTTCATATTCTTAAATTTTATTGGTTAATAAACATATCCAACTGACGGCTTGCGTGCCATTCTTCGACACGTGCCTGCCGCTCATTTTCGTGTACTTCACACCAACGGGCATAGAATTGGTTATAATACCAGTAGCCTTTGCGAAGGTCGGTATCTATCTTATCCAAGGCGCGACGAACCGACAGCAAGTCCTTGCTCAATGAGCGTAGCTCTTTTTCGTTCGGGTCGCTCGTCTGATAGTTTTCCATACGCTGCAAAATATCTGCAACTTTGTTTTCGATTGTTGCTTCCATCAGTCTTGATATTTTGAGAGTTGATACTCTAAATCTTTGCGGAACTCGTCACGCAACCATTGAGGTTTTAAGACCTCTAAAACCGAGCCATGCTTGCGCAGTTCCTGTTTGAACTCAAACGCCGGTACAAGGTTATATCTGAAGATAGAGAATTGCTCTTGGCGTTCAATCTCCGTTTGTGAAGGGTGCAAGGGCAACGAGCGCAAAAAATTAGCTTGGTATGCCTCTATCTTGATTTCAACCTCTTGCGGCTGATCTTCCATGCCGCTCACTCCATACACATTGCGAAAATAGAACTCGGCATCAAAGTCCTTCGGCAGTTGATATTTCAGCGTGGTAGGCTCCAAGGCGTGAACGCGGTCGAGGGAATAGATGAGCGTCTTATCTCTTCCTACGGAATGCGCCAACATATACCAACGCTGCTTGAACATCTTCAGGCAATAAGGCTCTATCATAAACGTGGATGGCTCTGTTTTCGCGAAGCCTTGGTAAGTCATTTCCAAGACGCAGCCATCCCGCATAGCTTCTACAACCGTTGTGAGGTACTTCTCGCCGGAAGGCACATGCTCGTGCAAAATGCGATGACGCAGTTCCTTACTGTCTTTGATAAGCGAGTTCATTGCAAAGAGCTGGAACATGCGATTGCGCCAATCGTCGCTATGCAAGTTGTTCCCATCCTCAATGTAGTACTCACCGTGCGTATTGCATTTGATGGTGACATCGAAGAGCAATTCTACATTATTACGCCAGCGATGGAAGGTACATTCCGGGATAGAATCCGTCTTGTAGTCATTCACGGATGCACGCGCCCACTTATCATCTATAGCGGCACGGGTGATTGGTCCGCGTGCGATAGTGTTTACAAGCCAGATGTAACACTCAAAGAGATACGAAGTTGATGATTTGTTCATAATGCGATTTTTCGTTTGACGCTGCAAAATTACAACTTTCTTCTTTCACAAAATGAAAGTCGATGCAAAATTAGTGTATTTTTTTCAAAAAAACAAATTTTGCTTGCTAAAAATAGAAAAAACTTGCTTTTTTCCGCGTTAGGGATAGTAAGGGCTATGGTATTGTGCAACAATGCGGAACTTGTGAACCCCTGCAAAACCCGACCTCGTCGAGTCGGATAACATCCGACATAACGGAAGAAAAAACGGAGCTTTGTTCCGTGTCAGAGACGTAATACAAATCGCGCATCAATGCACGATGCAGGAACGCGAGAAACAGCCGGCATCAGATGCCGGGAAAAAGAAGAAAGAAATCGTTACCACGTGCTCACGTGATTAGGTGATCACGAAGGTGTCGGATGTTATCCGACGAAATAGACAAAGAAAAACGCGGGACTGAAGTACCGCGAACGAGACGAAGAAAGAACCTGCCTGCTCGGTGGTGGAGCAGGCAGGAGTCCGATAGATCGAGTTATCGTGGGGATTGAGGGAGCGAAAGAGGTTATTTTACCTCTTGACCTTGGAGCGTATATACCTTCTCCCCACGGAGAATGTAGATTTGACCGTTTACCATAGTCTTGACATTCTTTACATTGCCTTGTATGTTCTCAACGCCTGTGGCTTCTAACGCAGCGAGTGCTTCTTCAGCGGCGGTCAGTTTGGACAAGTCTTCGGGAGTAACTAACGCTTTCTGCTCATCGGTCAGAGCGTTGTATGCTGCGCGGGCTGCCTCGATAGTGGCTTTGTCGTCTAATGTGATATTCTCTACAGCAGGCAGGGCATCGAACAGAGCCAGTACTGCGTCTGCTGCTGCTTGGTCAGGGTCAGTAACCGTAATAGTGCAGGTAGCGGTTTGGTCATCGGTGGTGTCATCTGGTGTGCCGTTGGTGGCGGTGGCGGTGATGGTAGCGGTGCCGGCGGCTACGGCGGTCACTACGCCGTTAGCTACAGTTGCTACGGTTGGGTCGCTGGAGGTCCAAGTCACGGTTTTGTCCGTAGCATCGTCGGGAGCGACGGTAGCGGTCAGCGTCAGCGTCTCGCCGCCTATGGTCAATGCGGCTTCGGTCTGCGAGAGGGTGATGCCCGTGACGTTGACGGTGGTGGGATTCTCATATCCATACACCTCAATCTTTTTTATACCTTTAGACGTGTATTCCAGAATGGGTGTACCATTTACTTTCGGCGTTTTATCCTCTTCTGTGGTTTCTACTACAAAGGGAGCTTCGCTGTCTGTAGCTGTACGATTGGCGTCGTCATAGAATACGCATTTGGTGATGGTGTATCCTTCGGCAGCATTGACGGTGGCCGACCAACCGTATCCCCACCAGCCCCAGTTAGCTAAGTATGCTGAGGATCCATATGCAGTATAACTGAATGAAACGGTTGCCACGTTCGCCGTACTGTAGCTGGCTTGCTCTTTGGCTGTTGCTGTAATTGTGGTCAGCAGCGTTTCCGTCTGTGCCACTGCGCCCGTCGCTGCCATCAGCAGCAGGGCAAGAATTGAAAATAGTTTTAATTTTTTCATAATGATATTGTTGTTTTAAATTGTTAATAATGTTAATTATTTGTTGTTTACTTTTGGTGCCGATCTTAATAATCGGATATTTTTGAGGCTCTTTCTTGCGTCGTTTGTGTCTCGGTCATCTCCCGCTCGTCGCTCGGTCAAGGACTAGGGCTGTCCGTTTGCCTGCTATCTTAACGAGAGTATATTTTAAGTACCCAGAGACCAAGTACCAAGGACTTTTCATCGAACGTATCAACAAAAAATACAGACATAAGAAAAGCGTGCGCTTTCGTCGCTTCATTTGATTACTTGAGGTCCTAGACTTACCTTAATACTTCAAACTTACGCACAGAAAACTCACGCTAATACGTGAGCGTGCATAAACCGTACTTGAAGTATTAATGATTCTTGTAAACTTGTCTAGGGTTTCAAGTAATCAAGTTGGGCTTATAACGCTATTATTTATGTATGTTGTTTGTCTGTTGTTTTATGCCATAGGCGGTGTGTTGGTTTTTATTTTTAATCGGTCAAGATTGGCCGATATGTTATTTATGGTTTACGTCTCGGAGAGGGACGATTATTATTTTGTATTGTTCAACTCGTTTTCGATTTCTTCAATACTCGGCATGGTTCCCTCTATTTGAGTCGGATAGAGTTTCTGTAACTCATATTCGGAAATACCGAGCGGCTGGTTAGTAGCCTCTAACGCATATTGCGCAAAGATATTATCTTTTGTTTTACAGATCAACAGACCGATTGTTTTGTTATCGGACTCCGTTTTCAAAATATGATCTACAGCGACTACATATGCTCCCAATTGACCGATATGGGCAGCTTCGAAATCGGTTGTTTTCACTTCCACAACGACATAGCAATGCAGCCGTGTATTGTAGAAAAGCATATCCAGGAACTGTTCCGTTTCGCCTATTTGCAGCCGCACTTCTCTACCCATATACGCGAAACCGGTTCCTAATTCTATCAAGAACTTCTCAATATTGGCGATTAACGCGTCTTTGAGTTTACGCTCATTAAAAGGCTCACGGAGTCCCGTAAAAGTAAAACTATATGGATCGCGTGTAATGTCTCTCGCTAAATCGCTCTGCTCATCCGGTAAGGTCTTGGTGAAGTTGGTAATAGCTTTGCTATGTCGCTCATATAAATTCGTAGAATAAATATTGAGTAACATATCTCTGCTCCAACCGTTAGCAATCGTTTGTTGCACATAGAAGATTGCTTTGTCCGGTTGACCTTTGCATTTATCAATCAGCAGTTTGTGGTGTCCCCAAGGAACCGAGAATATTTGCTCCCCAACTTGGGGAGTGATTGCCACTTGCTCCCCAGACTGGGGAGTGATTTGCAAAACAGGGCTGTACAGAAGATAGAAATTCTTCATATAGAGCAGGTTTGTCTGAGAGAAACATCCTGCGTCGGGATTAGCATCCTTGAGGTCACGACTCAAATTGGCGAAGAATTTACTTCCCCATCGTTGTTCGGAATGCAGTTCCACAATCTCTTTGCCGAGTTCCCAATAAAAGCGCAATGTGTCTTGGTTAATGTGCACCGCAGCTTTAATTTGGCTCTGGCGGAACCGCTTGCTTAACGACTGTATCCACAGCCGGTATTCTTCGTCAATATGAATGAGACTACTCATGGATGTTCTATCGTTTTTGCAAATTCGGTTGCAAAGGTACTACTTTTTTTTGAGATATGCAAATTTTTCTTTTCAATTCGTCCGGAACGGTGCATTTTGAAACAAAAATCCCGCGTTAGGGATTGGAAGGAAGGTGCGCATGGATACGCGACGCATAGACGCTAAAATTACCAGCAAGTTTTATTATGAAATCGGCTGCAAAGGTACAAAAAAAATCCCACATACGCAAGGGTTAGTGGGATTTTTTGTCATTTGCGGGATTTTCGGCACAAAAAGAGCACTCGTTCATAGAGTGCTCTTATCGGGATTTGAGAGATCGCGTTTATCGTGTGAACTTCGCAGAAACGGAGTAAGCGCCTGCAGTGAGTCGCACGACATACAGACCGTTTCCTTCGGGCATTTCGAGAGGCTGGTAGTACTCGGCTCCATAACTCAGATGCGATAGAGGGATGCGTTGAATCATGCGTCCGCTGATGTCAAAGAGCGTCAATTCGGCATCCAAAACATTATTCGGAACAGAGAAACGGACAATACGCTCGTTAGCCGAGTTTCCGGCGATGACGTCGATAGAACCATTCTTCTCCGGATTGACAATAACCTGAGCAAGCGATTCTGTAGTGTCGTTTGCTTGAAGTAACTCATATGGTCCCAAGTCTCGGGCTACACCACTTACATTAACATCCAGGAAGGGGAAGTCGGCAAGCAGTTGAGCAAGATTCGGCGTAACGGACGAGGGCACTTCACAGCCTGCATCAACGAGATTAGAGCCCGGCAACAAGCGTGCAAAACGCGAAGGCATGGAGCCGTCTCCACGACGAGGAGCTATAGCATCTGCTTCGCTGAGTGAGACATAATCCGAACGCGAGAAAGAAGTCACCAGATGGTTCGTCCAAGCTAATTTGCTATGAGAGGTTGCCAAGGCGTTATAGTCGTCTGTTCCCACAGAAATCTCCTGACGACCGAAGCAGACGTTATTATAGTAATACGTATTGGCATCAGAGCCACCTGACTCGAACATGTAGTCATAGGAGTTATCGAAAGCGAGACAATTGATGAGCACATGTCCGCCTTTGTGGCTGTTACAGTCAAAACCCTTGACGGAGCTGGAGATGTCGCATCCGAAAGCCACGCAGCGGTACGCATAGTGAATACCCTGACTGCTGCCACCGGTTCCGTTGCCGCCTAATTTGATACCATTACCGTTGCCGGAGAAGGAAGCCGAGCCATCAAAATACTGCTTTACCCAGAGATGGTCAGAAGCGTTGCCGGATTCCCATGCCCAGCATTCTGCGAGGATCACATCGTAATCGGTCTCAAAAAGATCCCATGCGTCATCGGAGTTACGCCAAGCGCGACAGCGGATGAAACGGTTGCCTATGCCATTATGCATCTTGCAAGCAAAACCATCGGCATCTGAACCGTAGTTGGCGTCAAAATCACAGTTATGATGCGAGTCACAATCGACGATATCGTTATAGGCGCAATAACTGCCATCATTCTTACTTATGCCGGGGAATGTATCGGAGAACTTATGCCCGAAACCGAGTTGGATGCCGGTATCGAGGTTATAGGAGAACTCGCAACGCTCAATACGGTTGTGCGATCCCTCCAGTTTGATGGCATTGTCGGCAGCGTGCATGAGATGCAGACCGAAGAGGATCCAGTAATTACCGGTAATGAGCATACCGCGGTCTCCCACATTGTTCTTATTGCGATTACAATCCAATAACTGCTGCTCGAAATCAAAGATCGGCGCTTCGTTCTCATAGGCAGAGATGACAATCGGCTCAGCTGCAGTTCCTGACTGCGAGAGACGAACCGTCAGCTTGCCATCTGTTCCCCGCCATGACATCATATAGCGTCCGCCACGACAATAGATCACATCGCCGGCCTGTGCTACAGAGATAGCTTTGCCGAGGTTATACCACGGATTTTCAAACGAACCGTTACCTGACTCGTCGTTACCCTCCGGAGAGATATAATAGGTAGCATGTGTAGCTACATATTCCGGACGGGTAAATTCAGGATCCGGTTCGCCGGGCACAACGGTTCCGCCTTGACCTTGACCATGCACAGGGTTCTTGAGCAGAACATCATCAATAAATATACTGCTTGCCAGGCCTTTTATACGTACGCGTACAGACAAAGAGGAGTCCGCAGGAATAGCATGTGAATAAGTGGAGAAAGATGAGGACGATGATGGAATAGAAAGGGTGTCCAGTACTTGCCAACCCTCAGAACCGATCTGGTAAGCAATCTCCACTTTCTTGTTACTACCGCCGGAACGATACTTGAACTCGATGGTAGCAAGGCTGTCCATCGCAGGCGAGATCATATATGCGCCCGCGGCGTTGAACTTAATGGCGATGACATTATTGGACTTGTTATACTGAGCCCCGCCGCCAAACGACCATGTACCCGAAGGAAGATCTACATTCGTCTCCGCGGACCACGAACCGGAACTAAGAGAGTTAAAATCCTCCGAAAGATCAGCTCGAACTCCGAGAGTTATCAGGCTAAAAAGAGCAAGAAGTGTTACCTTTTTCATGTTCTGTCATGTTTTTGAATTGATGCTGCAAAGGTAGTGCTTTTTTTGCAAACACCTGTGCACAAATTACCGAAAAATGTGTAAAAACCGCTAATCGCAACAAAAAAGAGCACTCGTTCTTGGAGTGCTCTTGTTTTTAGGGAACATGCCTCGTTATGAGATGGCGATTTGGCGTCCGGTCTTGCCTTCTTCGCGTTTGATCTTCGGCAAGTCGATGGTCAAGATACCATCTTCGACTTTAGCGCTAATCTTCGACTCATCCACATTGTCCGGCAAGGTGTACTTCTGTTCGAAGTTGGTGTAAGCAAACTCGCGTCTCAAGTAGTGCGAATGTTTGTCTTCTTCCTTGTGTTCGAACTTGTTCTCAATGGCGACACACAGGTTGTGGTCTTCATCGACGTGTACTCGGCAGTACTCTTTCTTAACGCCCGGAGCAGCCAGTTCGACTACATAGCCTTGCTCGTTCTCTTTGACGTTAACCGAAGGCGCTACATTGCTTGCCGTGTTCAGCATGTCACTGTTCAAAAACTCATCAAATACGGTCGGGAACCATCCGTTTGTCGGCAGCCAACTGTTTCTACGACACATTGCATTTTTCATAATCAATCCTCCAAATTTAGTTAAACATTGTTTAACGTAGTTTGCGTAGCTTACGTGTTTTGCGTAGTATGCGTAGTTGCGTTTTCACCCTGAATAAGGCAATAAACGTGCCAGGCCCCGAAACTCTGCCAATTTGTCCACTTTTCGTGACAATTTGTCCATCTTTTGTGCCAATTTGTCCATTCAACGTCCACGGACAAATTGTCCTTCGGGCTGATATTCGAGAAAGCAGCTATCGTCCTGCTGTTCCTCATCTATCGCTTGCTGCTGTTGGGCTATGTATTCGTCGTAGGTCATAAGTCAATCATCTTAATCACTTTCGCCGGAACGCCGCCGACGATGGCATTGGCAGGAACATCTTTCGTCACCACGGCTCCTGCGGCAACGATGGCATTGTCACCGATGGTGACGCCTTGCAAAACAGTCACATTCGCCCCGAGCCACACTCGCTTGCCGATATGAATAGGTTTGGCGGTCATACCTGCCCTTTGCGCCGGGTCGGGGATGTGATTGAGCGTGCAGAGTGTGGCGTTATGACCGATGAGGGCATCGTCGTCGATGAAGATACCGCCTTGGTCTTGGAACTTACAGCCCATGTTGATGAACACCCGTTCGCCGACATGCGTGTTCTTGCCGCAGTCGGTATAGAAAGGCGGAAACATACCGAACGACTCCGGCACATCTATCGCCCATAGTTCAGATAGTAGTTTACGCAGTTCCTCGGGCGTGTGGTACGAGCCGTTTATCTCGGCGGTGATACGCAGGGCTTCCTGCGAGAATTGATGAAACTGCATGTGCAACTCCGAGCCGCCAATAATCGGTTCGTCCGTTGCCATCCGTTCACGAAATTGGTCTATGGTCATGGTTGTTGCTAATTATTTTGCTATTTCTTCAAAATGCTCTAAAGCCCAGCCGATGAGGGCGGAGACATGGGGCATGAGGGACTGACCGCGGGCGGTGAGGCTGTACTCAACTCTCGGCGGCACTTCGGGATAAACCTGCCGACTGATAAGCCCTATTTGTTCAAGCCGTTTGAGCGTCTGCGAGAGCATCTTCTGGGAGCAATCCGCCATCTCACGGTGCAACTCATTGAAACGAAGTGTGCCTTTGTCGTGCAGTTGGTACAACACAAGCAGCGACCATTTGTCGCCGAATTTGTCAATCACGTTCCGAATCGGACAATTTAAGTATTGAGGATCCACCTCCTTTTGCAATTTTCTCATTTTTCTATTTCCTTATTTATATATTTAATACGAAACAAAACCAATAAAACCCCTCTGTCGTTTGTAAGCCCTGCCGGGCTGATGTAGTTTTGCTTGCTTAATCGTCCTTGTAAGGGAGCTTCCAATACGCTTAATCAATCCAATCTACACTCCTTGCGGAGTTACAAACGCCCGAGGCAATAAACATAAAAAACATATTTGCCGTTAAGCGGGTGCAAAATTACAAAAATTTCCGAAAGTAACCAAATATTTTTGAGGAATTCGCTCTAAAAAAGTTACTTTGTCATCATTTTTTGCTTTTTGGGGGTTAAAAAATAAATGGGGGGGTTTCTTTTTCGCGAAGCGAGAGATAAATAAAACAAAAACACAGAAAACCCTGCATGTGATTTGGAGCGGTGTTTGATTTGTTCTATGTGCCGAACTTATCTTTTGAGTGGGAACTCATAAGGTTCGGCACTCGAAGTGCCATCCGAGGCACTTTTTCACCAGTGTAATACGAAGAAGAAACGGCAAAGCCGTGTCCGAATACAATTCTTAGCCGCAAGGGCACGATTATTTCTTATCTCGCTTTGCTCGAACGATTGTTTCTTATCTCATTGCATTCGAAGTAACCATCCATTAAAGTACAGGTAGTTACATAAAGTTAGGGCTGCAACGTTGATGTTGCAGCCCTAATGGTATAGTTGGAGTAGTGGATTATTGATTGGATGCATCCAATTTAGCTTCTGG
>Ga0256404_1009737_pt1 | contig 13622 bp, 13 predicted proteins | sample RumenRJG_01DNA_FD_185990 | JGI IMG/M metagenome (GOLD analysis project Ga0256404, IMG submission 185990) | Bovine rumen microbial communities from Lethbridge, Alberta, Canada - RJG_01 | ecosystem: Host-associated > Mammals > Digestive system > Stomach > Rumen | place: Canada: Alberta | collected...
TCGGGTACATTTTCTTTTCCTTCGTTAGATATTTTGTGGTAAAAACATCATAACAAAGATTTGCAAAATGTACTCTTTTTTTTTGCACCTCCTGCTTATTAGTTCAATTTGATTTTACAATCTTCCAATTAATTTCTTTTTCACTTTCACATATCCTTTTAGTATAATTCTGAGTCTATTCCACTCGACTGTTTAAGATTCTCTTTCTCAGTTTTTTCCTTTTCATAATCTTCCTGCTGTTGCATAGCTTCTTTTGTCTTCTGACTAGAAAAATACTGACTTATAGTACCAAAACCACTTGAAAGACTCTGTTCAAGCTTACCAAGAGAACGGATAGTTGTTGCAATTCCAGAATTAGCAAGCTGAGTAGCTGCAAAAATAGAGCCATCCGGCATTTCACGGGCAAGCTTTTGAATAGCATTAGCATCGTTTTCTGCTTCCGTCAGGATCTGAGTCTGATATTCAATTGTACCTTTCAGGTTAGAGGACTTCATAAGTTCAGAAAGTTCATGGTTTGCAAGCTCCAGCGTTGCATAATTTTTAGGAGACATTCCGTATTTACGCATAATTGCCTGTTTCTGCCTGTAAGAAAGTTTTCCAGTATATGCCTTTACAGCATCAGAAAAAGCTCCGTCTTCTGTGTCTGTTGTATATTCCCATGCGTTTTTCACAAATCCAAAAATATTATCTCCAGGGTCTCCGGCACCACAAAGGTCAGCCATAGAAACCTGCTGCCCGCCAAACGAAATAGACTTTTTGGTAAGCGAATCCTGAAAGTCATTTATTTTGTTCATATTCTTGTTTACCGCTTTCGTAATATCCTGGGCAGAGTTACGTACACCTGTAATAACTTCAAAAGGATTATCCCCCATTCCGCTGAAGTTATCACCAAGATTCTTAAGGTCATCCCAGTTCATGGATGCCATCTGCTGGGCAGCCTGTTCAATCTGTTTATAGGTGTTCTGTACCTGTTCAATAGTCTGCTGAATCTGCTGATAATACTGATAAACAGACTCAATTGACTGCATAAGGTTTGCAACGTCAATTACAGGGTACCCCTGTGCAAAAACAGATGTTCCGGCAAAACTAATTGCCAGAGCCAGAATTAAAGCTTTGAATTTTTTCATTTTATATTCCTCCAATAAAATATACTTTTAACGTTCATATCTACTAATAAAAATTCCATACTTCCCTACCCTCTGAAATCCTTAAGATAAATACCAGGATTAAATCCCTGAGCAAGAAGAATCTGTGCGGCAAGTTCCTTTCCGCTGTTACGGCCGTATTGTCTTTCCATTTCATCAAGAACTGATTTTGGCGGTGCAATCAAAGCAAGCTGAAAGTCATCAAGTTCGAGCTGAAAAAGACGTGCACCGTTTGGAGATTTATAAAAATAGTCTCTTTTCATTCTTGCAGAAGCAAGAGCTGCAATCTCTGAATCAGTTAAACCAAACGTTCTGTAATATTGTGAAAGCATATCACTTGCAGCATTCGGATCTGCAAGATAAAAACGAGTCTGACACTGAGAAAGAATTGTTGTAGAAATAGATGACTTTGCTACAGAAGGAACATCCTGCGTTGCAAAAACTACAGCAACATGTTTCTTTCGTAGAGTACGAAGCCAGTCATCAATGCGTTTTGCAAAATACGGATTATCAAGGAATACCCATGCTTCATCCATAACAAGCAAGGTCGGATGTCCTTTATCATCGTTTTCCTTTGCAAAACGAGCTTCAATGAATTTAAAAAGGAACATCAGTGCCGGTGTAATACATGCAGAACCCATACGCATAAGGATTCCCATTTCAATCATGATGAAATTAGACATATCAAGATGAGTGTCGTGAGCATCAAAAATAGAACCGTACTGACCGTCCAGGGTATAAGGCTGGATTCCTATTTTAATTTCATCATCAAGTACATACTGCTGAAAAGAAGTAATATCACGGCGTTCAGGAACTTTAGTATCACGAAGCTGAATCAAAGCTGCTCTTATTGCTTCACTTTTTTCTGCATTGCAGACAATATGCTGTTCCGTAAGACAAAGCTCAATAAACTCACATGCCCAGGTTAAATCAGATTCTGTCTCAAGGTCTTTGAGAGGCTGGAATGCAAAAGCATCAGCTCCAGGTTCTACATAGCTGCCACCAGATGCAATACAGACTCCACGGGCAGTCTTATCTTTATCAAGAACAATTACCTGGGCATTTGGATATTTAAGCCACTGACTTTCCAGAAGACAAAGGAAAGTAGATTTTCCGGCTCCTGAAGGACCGAAAATAAAGGCATGAAAAAGGTCTCCAACATTCATATTCAAAAAGAACGGGCAGCGTGAAGATGAACCGACAAGAAGCGGAACAGAACACCCAAGATGTTCGCTTGTCCAACGATTAAATACATCACCGGTCCAGAGAGAAGACAAAGGAATGATATGAGAGATGTTAGAAGAAGAAAGGATTGTCTTATGAACATCAGAATAGTTATTTCCAGGAAGCATACCAAGCCATGCCTGAAAGCTGTTTGAAGTTTCAACTTTAGCTCCAAAGCCGACAGAGTTTATAAGACCTGCAATATAAGTTGCCTTATCCATAGCAGCATCATAATTTTCATCCCATACTTCTACGCATGAAGTATAGTAACCGAATGAAACAATATCTTTAGAAAGATTTACTTTTGCTTCATTTGTATCTTCCTCAAACGCAATTGCAGCAGGGTCTACACGGTCTGTAGATACGTTTCCGGCAGCTTCTACAAAAGCCTGCCCCCAACTTTTACGGCTGTTATTGAAACGCTTCTGATATTTTTCAATGAGCTTTGAGGCTCTGACTTTATCCATGCCAATCCATCTGGTAGTCCACCGGTAATCTACATCTGCTTTATTCAGAAGGTCAAAAATTGCAGGATATGTTTCTGATGGAAAATCACGTACAGCAATAATCGGACAGTAGTAATTTCCGACTTTCATACAGGTTCCCGTTTCAATGTCTTCACTTGTAATAAATGAATCGAAAAATACCGGAGTTGTAGGAGCAATGCGTTTCTTCCAGGAAGTACTTAATGAAGTTGCTATATAAGAAACTACTCCGTTATTATCCAAAGGAAAAATATCAATTCTAGATTTAATGTATGAAATGATTTCTTCAGTTCTGTCACGGAAATACTGAATTTCTTTTCCTACATTCATTTTGTTGTAATAATCCTGTCCTTCAGAATTATCAGCTTTATATAAAAGGCTAGAACCTTTAGAAGTAAGGTCACTTTTTACCTGATATGTCAGAGTTAAAAAATAATAATTTTTGTAATGAGTATTCTTGTTCTGGAACAAATCTTTACGTCTTGAATCAATCAGAAAGCCAAGCTGATTATTCCAAGATGTTCCAGGGTATTGTGTTGTTTTCTGTCTTCTTGATTCAAAATGACAGCTCCAGCCATCTCCAAGTCTTTTTATGGCAGAGTTAAAATAATTAGAAATAGCATTAATGCTTTCTGCGCTGGAGCTTCCGAGGTCAGGACAAGTAAACTGATAAGTTCTCATTAAAGCTCCGGGCTTTAAATATACAATGCCCTCTTCTTTCTCACCAATTAAAAAGTTGTAAGGAAGATAATAGCAGAGTTTATCCATTTTATGCTTATAAGAAAGTTTAAATTTACTTCCTAAAAAATCTACCCCAAGCATTTAGCCCTCCAGTCTGTCAGGTTCAATTAAAGAATTAAGAGCCACAGTAAGCATGTGCGGATCATGCTTAGTCAGAATAAAACATGGAATATAAAACAACACCGTAACAATCAGACCAAGTACAATTCCAAAAAGATACGAAACAAGAACCAGAATCATAAAAAGAATAAGGAAAATTGTTTTTGGAACACCAAGCAAAAGGTCAGCCTGCTGAAAACTTTTATGAACAGGCATGGAAAAATCTGTAAGACTCATAATTACCTCTTAAACTTCTCCGGTCTGATAAAACAAGGCTATTAGAAATACAGACCGGAGAAAAAAACATTTTATGAAAGTTTAAATTCAACATTTCCAAAAGTATTAACATCAGTTTTCTCTTTATTAATATCTTCTGGAAGAAGCAGACTCGTCTTTGAAAGGTCTTCAGAGAACTGTGAATCACCAAAGTTTCCAAATACAAGGGTGATAATTTTTCCGGCACACATGAAAAGAACTGTACCGATGATAAACGGAAGAAACTTCTTGAAAATCTGCGGATTCTGACCACCTGCAAAAAGAAGTCCAAGACATTCTCCAATAAGCATGATGCAGGCAATTCCCTTTACCCATCCACTTGAAAAGAAGTCTACAATTCTGTTTACTGATGAACTCATATCACTCGCAGCATCTGCGAATGTAAACGAACACATAACACAAGCAAAAAAAGCCATCAAAAAAACTTTTTTGTGGTTATTCATAATTTTAAATACCATAAAAGGTCTCCTTCTGTAATTTTATTCTCTGTAAACAACTAATGTTATTTACACTTTTACCATAAAAAAAATTTATGCAAGATTATTATCCCGAAGCATATTGATAAAACTCTTTGTTCCGGCTTTAATCGGCATAACCTCATCAACAATAGGGCTTTTGCCAGGTCTTTTTTTCAGATGAACACAAAGATGTATAACCTGAGTTAAATCCGGCAAAACGCCAGTAATTACTTCTGCAAGAATGTCCTGCATTCTGATAAGCATACTGCTTGCCGTATCTGCATGGATTGTAGTCACATTTCCAGTGTGACCGGTGTTCCATGACTTGATTAATTCATCCGCAACCTCCCCATAACGCACTTCACCAAAGATAATTCTGTTTGGTGTCCATCTTAAGGCTGTTCTTACGGCTTCTGCTGCACATTTTCTGTTTACAGCAATAAAAGTCGTATCATGTGCCGGACACTGAAGTTCGGGAACATCCTCTACAATGTAGAACGCATCATTTGGTGTATATTCCGTCATTTTTCTTAAGACGGCATTTGTAAAAGTAGTCTTTCCGCTTCCTGTACTTCCTCCTACCAATATATTTTTTCTTTCTTTTATGTACTGACAGATAAGGTCATATTCATCTTTTTGAAGCTGACCGTTTGCCACATACTCTTCAAGTGTAAAAATCTTTGCCGCTGGCCGTCTCATGGCAATTTCCGCATTAGGTACAGCTGGTGGCAGAATTCCTGTAAAACGCAGGTTATATGGTTTTGGAAGTACACATTCAAGTTTCGGAAGTCCTGTAGAAAAATCGATTTTCTGTTCCAGAAGGTCAGAAGCCGAAATGATGATTCCCTTAACCTGTGCCGGAGTTAAAAATTCCCCTGTAAAAATCTTTCCTACAACAAATTTTTCAACTATTATTTCTCCTGTTCCAATAATCTTTATGTCAGTTATACTTGGGTCTTCAAAATACTTTTTTACGATACCCAAGTCTTCAAGGAAGTTAGCATAGACACGTCTTGCCTTTTCTTCTCTTGCATTAATTGCCTGTTGCTCGTTCATATAATCCTTCGCTTGCAGCATTAATATTTGTCATATCAAGATTTTCCTGCATATCGGCCCATACATTCTGCATAAAAGAAATCTTATGGGTTTTCATCTGAACTCTGTAGTTTTTAAGAATCTTTGTAAAAATATCATTACCTTTATCAATAGCAGGACTATATTTTCTGCCATTTTTGTCAACTTCAGTCTTTGGAAGTTCTGGAATACATCCAAAAATAACAGGCATAACTAAATAAAAGACACCCGCAAAAGTCTCAAGCTTTCTGTCTATTGCAGTAAGCTGGCTTTCCATCTGAGTAATACGGCCCAAAACAATATGTTCAGGAAGAATCTCCTTTGAGTAATAAAGATTCAGGGCATTTTCAACAATCTGAGTTTCAGAACAGTTTTCTTCTTCAGAAAGTTCTTTTAAATGCTCAGCAACAAGTTTTTTAATCCTCATATTTTTCTGTATACAGTCTTCTTTCAAAATAAACTCCTTATCAACATGTATTTATATTTACACTTTATGAATAAATTACATCACCTTCATTGTCAAAATCATCAAGATTGTATTCCGCAGGTTTTGGAGGCGGTTCACCATCATCAAGTTCAATATTAAATGGTGCATCCCACTCTTCAACTTCTCCGTTTTCATCAGCATGATAGTTTTCAAGGAAATCTATAGGATTAAATCCTTCATTCTCATTTTGAATCTTTTCATTTTCTACATAAACTGCTTCTTTCTTCTCTTCCACAGAGGCTGATTCACGCTTTTTAACCTGGGAAGGAAGCATATAAACTTCATCATCAATTTCTTTCTGTTTATAAGGAGCTGCAAATCCAGTTTCAACTTTTCCTGTATCAACATTTTCGTTGAAAACTTTCCAGCTGAATCTTTCATCAGCATAGAAGATGTTTTTCTTACCCATATAAGGCGGCATGTTATGACCTAAAATAATGCAGTCTTCATAAGGCATTTTCATAAGCTCATCTGGATTTATAAGGTCAACGGCAATTTCCTGACTTGACGTATTAAGATTATTAAGTGCAACAGCATAGCGGCTGCCGGAAACAGAAAGGTTTTCTTTTGAAACAGATTTTTTACCAATCATCTTTGAAAACTTTTCTGCATCCTGCGGATTGTTCGGAGCATAAATAAGAATGTAACGGCAGTTATCGATAAAAGTATTTTCCTGTCCGTAAATTTTAACAAGCTGCTGGTATGCCTGAACTACAAGATAGAACCGAAGGCCATAACCCCCCAATATTCCTAACGAAGTAGCCAAAAATTTCATGTTTCCTAGGACAGGAAATTCGTCAATCATGAAAAGAATCGGATTCTTTAATACTTTTTCTTTTTCACCTGCCCTTAATTCCCCAGAAGAGAAGCGGCGTACAATAAAGTCAATGATAAGCTGGAAAACAGGCATAATACGGTCAACATCGCCGAATGGAAGTGTAAGGTATAATGAAATCGGTTCTTTTGACTCGTAGAAGTCTGAAAGCTTGAAGTCTGAATGACTTGTAACATGACGAATAAACGGGTCACGGAAAAGGTTAAGTTTTGACTGAACCGTCTGCATGATGTCAGATCTAACTTTTTCATGCTGCTGTTTTGCAGACATAGCAACATCCAGGACAATACCATGAATGTAATCAGAAACTTCACCGTTTTTATCGATGTGTTTTGAATTAATCATTTCATCAAGCAAAGCTTCACCTGCTGGAAGCGGATTGCCTTCTTCATCAGTTCCTGAAGATGCTCTTGCAAAGATACGAAGAACACCTGCAATACACTGGTCTTCTTTTTTATATAAAGGCCGTCCGCTTTCATTTACAGCAGAAAGAACATGGAAAATAACACCTGTTAAAAGGTCACGTGCGTTATTATCAAAGAAGTCTGAATTTGAATCTCCACCCTTTTCACCTTTCTGGAATATATTTGTAAGAATTGTACCGATGTCACGGAAAGCATTTTCATCAAGTTCAACTTCTTCCAGAGGATTAAAACAGGCAGTTTCCATTTGAACAGGTGAAAACTTAATAACCCGACTGAACTTCTGTCTAAAACCGGCAGTCATATTATATAATTCACCCTTTGGGTCAAAAACTATTACCGAAGCAGCATTTTTGCCATTTTTATCTGGAATACCATAAGAACAAAGTGTCGGAACAACTGTTCCTACGCCTTTTCCCGAACGTGTTGGAGCAATTACCAAAGTATGGCTGGTTCCAGCATGACAAATAAGTTTTGAAGGCTTTATCATTTTTAAGCCGAAATTACCTTTTTTATTGATAATTGCTTCAGTCTGTGCGTCATACTGCTGGGCAAGAACTACACCGTGGTTTTCACACAGGCCAAACTTTTTAAGGTCTTTTTTAGTAGCCCAGCGGGCAGTTCCATAAAGATGTTCATTTTTATTAAATCCACGGCTTCTGATAATTGAAATTGTAAGCCATGTAAATACTGCAATTACTGCACATATAGTTCCAGGAATAGCAGCCTGTCCTATTGCATCCTGTACAAGATGGTCAAAAGGATTTGTAAACATTGTAATAAGAATTACAATCGGATTAAAAATCGGATAACCGGCAGGATATTTTCCAATGTTATGTTTTAAGATATAGATAGGGGTTTCACAGTAGCGTGGATTATATCCAATCATTTCTGCAAACTTCTGTGTAGAGAGAAAAATACCGATTATAAGAATGAGGACCGGAATAATTAAATTTGTGAGGTCATAAATAAGTTTTCTGGAAGATTTCTTCGGGTCTTCCCTTAAAAATTCATTTTTAGCCATTAAGCGCCTTTTATAAAAAAAATAGTTTTTTATATTTAGCGCTTATGACAATTATATTATAACTTTTAGCTTTGTGTCAATTACTATTGTATATTACACTTTCAAAGTATTATGAATGTATAGTTATAAGAGGACGGAGCTTACCTTTCTGGTTTTTCTCAGCTTTTACAGAAATAAACTTACCAATATCTTCATCTTTAAGCTTAATTCTTGTAGGAATATACCAAGCCTTGTTTTCTTTTCTGTTCTCAATGACTACAGCATTATTCCAGACATCTTCATCATTCATGTTGTATATTTTAGTAACTATACCATTTATTTCACCAGTTTCTCCAGAATATAATTCCAGATTATAAGGTGAAACAAGCTTAAGTTTGCTTCTTGCATCAAGATATGTATTGTATCTTCCTATTGCCTTAAGTTTATCTTTCCAGCCTTTCTCAAGATAATAAAGAGGCGGCCGCTCTTTTGAATAACAGATAGCAAGCCCCATCTGTACAAGAGTATTGAGCCTAAGAATTTCAGTATTATCTACAGTCTGTTTAGATGCAGAATATTCTGCATCTCCGACAATCTTTGGAACCGGGAACAGAGTATATCCATAATAATTTTCAATATGTTCATCAATCTTTGTCCATCTTTTAAGATATGGAAGATTATTTCTTGAAGCTTCAATTGCTTCTCGACTCCTCTGCCCTACAAGACTTGTACAGATATCCATTGCAAGACCTCTGGCAACATTTTTAATAATTGCCCTGTCAAAACGGAATTTTTCTTTGCTTTTCTTATCAATACCATTAATAAGTAAATGAGAATGAATATGGTCAGTATCTGTATGAGTCACGGCCATCCATGAAAATTTGTGTCCTGTAACTGTTTCAAGATTTTTAACAAACTGCCTTACAAGAACTTTCATATCTACATTCTGACTTTCTGGACTTAAGATAAACTTAAAACCTAAATCATCAGCTTCACTTTCATATTTTAAGATTACATTTTCAGGAACTACATCATATTCATCATTAAACAGATCAGGTTTTTCAATTACCTGTTTCTTATTTTTTTGCGGCATGTAATTACGAAGAAATTCAATATGCTTTGCTTTAGTTTCTGTGTAATACATTTTAACTGTACACGGCTGCTTTTGAGCTGCATGACCTCGGAAAAAGTTATGTTTAACTTCTTTCCTTTCTTTTTTTGCCGGATAATACATTCTGTCAAGTTCACGAAAAAAAGCCGCTATTTCTTTTCCAGCATCAGTCATTCTGAGTTTTTTCGGAGGATAAAGTTTCTTTCCAAGAAAGTCATAATCAATGACTTCTTCACCAGTTATTTCGTCTTTATACATAAGCTACACTCTTGTTTAAGGTTTACTCTTGTAATAATCTTTCATATTTCTTATATCTTTTGTTAAAACAATATTTTTGCTGATTAAAATATTTATTGCAAAGAATGTAATTTATCAGCATTATTATTTCGCCTTGCCAATCTCTATCTGGTCTATCCCAATTTTCAAAATGATTTGACGGATATTTAATTTCTTTAAATTTTCCGTTGATGTAATAATATAAGCCCCAATCTTCTGGTATTTCATCTTTCTTTATAAAATCTCCATAGCAAACATAGGCAAATCTACAACCAGCCTTTTTGTGGTCTACCTGTCTGCACTTTTTCTTGAAATCAGCCAAGAAATCAGAACGGCTCATTTTAATTTCAAAGATGGTACTTCTACCGGAACTATTCCAGGTAATTACATCGGGATTTTCCCATTTACCTTTTACTTCCCATAAAGCAAAGGTTTGAACATATTTTCTTGCCGTTGCTTCACATAATTCTTCATGTGTCATTTCTTATTCCTTTTTAATTAAGGTCTTTTGCAATCTCAATATCCATTGTATTAATACCGTGAGAATCACTGTAAATAACTTTTTTAGGAATAATTTCTTTTTTACGCCCTTCGTTAATCATTTGTTTAACTTGTTCAATTGAATATTTTTTTTCAAGTAAGGGGATATAATATTCCTTTTCAGCTTTTTTTCTTGCTAAATATGCTTCACCAATAGTATCAAAAGTTCCTAAATGTATTTGTTTTCTTTGAAAGTTTAAATATGCCCGGTATTTGTGTTGTTTAGATATATAATTTACGCCATTTATTCCTGAAACATTATTAGTATTTACTGTTCCTTCAATTCTAGTTTTTAATGAGGAAAGATTTGTACAAGATGTTATTAAGCAGCCGCAGCTTATAGTATTACCATTTACCAAACTTTGATATGAAACAGCTTTATATTTTCCGCACCTGCATTGACACAAAAAAAACGGCTTCCTGATGGATGCTATTATTCTCTCTTCCTTAAAAGAAATAACGTGTAACAGACCAAAAGTTTTTCCGATTATTTCAGGATGTGTATTTATTTCTCGTCTTATTCCACACCCGCAGGATTTGTAAGCACCGTTTTTAATCCAGCTCCATTTATATGTCAAACCTTTATTTCCGCAATCGCAGTCACAAACAACATAAGTTTGGTTGTCTTTTAGGACAAAATCCTTTACCTCCAGTTTTCCAAACTTTAATCCTATTTTATTTTTTTTCAACAAATTGGAATAATGATTGTCACGGTTACAAATTTTTTTTCTTTGTCTTGTAAGGTTACTCAAAAGAACAATAATGTCTTTATTTCCACAATCACAATCACAAACCGAACAAACTCTATTTCCATCAGAATACTTTTTTACAACAAAATCCTTTATCGTAAGTAAACCATATTTTTTTCCTAATAATTCATTTTTATAAATAAAAATGTTGTGTTCTATCGAATTACAATTTTTTGTTCTTCCTGTCCTAACCTTATACAAATCACATATACAACCAGTTTTGCCGCAATTACAGTTACAAATTGCATATACGTGATAGCCTTTTCTTTCTATACCGGTAATTGTTAATTCATTATATTTTTTCCCGATTTCAGTTGAATAATCTTTTATTTTTTGTGAGTTTGACATATCGCTTATTCCACCTATGAAATTACAAATATAAACATCAATTTAATTGATGTCATTAAACTTAAAATTTAAAGAATTATTCATCCTCCCTGCAAATTTTCTTTTGCGAAAAGTCTTCAGTTCATCAGCACTAAGTTGCTTGTGAGGAAAAGTTCTTGTAATCTCTAAAAAGGGAAATGTTACAAATTCATTTTCAGGACTTCTGTAAATAGTAACAGTTCCATCGTCATTTATTTGAAAATCATCAACCCTGTACTCAGTTCTAACAGTCCCAGGTATTTGTTCAACAACACCAACACAAGTAATTGTATATTTATATATTTTGTTTAATTGATAATCAGTCCATCCTAAGCTGATTAATGTCAGTGCTGAAATAAGAGAAAAAAATGAGAACAGGATTCTAAGACAGCCTGTTTTTGTAAATATGGCTTCAACAAATTCATTTATAGTATGATATTTGTAGACAAGTAAAATCGTCATTACTGCCAGTAAAATAATTGTGAGTGACATTGAATAAGGTGTTTCATGCACTATTCTTAAAATGTTATTCATAATACTTTATCTACTCCTTATTTCTCCTAATTGAGATGCACAAATATATGCAATACTACTGTCCTTAGTTGGCGCACGTAGCATAATTCCATCGTTAAAATGCAGTTTATCCATAATGCCTTTTGTAATTGAATAAAACTTATGAAAAAAATGTATATATTCATTTTCTTGCAAATTTTGTTCTGTAATAATATTATTGCAACAGAGATTAAAACTTTTCAAAAAGCTATAATAGGAAAATGTCAGTTTTTTTTTCGAATTAATTACTTTCAGTTGAAATGGAATTTCGTGCATATAATCAGAAATACTTCCAATCATTTTGAAATCCAGAACATCTTTAGAATACCTTTCGATGTATCTAAAGAAAACAAAAACTTCCCCTATCAAATTTAATGTTTCTTTATTAAGAAAAATTAACATTTCATCAGGCAAAATTACATTATCAATATTAGTTTTTTCAATTTTTGTAATTTCAGAATACATTCTTTCACTAAAGTTTTTATAAAAAAGGTCTTTTCTATCATTTATTTCTTTTATTATTCTATTACATTCTTGTGCAAAAGGTACGAAGTATTCATACCTTAAACTTCTCTTAAAATACGCCTTCTGCAGCTTTTGTAATTTCTTAAAACTTAAAACAGATAAATCTTGTCCTATGTTTTTTGCCAACTTATAATCTTCTAATTTAACACTTACTAAAAAGATAGTTAATGTTGTAGATACAAGTAGAATAGATAATTTAAATATATCTTCCATCATTTTTCTCCTTCTTTGATGTCCTTATAGGAATGTGCTTTTATTTCTTCAACAGAAAGAATATGGTTATCACCTAAATCAATGATTTCCTCGTACCGAGTTTTTAGGTCTATGTTTTCTTCATTCCATATACTTTGTGAATCACGATATTCAGTAAATTCAACAGTTCCATTATTATGCGAAATAAAATTTGTACAGAAAAAGCCTTGAGAATATTCAATATTCCATATAAAACGGTCTTCGTCTTTTGAAGTGTTAATAAAGTATTTGAAATTATTATTTTTAATTATATTTTCTTGGACATTATAATTATGTTGTATTTCTTTCATCGAAGAAGAAAAAGGAACTGTAATATCATCAATTGAAGTGTATCCAATTGAAAGACCTAATCCGCCGAAACCAATTCCTAAAACAATAAATGTATTTGACGGCTTTAATATACCTTTAAAAGCAAATATCAATAACAAAACACTTGTTATTAAAAAAACAGATGTTATTATTGCTTTGCAAATATTTTTCTTGTGGCGAAAATTATATTCGTTTTTGAAATATGAAAGCTGTTCTTCATAGTTTTTGATAAAGTAATTATATTTTTCTACCAGTACATTTTTGTGTTTAATAATTTCTTTATTTGTTTTTGCAACTTCGTATGAAGCAGTCATTTTCTTTTCCATAAGTTTTTCCTCTTTATTCATAAAATTGCTACTATTTCCAGTATTCCCAGCCAGAACCTGGACCACCATTTGACTTGTGTATTTCAAGGATTTTGTCAGCAATTTCTTTAGTACAAACAAAATAAAAGAAAGTATCATCTTCTACATCAAGTAGAATACGGTCAGGACTTATTGTATAGTCAGAACAAAAAACACACTTTCCATCTGTAGGTCGTATGTAGAGATAATAAATATGTCTATTGTCCTGCCCAAAGTGAACTTGGACTTTTTTAGGAAAGCTTATAAGGTGGTTTAAGCCTGCTGCTGATGCAGCCAATAAGCTTTTCTGTTTATATCTGCAGTATGAAGTTTTTCTCTTCGTTCTGCA
>Ga0256404_1009738_pt1 | contig 13620 bp, 11 predicted proteins | sample RumenRJG_01DNA_FD_185990 | JGI IMG/M metagenome (GOLD analysis project Ga0256404, IMG submission 185990) | Bovine rumen microbial communities from Lethbridge, Alberta, Canada - RJG_01 | ecosystem: Host-associated > Mammals > Digestive system > Stomach > Rumen | place: Canada: Alberta | collected...
CTCAACTATTATTTAATCTATTGAAACACATTTATCGTTATATTAAAATGTTTCTAGCTTAACTTAATGGCATTGGGACCGTCCCCCTGTCACACCTTAATTATCAGGAAGCTCACAATAAACACAATCCGGAGAAACGCTTGAACTATCTGCTTCCAATATAATTGCACCATGAAAGTCTAAGGTCTCTTTATCATAATTATTCTTGTAACTAGGTAAAAAGTCGAAATAATTTTCTATTACTTCAGATGATTTTTTGCCAGGCATGTAGAAATAAATAGCATCACCTGCTTTCACAATGTCTGATGCATACTCATAATAAGTCGTACCGTTATACTCACCGCCTGTTTTATATTCAATCGACTCTATTGTTGCTTTATAAGTATATTCATCAATCTTTGTTAAATTGCAAAGCTTGCCTGTTGACTCGACGCACCAGAATATTAAATCGGCTTGTGGGTGGAGATCGTACCCAATCGCCGAAACGCCAGACGATCTTCTCGTAAATGTACCATCAGTATTAATACTCATTTCAGAGGAAAACGCACCTTTTCCAGCGTTCCAGTACTTTATGCCATCAAACAAACCAAAGTTTGCTGGTTCTTCCGGATACTCAGGGAACGTAGCGTCAACACCATACCAGCCTATTCCTTCTGCCTGCCAACCGGTTGAGCAAAGCCAGTCATTCTCTTCTAAAGACGTAGTATAATTATGCGCTCCTATTATCTCATTAGGATTAAACTGTCTGTATAACGGAACTGACTTGGCATCATCAGAATACCAACCTATTCCTTCATAATTCCAGCCAGTCTGACTTAGATAATCTCTCTCACCTTCATCCATTGTGTAATGATGATCGCTACTATAAGGATTATACAATCTATATACTGGAGAATCACTGCTTACAGGTGACATCCAACCATACTTTTCACCCTTCCAGCCGGAACAAATCAAATAATCGCGCTCTTCTTGACTCGGTGTATAAAAATGCTCACCGGAATTAGGATTATACAATCTAAATATTGCCACCGTTTTCTCTGAATCTGATGCATCTGCATTAATACTTACAACTCCAAATAATCCAATTATCATTGTAAATATCATCATACAAGCTATGCTCTTACTTCTTAATTTCATGTACTTCCTCCTTCTTGGTTTCTGTTTTTTCTCTCCTTAAACTGTTTTCTCTCTACAATTCGTCATACGGTACCTCAACAGAATATCTACCGAGTGTAATATCTTCTTCAAATACAAATTCCACAAAATCATTATACATTATATATTTTAATGTTCCATCATTATACTCTCTCATAATAAGTTTTTTTAATTCAGATTCACTTATTAATCTTAAATCCGGATATTTCAGAAAAAATTCTTTAACGATTGCATCACTGGCCTTATCGATATCTGTAATAAAGGCATCTGAAGTAATATCTTCGACTGTTTTTGAATTAATATTATAGTATGTATACTTCATTTCATCCCCACCTAGAGGACTACCATTATAAAGAGTATTATATATACTACCGTCACTGAATGACAAAATATTATTGTCTGAACGATATATCTCTATATAATAATTATAACTATGATCATAAGGATAATTAGATGTATCTATACCTGCATATTTTTGTTCCTCTGACAGCATATAGCTTTCAACTTTCGCTTTATTTTCATTCGATAGCATATTTAGTTGATTCTGTAATTTCTCATACCCTTTCGTCTTAACAGTAAATACCGGATATTTACCTACGAATACAGGATTACCGGTACTTTGGTTTATAACCGAAGACTTAACCGTCACATAATTAACTTCTATATCAATCTTCTCAGCGTCATCTACATATTTGTTTGGGCACTTGCCTTTTCCATAATGTACCTTACCATGGAAATAACTATTCTGAGGACTAGCTAATGACACATAAAAATCAAATAACGGATACTCTCCATCATAGAGATCAATGCCAATTATTGTGCCTTCAAATTCCCATAGACCAAACTCAAAAGGATCAAGATTATATTTCAAATTAATTGAGACTTCTACTGCGGCATTAACGCTACCTTCTAAGCAAAGATTACATAAATGATCAGGAGTTCCTGCTGTAGCACTTATTTTCACGTTAATAACAACACCCAAAAATGCGTCTAATCCTACTGAAATCACACCACCTAAAAATTCAACGCCCACTCCAGCATTTATTCCAGCCTTAATTGTCGCCTCTGCTTCAATAGACGATGGTTTCCATTGAGTATTTTTCTCAGCTATTTTTTGATATCCGTCAATACTATTATAATTGAAGCCCGATTTATTATAGGTGTTTCCAGTAACGGTTAATCCGATAGATGCTTCAAATTCAATCTTCAGCTCTAAATCTATAAATGCGTCGAAAACAGGTACAGGGAGTGGCATCTTACCTTTCACTAGAGGTATTTTCTTATCAATTTTTTTCTTATCACTTGTTTTCTCACCACTTACTTTAACCTTTGCAGAAAGTGTATAATCGCTTTCTATTGTATTTACATAATCACACTTCAAGTAATGATCACCCAATACTTCGCCACTGAACTCTATATCTATTTTAAAATAGATTGTTGCATCACCGCTATTGGTTATCTCCATACCATCAAACTCAAAACTTCGATTATATGGAAATGTCTTTGAACCTTCAACACTGTCATTTTTTCTGTCAGAATACTTATCTTCTGACTCCGCTTCTTCACTTTCCATCTCTACATCAAGATATTCATAGAAGTCCTTGATGCAGAATCCCATAGTGGCGTCATCTGCTCGCGCAGCTGTAACATAAAGTCTTCCATCAGAAAGTGTATTCATTGAAGCTATTTTGAAGAGATATTCTCCCTGATTATCTGTAAGATATACCTTATCTCCAACATTAATGTCTTCTGAAGGAGAATCAATCGTATAATGCTTTATATGGCTTTCACCCACTTCTTCTATTTCTTCAAAAACTGTAGTAGCTGTAACAGTTTTTACCTCATCATTTAATACACCAAAATTTGTCGTAGTATCATCATCAAAGTTAAGTACATTTTTTCCTTCAAAATCATCAACATCCTTAGATTCAAACTCTTCATGTCTTGCAGTATTATCTGAACTTGTATATGGTGAACATAGCTGTTTCCCATTGGTATCCACTAGGACAGCCTCAATAACATAATAAGCTGGCAATGCAGACGCATTAACCACATCTGCACTTACTCCTTTTATCTCATCTGCAGCCTTAACATCACAGGAAGCTAGTGTATTCCCGTTATTAATATATGACTGTCCTGCAACATAATCATCTGCAAAATATGTATCTTCCTCTACAAAGCGGACTACTAACTTACAATTGCCAGGCGCTCCAACATTTGCAGATACAGTCCATGAGTTCTTATCTAGCTTAATATCTGTAACTGAATACGCGTCTACTGACTTCTCTGATTCTACAAGTGGCTCATTTCCTTCTTCATCCTCTGATGAATACACTCCATACCAGCCAATGCCTTCTGCCTGCCAGCCGGTTGAACAAAGCCAATTATTCTCTTCTAAAGACTTAGTATAATTATGTGTTCCAATTACTTCATTAGGATTAAATTGTCTGTACAGCGGAACTGACTTGGCATCATCAGAATACCAGCCTATACCTTCATAATTCCAACCAGTCTGACTAAGATAATCTCTCTCACCTTCATCCATTGTGTAGTGATGATCACTACTATATGGATTATACAATCTATATACTGGCGAATTACTGCTTACAGGTGCATTCCACCCTATACCCTCATAATTCCAACCTATTTCACTAAGATAATCCTTCTCACCTTCATCAGCTGTATAGAAATGCTCTCCACTATTAGGATTATACAATCTATACATTGGATTAGATTCTGTAACTTCAGCAGCTCTAGCTTCCAATCCTGTTGGCAGAATCGAACATATGGTTACTGCTATAAATAATACTATTGCAGTAATTCTTTTATAATTCTTCACAACACTCATTTCTCTAAACTCCTTATTTTGTCTTCTTCGTCACGAATAATCCTTTATATTCTTTATAAAACATGGTTTCTATTTACTATTTTTTGCCCTAAATAATATATCCTTTTTATTAGATTCATTCTTTATAGTATCTTTATCAGGATCATATGTCAGGTGCATTTCTCGATTCCTTTTTTCATTAACAGTATTAATTATTATATTAGAATCTTCTGTCAATGACCAATTAATAGGTATTGAATCCCTGCGACTCTCTGTGTATGTCCCAGTATTATCTTTATTAAAAACATATGTGGCCTTTGTGTATGTTTCAGCGGAAACTCTCTCATACACTCTTCCCTTAAGATAACTCAAATCATCCCAATTTTTTTCTTTCCCTTTTTCATAGTATTCAACAGCCTCTTGACCAGTTGATTTTGAAACAAGTTTTTCACAAGTCAATGTGTTTTTTCCCTGATCATAACTAAAATATGCGTCATATTTTTCTATATTACTTCTGTCATCGGGGTTATCATAATCTTTTTCAACAGTCTTAACAACAGTTATTTCCCCGTTGTCCTTATTAGTAGTCCAATCTCTATGATCAGCATATATTTTTATACTTCCTTTACCGACGTCGTTAATCCACTTTCCAATTAACTTTTTATCAATCTCGTTCTCTGGTGTACCATACTCCTCTTCAACATCAAATTTTTCTTCCCATGTGCCAATAATTTTAGACTCTTTGCTACAGCCACATCCACTCAACATTGAGATAATCAGTAAAGCAATAGCAGCTAATGCCATTATTCTTTTTCTTTGATTCATCATTTTAACCTCCTTCTTTCACCAAAAAAACTATAAACATAACACCAAACAATAAATTCATTTGTAAAGTATTATTCCCATAAATTAATTAAACCGTATACTTGTAATGCAGGTATCTTCATATGTATTGCCCGGATATACGCTTTCTATGTACATTGTTACACCATCGGCAACAATTGGTTTGCTAAATGAGTAGGATTGACTGTTAATAGTGTCCGATACGTCAATATACTCTTTGCTTCCATCCGAAAACTCAAATCGTAACCGTTTTGCTCTGGCATTTTTTTGAAATAATTCCCCAATCTTGCTATATCCGTTTTGAATAGTAAACCCTCTAAACTGAGCAGGATTGTTAAATGTAAACACCACATTTTCACCAATACCATTACCAGGTGCTCCTTCAACCCAAGCAAGTGAATTATCATTATTTATCAAATTCTGCACCTTATGATCCTGCCCATTCTCAACCAAGGTTGATGAAGCTGTTATCGACTTCAATTGGTTCATAGATACAGTTGGTGCTGTATTATTACCGGTACTACCTGTACTACTATTATTGCCAGATGATATATTAGTTGAACTATTGGATGAATTAGTTGTATTATTGGATTTATTACTTGTAGATGTCCCATCCAGTTCTGCACGAGGTATGGCAACCTCAATTGGCAAAGCGGCATACATCGCTATATCACCTTTATCATAATAAAAATAAACATAGTTCTTATCAAATGTAAATGTCTGCTTATATCCGTCTTCCTGGAAAATATATTTCCTTAAGGAGTCCTCATATATACTTAGTCCTGGATGTTGTTTATGTACATCCGCTTTGACAAGTTCATATGCCCTTTCCTTATCCTTAACAATATCATCATATTGAACCATAAGACCGGTAGAAGACTCGATATTATATACAGTACTCTCAGCATACGGATGCGGACCACCTTGATAATAAGTCTTAGTAAGAGATATTCTTGTAATACTTTTTGTACTCTCTTCGACATAAGCAAAAATCGTTAGCCAGTGGGACGCGCCGTTTGCATACGAACTTGCGTTACCACTATTATATTCACTTATAGCAGTCTGCCTTTCCATTTCGACCTCAGCCTTGAATTGTTTGGTCAAATCCTCTAAGAGTGACTGTAATTTATCATATCCTTCTGTTTTAACTGCAAATGTAGGATACGACCCCCTAAATGCAGGTTCTGTTCCTTTAGGTGCCATTTCCTGCGAATTACATTCAACATCTGTTATCTGAATATCTATATCATTTCTACCATCTACATCAGCAATATCCAATTCAACTTTGTATGTCTTGCCATTATCAGCATTTGTTACATCATCTTCATCAATATAGTAATAAAACTTCTCACTATCATATGCGAATTTGGGATTGTTATTAATCTCTGATTCTATCAACTCCTCTAATGATTTTGCATTAACTACTTTATTATCTATTTCAGGATATTGTAGACGTAGTTCACCAACTATTAAGTCAGCAACTTTTTTCTTGTCTTTGACAACCTTATCAATCGTAATATCCTCACCTGTGGATGGGTTATAATTGTATGTCTCCGTGTGTTTCGGATGCATACTGCCACCTGTGTTTGGTCCGACCATATCACTCTCGCGAGCAATATACATGCTAAATCCATCTTTATATGAATACTTTATATCCGCTATAATATTAGAGTTAGTTGTTCTGTTACTAGATGTAAAATAAAGGTTCTTGTCATTATTATATGATGACTCTTCATTAGCTTTACTTCTCTCAATGTCCTGCTTGTACTTATCGGATAATGAATTAAGCTTATTCTGTAACGCATCATAGCCAGATGTCTTTACTTCAAATGTAGGATAGTATCCCTCGAAAATAGGCTTCTTACTACTTTCATCAATAATATCAGATTGAACCTTGACATCTTTGACCTCTACATCAACAGCATCTGATGATTTGTCGTTTTTATTATCGAACAGACTACAACCTGTAAAAGTAAGCATAGATAGTATTAATATTGATGATAATATTATTGATAATATTTTTGGTTTTATTGGTTTCATGATATGTTTCCTTTACCTATCACATAATCTAATTGCTATTCAAATTACTACACCACTCTATATGTCATACACCGGTGATGAAATTAATAAATATATGCTAAAAGTGGGCGATTGCTCGCCCACCTCTAATTAAAATGTGTAATTCTATGTTAACCTTGACAAAATGTACGTCCCAATGCCAACTTATACTCCGTACCAGCCGATGCCTTCGTCATTCCAGCCGCTTGAAATAAGAACATTTCTCTCATTCTCATCTGTGGTGTAATGATGTGCTGCAGGTCCTGGGTTATTAGGATTGAAGAGTCTGTATACTGGTATTCCGCTGTTAGATGTCTTCCAGCCAACACCTTCGTAGTTCCAACCACTTCCAACAAGGTAATCCTTCTCACCAACATCCTTAGTATAATGATGCTCTGTAGAATATGCATTATATAATCTATATACTTCATCTCCGTTTGCTGGTGCGAACCATGCGGCTCCTTCATATGACCATCCTGTTCCTGTAAGGTAAGTAGCTTCCGAATAGTTAGAAGTATAGAAATGCTCACCGCTATAACCATTGTATAATCTATACATTGTATTGCTTCCATCTATTGTATAGATAGGTAGCATTCTCTCATAATTATAATCGTCTAATACAAGGCCGAATAATACGTTCTTGTTAACACCATTGATATTATAAACGCCGTTACCTTGGTATTGGTCGGCAGATACTTTGGAATTTGATATCGGAACATCCACTGTCTTATGGATGGTTCCGCTCCAACCTGCGCCACTTCCCAATGTCACTTGAATATTCTTAATTATATCGATCCCTTGATTTTTCATGTCTTTTGAAGATAGAATAATTGCATCTCTCACTTTATCTCCTCTTTCAAGTTTTAAATATTTGTCATTAAAATTAAAATCTTCCTTTCTAGGAACACTTGTTTTTATTTTATTATAGTCATTAACAACAAAACTATTAAACACAAATACAGCATATGATTCATCTGCATCATCATCTAATTCACAATAAAAATTAAACACCAAATTTCCATTTAAATCTTGACTAAAGTCTTTGATATAAATCCTTGCATCATGTGTGTTGTTTTCTGCCAATAAAATTGGATATTCCGGATTAGATGCCTCCACATCTGCAGTCGGCACAATACTAATCGCAAGTGACAGTAGCATTACTAGTGCAGCCGACATAGCAATAACACTTTTCTTTACTCTTTTCATTACATTTCCTCCTCGCTTTTCTTAATTATTAATATACACATTTCGGATATTGTTCGCACTATATCATACTATATCACACTTTATCCTACTTTACAATATTACAAAGCACTTACTGATAGAATCTATGTATACGAGTAACATATAAAAAGGAGAATCTGCGATGAAACCACTCAAAGAAAAAGTTAGCATAACACTAGATTCAGATATTGTTGATAAGATAAAAGTTCTTGCTGATGACGACGACCGTTCCTTCAGCCAATATATTAATATGGTGCTTAAGAAGTATCTTAAGGAGAATGGCATGCTAACCAATCCTACAGAATAATAAAGTGGGCGATTGCTCGCCCACTTCGAATCAAAATGTTTACTTCTCTATCAACCTTTTGTCAATCTAACAAAAAATCAAAGAGATCAATTGTCTTTACTCCGTATTCATCATGTGTTGGATTCAAACCAGTTTTTGCCACTACAATTTTTTCAAAGGAATCATCTATGCAATATAGACTTCTTTTCTCTTGAGTCTTTTTTTCAGTTGAGTCCATTGATAAAGCCGATTGAATGTACAACTTCAAATCACCTTTTGAAGCCACAAAATCAACTTCTAGTGACTTCTGTGCATATATCGGTTTACCATTTTTATCAAGCCTGTCTGTCTTCTCACTAACATTTAACTCGCCAACATCAACATTAAACCCTCTAAACCTCAGCTCATTGTACAGAATATTCTCCATAATATGAGATTCTTCAATCTGTCTAAAATTAAGTCTGGCATTTCTCACTCCAATATCTTCGAAATATATTTTAAAAGGTGACCCAATATATTTTCTGCCTTTAACACTATATTTTTTGGCCTTTGAAACCACAAATGCATCTTGGAAATAATCAATATATTTTCCAACTGTGTCAGTAGTAATGTTCTTATCCAAAACGCTTTTAAATGTATCAGTGACTTTCCGCACATTTACCAGACTGCCAATCATAGAAGCAAGTATATCAAATGTATCACTCAATTCAATTTTTTTCTTTATATTGTTATGGGCGATTATGTCCTTTAAATATGTTTCTTCACAAAGGCTTTTTAAATATGAAAATTTCTCTTCTTCACTCTTCATTTGTGCCACAAGAGGTATGCCTCCCGTTACCACATACTCCCTCCAGGCTTTTTCCGGGGGCATATCGGTTCCTTGCATATATTCCGAAAAAGCCAGCGGCAATATATGAACAATTGTGCCTCTCCCCTTGAACTCGGTTGCGATATCTGAAGACAAAAACTTTGAATTAGAGCCTGTAACGTAAATATCATAATTAATATGCCTTAATAATCCATTAAGGGTCCCCACAAAATTGTCAAGCAGCTGTACCTCATCCAACAACAAATAGTATTTGTCAGTGTCATTCGTTCTATCCTTGATGTAAGCTCGGAATTTCTTCGCGCTTACACAGAATACATCTGGTCGCTTTTCAATCTTAGTCGGTTCATCTATAAAATATGATTCAAGCAAATCTATGTCTTCGTCTGAATCAAATGCAAAGCGTAGGATATTGTTACTTGAAACACCTGAATTAAGCAAATATTTGTAATAAAGCTCGTTCATTAGATATGATTTACCAGCACGTCTTGAACCAGTTATTACTTTAATCAGTCCATTCTCTTTACGTTCAATGAGTCGCTTCACATATACTTCTCTAGAATATTCCATATATAACCTCATTTTCCCTTGGAACTTTGAAATCTGACGATTATATTATACAATACCTTATTGCAATATTCAATTCCTACTCGTTTTTATCCAAAGTTCTTTGGGTTTTACCGAAAATGTTGACAAAAGGTACGTCCCCCTGTTAACCCCAAGGGCACTTAAAATCAGGAAACTCTAATCGACTTACTTCCTGCAATTCGAATCTAATATTGTTCTCTTCTAACTCCTTTAAGAAGGCCTTTACATAAATATCACTTGAAAATGTCTGGATAAAATCAAACGTAAATCTTCCGCCTACTGCTGCTATCTCAACCCCTAAGCCACTTGGCGGAGGGCTAGTCAATGTTCTAAAATCACGAATGTATCTTTCAGCTCCATTAAAATCAGTTCTACCCACATAGCTTACTATGGAAGTAATAGCCCTAATTGTTACATCTCCTATCATTTTAGCCAGTTCAGTTCTCTCCTGGTCAGTCTCCTTAGAAAGAATCATATTGTACAGGGCTCTTTGGGCGGCTACTCCCTTCAAAACCTCTTCATCTGTTATCTCTTTTTTTAACATTTCGCGGAAGATTCCAGCCTGCTTACTAATAGGTAGTGAACTAATATTGTCATTATATTCAAGGCTTGCACCCCCTACTAAGCTATGACGAGCCATAGGTACCTTAAGGGCATTTCTCTGATTAACGCAAACCATCATACGAATGACTTGTTCTGAGTCAGGATACATTCTCGAAATTGCACGAGATAACAAAAGGGCTGTCATGGTTGTTGGACTACCACCATTTCCCTTAACAAATTCCATATATTCCGACTCGTCAATTACAATACTGTAGACAGTATTTTGCTTATCATTTTCAAGACCTGCCGCAGCAACCAGGTTCAATGCGTCAGGTTGTTGTGCTTTTTCTGGTGTTGGCAAATCCTTTCTACAGGCAATAGGCTCCTCCCACTCCTCTGGCCGAACATCGTCCTCCTCTAGGCGTACACCATTTGTGCTTAGAGCAACATTATACTTTTCTGTACAGTAATAATATAGAAGAGTTTTAAGAACTTCGTATGAACCTGTACCATCTGTGATACCATGAAATACATCAAGGGCGAGCCAGTCATCCTCGTAGACAAAGGCTATCACATGATAATTAGCTTCAGGAGAATTAAGGTCCACACCACGAAGGGAATTAGTTATTACAACTGGTCTATCATTATCAATGAAAATGTACTGACCATCCTTCTTAGTTAATTCAACACACAGATACGGATATCTTCTCATTGTAATATCAACGGCGTGACGCAGCACATCCGGATCAATCGCATCCTTCATTCGTATCTTCAACCTAATCACATGTGGATTTTCTTTAGTTGTCTCATATAACGGACGAAGCTCCGTAAATAGTTTTGTTTCCATATTCCTCACATTTTCTCAAGATATTTTGTTGATTGACCATAGTCGCCCTAATATGACCTCAATCATATTAGAGCTGTAGACTGCGAATTCAATCAGAATTCCTTTTCTATTTTTATAGCTAATTCCTTAACCTGGTCACGATTTAATCCTTCTGCTTGCTTTAGCGTCTCTTCTTTTATTACGCCCGACTTATAAACAGTTTGATTATATATTTCTTCTAATTGATCTTCATTCATTTTCGTATATTGTTCTACTCGCTTTTTCAAACTATCTGAAGGATTGAAGTCGGAGTCATATAAGAATATACCGGCCTTTTCAACATCTTCATATGAAATCCTATTCCCATCATGAAGTTCACATTTCAAAATGCCAACAATATCCGGTATATCATGACCAAATTCACGATCAGATTGCATTTTCATTGCAACAAGATATTTTGATGAAACCGTCCTTATTGTGATGGTTCCATTATTTAAGCTTCGATAAAACTTTGATATAGATTGTATTTTAGGCGAGTATGATTTCGAGAATCTAAAATCTTCATTCATCCAATCACTCGGCAGTCCGTACTTATTGGCAACGTTTATAATTACGTCGTTAAGAGCCCTTGGCATATTTGTCGCTATATCAAAATCATGCGTCATTTCCCGAAATCCATAGTTTATCAGTATGCTTCCCCCACCAACAATCGTAATTTCAAGTGGGATGTTCTTGTGTAGTTTACGATATTCTTTAGCAAATGCATTTAACAAAGTATCATAATTATCTTTATTAATAAGCTCATCCATATCTATACTGCGTCAAGAAGACTTCCTTCCATAATATTTCTCTTCTTAAATTCTTCAATAATACCCAAACCATTCGATTCACCTAGAATCAATTCATCTTCTAACGATAAATCTCTATAGGCGTTTAATTCGTTGTTAGGTGGCAAATTATTCTCATTCTCGATATATTCTGCCAAAGACATTAAATACAATCCCTCAGCATACAAATCATTCTTTATGTATGCATCTACCATTCGCATAACACATATCCTACTGTACATTGATAACATACCGGATCTTTTTATCTCGTGTTGAATATTGCTCCGAAAAACATAAAAGTTAGATGGTTTGATATCCAACTGTTCAATTGAAACCCCTGCGAATCTAGCCAATTTACGAAGTGTAGACAATCTACATTCTTCAATATCCGCTTGATTATTGACAATTGCATAAAGTGTTGCATATGGAATCTTATAAAAATCCGAGCATTCTTTTATCGACATATTTTTTTCTTTCAATATCTTCTTAAGATTAATCATAGCCGAGCTCCTTATATTAGAATCATCTGTTCACTTATATTATATATTCTAAGTAATCATAATTCAAGACAATTATCGGTTAACGGATAGTTTTCTTTATATAAAAGAAAAAGCACCGGATGTAAATCCAATGCTTTACTCGTTCCTATACTGCTGAAGATGGGACTTGAATGATTTCCGCATCCCGAAAATGGCTTAGAAAGGAGGTTTTCAGCGTCGATATCCTTCGGGTACATGTGTGGGTACATGTCCAAGTCACAAACTTTTAATAATCATACTCTTCAGGCATTCACTACATCTCCCTTTAATGCTCTCTCCTCACGGCGCTTCTCTCTTAAACGTCGAACTTCTTTCATAGCGTCTTCATGTGTTAGCGTTCTACCTGATTCAATGTCATCTATACCTCTATCTAGCATTCTAAGTAGATTTGTCTCAACTTCTGTATCTTTTTGAATATTCACCTTCTCATCTATCATTTTAGAACCTCCAAATATAACAATAATTCTAACATCATATCACATATGTTTATCTCAAAAGTCTAATAAGTATTATTCTACTCCTATTTACACACATTATACCATAATTATACCTTAAAACATTGACTACATTATTTACAACATTGTTTTAATACCAATTATTTGCTATAATTTAGGTACAAAGTGAGGATAACACTTAGAATATTATCCAATAGTTAGTTTTAGGTGATTCCCCGCCTTAAGCAGGGAGCTATAACATCGGTGATTCCCCACCATAAAAAGAAGCAGGGAGCTATAACATCTGAGCGACCATGTGTCGCTCTTTTTATGAGGATATATATGAATATAGAAAAAGAAACGCTACATTGCACTTTGAATGAGGCAATGATTTAGAAGCTTTTGTAGGCTTTTCATTGCTTTTCGGCCGAGATTTTGGGGTTGCGCCCTGATAAAAGCAATGATTTAGAAGCTTTTGGGGGCTTTTCATTGCTTTTGGGCTGAGATTTTGGGGTTGTGCCCTGATAAAAGCAATGATTTAGAAGCTTTTGGGGGCTTTTCATTGCTTTTTGGCTGAGATTTTAGGGGTGCGCCCTGATAAAAGCAATGATTTAGAAGCTTTTGGGGGCTTTTCATTGCTTTTG